>ERZ826764.70-NODE-70-length-149915-cov-11.085947_pt1 | contig 149915 bp, 127 predicted proteins | sample MGYA00519870_ERZ826764 | MGnify/ENA primary metagenome ERZ826764 (study PRJEB31778, sample SAMEA3449239) | human gut metagenome | biome: human gut; feature: human-associated habitat; material: faeces | place: United Kingdom | collected 2010/2012 ... | reverse complement strand
TGCCAAAGAAAGCGACCTAAAGATTGTTTTAGGTCGCTTTCTTTATTTTTGTGATTCAACTTACAGAGAGATGGGTAGAAAACTACTTCCGATTCAAATTGAGAGGACCGGGTGTCCGTGTCCCGCGTGAAACAAAACGCTGTGTCCGGATGGTCAAAAAATACTTGCAGTGTTTCCCGGAGGATCGATCCGTTGCGCTGATAGATATTCCTTTATGGATGCTCAATCTTTTTTCTCCAGGGGCTCCGGCTCTTCCGCCGCCCCCGGCTTGCGGGTATGATAGGCGAGACTTTCATCTGTTATCCTTTCAACATCCCCAGATTCTACCCTGTGAAACAAATTCGCTTGCGCTATGAGCTCTTTGGTAAATAAAGCTGCCTTCAGAGCGCAATCCATTTTTGCGTTTTGAGCCAGTCTCAGGGTGTGGTATATGAGTTGTCTCACAATTCTTTCATCTGCTTGCACACTAAGTGCCCCGCACCAGAGAGGGAAAACGCTAAAATCCAGATTTGCCTCGCTGAGTCTGGCCCCTCCCAGGTTTGTCCCTCTGAGGTTCGCCCCTCCCAGGTTTGCGCCTCTGAGGTCCGCCCCTCTGAGGTCTGCCTCACTGAGATTTGCCCAACCAAGGTTGGCCTTTCTGAGGTTTGCCCATCCGAGGGTTGTCTCTCTGAGGTCTGCTTCTCTGAGGTTTGCTCCTCTAAGGTCGGCCTCACCGAGGTTTGCGCCTCTGAAGTCTGCCTCTCTGAGGTTTGCCCCTTTAAGGTCCGCCTCGCCGAGGTCTGCCCCTCTGAGGTCTGCTCGTTTTCCCCCTTCGTTGTGCAACCAAAGCGTATGCTCTGTCAAAATCTTTTCGAGATCAGTTTTGTTCATCATGGATTCTCCTTTTTGACCCGATTCATCTGGTAAGACTGGCGCAAGCGTTAATTTTAATGCGTGCTGACCTCCCCGCCGCAGGCCAGACACCCTGCACCATCCATCCCGTTATCAATGTGTTCTGGGTTTCCAGATGCCCGGACAATCTTGAGCAAGGTCACTATGGCAGCCACGTCCTCCGGCTCTAACTTGCACATGGCCCCCAGAGGCAACACACTTCGTACTGAGGTAAGTATACCAGAATTCTGCAATCAAATAAAAATTGTTTTCGGGACTTCTATGGTCCTCTTCCGATGGGGGAACCTCCTTTCTAACTAAATTCCTCTCTTGCCCCCTCCTTCTGTCCGTGATAGAATCACAGGAGAAGGGAGGTGCAAACATGGATTTTTCTCTTATGGACGATCTCAACCATTTTTTCGATGTGTTTAATACCCGGACAGAAAATTCCCTGAAAAAGAATTTGCCTCCCGAGTCGGCCGATATTGCGTCCAAGGCTGTTTCGGAGGAAGTAAAATTACTTCGTGAGGTTGTTCTCTTCTGGATAGAAGAACATCTCAACCGTTGACAATCTTCATTTCATCAAAAAACTCTGTGGACAAACGGCTGGCGTCTATGGCTTCTTTGATTGTCACAGAGCTGGCTGCCACCAGCTCTGTGATTTTTTTGCAAGCTTTTTGGTCTTGTCATTTGGAGCGGTAAGCCGATGGGGATTTATAAAAATAAGAGCAGGCTGATCGCCATGACGGCCATGCCGCAGATCAGGCCGTAAATGGAGAGATGATGCTCCCCGTACTCCCGTGCCGAGGGGAGCAGCTCATCCAGAGAGATAAACACCATAATGCCCGCCACGCCGGCAAAGAGAATGCCGAAGACCAGATCGCTCATAATGGGCATGAGGAGCAGCCACCCAATGAGGGCGCCCACAGGCTCGGCCAGGCCGGAGAGGAAGGAGTACCGAAAGGCCTTGCCCTTGGAGCCTGTGGCGTGATAAATGGGAACCGAGACCGCGATGCCCTCTGGAATGTTGTGAATGGCGATGGCCACCACAATGGGGATGGCGATGCTGGGGTCCTGCAGGGCGGAGACAAAGGTGGCCAGTCCCTCGGGAAAGTTATGGATGGCGATGGCCAGGGCGGTCATCACCCCCATGCGCATCAGCTTGGTTGTGTGGCCGGTGTCCGCTTCCAAAGACTTGACCTCATGGGGATTTTCCTCGGAGGGAATGCACTTGTCAATGAGAGCGATCAGGAGCATCCCGCCGAAAAAGGCGATGACCGTGCTCCAGCTGCCCCATTTCTCCCCCAGTTCCGCCTGGAGCGCATCCTGGGCCTGGGAAAAAATCTCGATCATGGAGACATAAATCATGACGCCAGCGGAAAAGCCCAGGCTGACGGACAAGAATTTTTTGTTGGTATGGTGGGTCAAAAATGCGATGCAGCTTCCAATCCCAGTGCTCAGCCCGGCCAGGAGGGTGAGAAAAAAAGCGTGGAGAACCGCGTGATCCATAGGATACCTCCTTTGATGATTTAAGTTAGCGTTTGCTAACTTAAAATACGATACCACGTCTTGTGCCGTTTGTCAAAGGAAAAACCGCCCGCCCCGGGACGCTGCGGTCTGAGGCGGACGGCTTGAGGAGGTTTTTATAGCTTTTTGTACTGTCGGTAGAAGAGGGTGGCTGTGGTACTGACGGCGATGAAATCGGCCACAGGTTCGGCCAAAAACACGGCAAACACCTTGTCGGCCAGGAAATATGGGAGAATGTAGATCAGGGGGATCAGCAGGATCACCTTGCGCAGGAGGGCCAGAAAGACAGAGGTTTTGGCGTTGCCCAAGGCGATGAAGGTCTGCTGGCAGGAGATCTGAATGCCATGGAGCAGAGAGACCGCCATGTAGATTCGGATGGCCCAGCGGGTAAAGTCCGCCAACTGCGGGTCACTGGTAAAGATGGAGATGAACAGCTGGGGGACAAACATGGACAAAAACCAGATGAGCCCGGCAAAGACCATACAGCAGGCCAACAGCAGACGAAAGGCCTCCTTGACCCGGTCCCGCTGGTTGGCCCCGAAGTTAAAGCCGATGATGGGCTGGGCCCCCTGGGTAAGCCCCTGAAGCGGAAGCATGCAGAATTGCATGACACTGGCCAGGATGGTCATGGCCCCCACGGCGATGTCTCCTCCATAGCGGAGCAGGCTGGTGTTAAAGCAGATGTTCAGGATGCTCTCGGTAAACTGCATGATAAAGGGAGCGATGCCCAAGGCGATGCAGGGGAGGATGACCGAGCCCCGCAGACGGGCGTACCGGAGCTGCAGCCGCAGTGTGGTTGTTTTCCCGGTGAGGAAGCGGAGAATCCAGGCGCAGGAAATCCCCTGGGAGAGAATGGTGGCCAGGGCGGCGCCCTGCACGCCCATTCCCAGGGCGAAGATGAAAATAGGGTCCAGAATAATGTTGCAGGCTGCGCCGATGGTCACGGTGAGCATTCCGGTTCTGGCAAAGCCCTGGGCGTTGATGAAAGCGTTGAGACCCAGAGCAAGCTGGACGAACAGGGTACCCAGGGAGTATATTTTCATGTAGTCCCAGGCGTAGGAGATGGTGTTGCTGCTGGCGCCGAAAATCATCAGAATGTCCTGGCCGAAACACTGGATCACCACTGTGAGAACCAGGGCGGTGATCACCAGCATGGAGGCGCAGTTGCCCAGAATGCGCTCGGCCTGCTGGGGCTCTCCCTTGCCCATCATGATGGAGGCACGGGGCGCGCCCCCCATGCTCACCAGGGCAGCAAAGGCGGAAATGCACATGATCAGCGGCAGGGTCACCCCCACGCCGGTCAGCGCGTTGGGGCCGACATCGGGAATGTGGCCGATGTACATCCGGTCCACCATATTGTAGAGCAGGTTGATGAGCTGGGCCAGAATGGCCGGCAGGGCCAGCTGGAAGAGAAGGCGGCTGATTTTGTCCTGGCCCAGATTGGCGCCTTGCGAATGTTGTAGCTGCAATGGAATCCCTCCGATGTGGTCAAATGCGATAACATCTATTATAACACAAAACATGTGGAGCTGACACCCTGGATTACACGCCCTTGACGAGACAGGAAATCTGTGATACACTGCCCTCGATCACTCGCCGCCGGGCGGGTGCTGCGTTTGTTTCTGTACCATTAGGCCGTAGAAGGTACAGAAAGAAACGCATTTTTTATTGATGGGAAAAGGAGGAAGGCGTGATGGCGTGGATTTGCCTGTTGGCGGCCGGATGCCTGGAGATGGTCTGGGTGACTGCGATGAAGCTGTCGGATGGTTTTACCAGGGTTGGATATTCCGTTCTGACTGTGGCGGCTATGGCTGCCAGCGTCTGGCTCTTGGCCCAGGCGGTGAAGACCTTGCCCATGGGGACAGCGTACGCCGTCTGGACAGGAATTGGCGCCCTGGGTGCGGTGGTGCTGGGAATTGTGATCTTCAAAGAGCCAGCCACCGCGGCCCGGATGTTTTTCGCGGCCCTGCTGCTCGTCGGCATCATTGGTCTGAAAGCAACGGCCCATTGAGAGAGAAAACGCCCGCATCAGCGGGCATTTTCTTGGTAGGCTTTTCCCCAGGCTTCCATGGCGTCCAGAACAGGCCGGAGGCTGCGCCCCAGGTCGGTGAGGGTGTACTCCACGCGGGGGGGAACCTCCGCGTAGACGGTGCGGGTGAGCAGTCCGCTGGCCTCCATCTGCCGCAGCTGGGCGGTGAGGACCTTCTGGGTGACGGTGCCGATGGACTTTTTCAGCTCCCCAAAGCGTTTGGTGCCCGGCATCAGGTCTCGCAGGATCAGAACCTTCCATTTGTCGCTGATCAGGGTCAAGGTGGTTTCCACCGGACAGGCTGGGCACGCGGCTGACAGAGCAGGGCTTTGCATACCAGATCCTCCTTGCTTTCATGGTATCTTTTTGGAAAGTACAGAAAAATATTACACTTACAATAGAAAAGATAGCTGCTTCCTTATTATAAAGGAAGCGCGGGGGGAATGCAAGCGCCCGGCAAGGGATTAGGTAGGATGGGGGGTACACAGCTGAATGGAATTGCGTTGTCAAAAGGGTGCCGCCCCCTGTCCGGGAGGGTCTCTCCCAGACAGGGGGCGGCGAAAAGAAAGAAAAAATATGGAATCAATGGTGAGAGGCTGGCGTTTTCGTGGTCCGCCGCCGGGCGGCTTTCACCACCAGGGAGGACAGAGCCAGCAGAGCCAGGGCGTTGGGAAGGACCATGAGCTGATTAAACAGGTCGGACAGGGACCACACCAGGTCATTGGACAGACACGAGCCCAAGAAGATGAACACCACCCCAAGCACCGAGTAGACGGCAGTGGCTCGCTTGCCGAAGAGATAGGCCACGTTGAGCTTGCCAAAGAAGTTCCAGCTGAGGATGGTGGAAAACGCGAAGAAAAGGAGGCACACAGCGACGAAAATACTGCCAAGCCCTTCCCCAAAGACGCTGGAAAAGGCCAGCTGCGCCATGTTGGATTGGTCAATGCCCTCTGCCGCCCCGCCGGCCAAGGGGCCGTTGCCGGCATACAGGGTGGAGATGACCACCAACGCGGTCATGGTAAGAACCAGGAAGGTGTCGATGAATACCCCGATCATGGCGACCACACCCTGCTCATGCGGGGTTTTTCTTTTTTAAGTATCAGCTCGTTCTAGGTGCGAATGGCAATGAACCTACTAAAGAGGGGTATCAGAGCCAGCTAAGAGCGAAAAACAATACGACAGAGAATAACAATAGAGCATAGAAATGTGCTCTGTGCGCGCTGTCCTTAGTGATGCTTACTACCCGAACTTATATCACAACAAAAGCAGATCGCATCAATCAGAGCAGTTGCGATTTCATTAGCATGTTCAGCATCAAGACCAGAAACATTCATCACATAGGTTGGTTGCAGTAATGAGTTCTCTTGGCTATGCGTAGTAAAAGAGAGATGCGGACAAAGACGCTCTTCTACTATTGGAGAAAAGCAATATTCGTCAAGTTTTATCAACTTGATGCCTCGTTCAAGGCTGGTGTTCTCAAACGGTGTTGCCGAGCGAGCCCTTGCGGGCAGATCGACTTCCATCAAGAAATGTAATCCACTGCCGACCCCTTTGAAACGCACGTAGTTTCCTGCTTCGCTTGCCATGATCTTTGCGACCAAGGAGTCTTGTAGCCGCCGATACGCAGTCCGTTGGCGGTTCACATGACGCTCGTAGTCGCCAGAAGTGATGAAGCGCGCGAGCTCAAGCTGTTCGAGCGCACCGACCATGCAAGCACGTGCCATAAAGCGTTCGTTGAAGGCAGTGAGCAGCTGCGGCGGCAACACCATATACGCAATGCGAAATACACTCCCCAAGCTGCGGGTGAAAGTGTTCATGTAGATCACCGATCCCTGAGTGTCCTGCATGAAGAGCGGAGGGATCGGTCGTCCACGCATGCGAAATTCGCTATCGTAATCATCTTCGATGATATAGCGCTTCAAAGGGCGGTCTTTAACATCTGGCCTCTCTGCGTTGCGAAAAGTGTCTTGCTTGCTTGCTTCGCGAGCCCAATCGAGCAATTCATGACGCCTTACCGCACTCATCACGCTCCCGGTGGGAAATTGATGAGCAGGAGAACAATGGGCAATGCTCGCCTTACTTGCTCTAAGCGTCGCAACATCAAGCCCGCTTTCATCGACAGGGATGCCAACAACGTGCGCACCGCTCAGTTCGTAATGTGTGCGCAATGCAGGGTAACCAGGGTTCTCTACCGCAAAGGTACGCTCACGTCCAAGAAGTTGCACTAACACCCCGTAAAGGTCCTGCGCCCCAGCTCCGATGACGATCCGCTCGGGCGAAGCCTCCAACCCGCGAAAGTGAGCCAAATGCTGAACGATCGCAGCGCGCAATTCTTCTGACCCACGGTTGTCGTGCGCAGTTCGAAGAAGCAGACCTTTCGAAGCCTCGCTGAGCGTGCGTCTGACCGTTTTTGCCCAAATATGAAAAGGAAATTGATCGCCTGATCGGTCGTTTCCTGAAAAATCAGCGAGCAAAGGTGTTGCTTGGATCGAAGGAACGGAAGAAACGCTCAATCGAACCGGATCGATCTGCCTGGCGGCCGCTTCGGCATTCAGCTGATGCTCGATTCGTTCGCTACCTGCGCTCATGTCGTGCGCTTGAACAGAAGGAAGCTCGTTCACAAAATATCCGCGGCGTTCTTTTGCTTCAATATAGCCCTCGGCAGCAAGTTGACGGTATGCGCTTTCGACCGTGATGACGCTGATTCCGAGGTGTTGGGCAAGCGTTCGCTTCGAAGGGAGCTTGCTGCCCGCATCAAGACGGGCCAGTTCGATATCTGAGCGAATCGCCTGGTAGAGCTGTTCGTAGAGGCTACGGGAATTCTTCGCATCAAGTTCGTACGTTAGCATAGCTCGCTCATTCTCTCTTGTTCGCAGGCATTCTCAAAGAAACTGGTCTTAATAAAAACATCGATTTTGGTCATTTCGATATGACCATTACCACTTTACCATGGCAGAGACAACGAAGACACCTCGCAGCTTAAAGAGGATATGAAGAGAAGAAAAGGAGTTCAACCATGAGCGTTGATCAAAAGGACGGCACCTGCTCTTGCGAGAGCACGCAGGAACGTGCCAAGTTGAATAAGCAGCTTGCGCAGATGCTGAAAGGTGGCGTGATCATGGACGTCACGACACCAGAGCAGGCACGGATCGCTGAAGAAGCAGGCGCTTGCGCAGTTATGGCGCTCGAGCGCATCCCAGCCGATATCAGACTTGCCGGTGGCGTTTCGCGCATGAGCGATCCGAAGATGATCAAGGGCATCCAGGAAGCGGTGAGCATTCCGGTCATGGCGAAATGCCGCATCGGACATTTCGCGGAAGCGCAGATCCTCCAAGCGATCGACATCGACTACATCGACGAATCGGAAGTGCTCTCGCCAGCAGATGATACCTATCATATCGATAAAACGCAGTTCAGCGCTCCCTTCGTATGCGGCGCACGCGATCTGGGAGAGGCGCTTCGTCGCATTGCCGAAGGTGCCGCAATGATTCGCACGAAGGGCGAACCCGGCACGGGCGATGTGGTCCAGGCGGTGCGCCACATGCGCAAGATGAACGCGGAGATCCGTCGTGTTGCCGCGATGCGAGGCGACGAACTGTTCGAAGCGGCGAAACAGCTTGAGGTTCCCCTGGGCTTGCTGCGCCAGGTGCACGACACCGGTCGCCTGCCTGTGGTCAACTTCGCCGCGGGTGGTATCGCAACGCCAGCTGACGCATCACTCATGATGCAGCTGGGCGCTGAAGGCGTGTTCGTTGGTTCGGGTATCTTCAAGTCGGGTAACCCTGCGAAGCGTGCAGCAGCTATCGTACGTAGCGTTGCGAATTACCAGGATGCAGAGCTCATCGCCGCGCTTTCTGAGGATCTTGGCGAAGCGATGGTGGGTGTGAACGAAGACGAGATCGCCCTCATCATGGAAGAGCGCGGCAAATGAGTGCAGAACCAAAGGGTGTCCCGCGGCAGAATGCGAGGATAGGTGTGCTTGCCGTTCAGGGCGATTTCGCCGAACATGCCGCCAGGTTGCGTGCACTCGGCTGCGAGACCATCGAGCTTCGTTGTGCAGCCGATCTTGATACCGCGCCCGATGCGATCGTGCTGCCTGGCGGCGAATCAACGGTGCAAGCGGCGCTGCTCGAAGAGTTCGCTATGGCAGGCCCGATCAAGCGTATGATCGAAACGGGCACGCCGGTGCTCGCTACGTGCGCGGGTCTGATCCTCCTTGCACGCGAGGTTGAGCACGCCAACGGCAGGAGTGATTCTCGCGCTCCCTTTGAACGCGCGGGTTGGGCCCCAGGCGCGATCGGAACGTTGCCCGTCCAGGTGAGGCGCAACGCCTATGGCCGGCAGCTGGCAAGCTTCCATGCAGAAGCCCCGCTTCGTTCTAACAAGGAAGGCGGAGATGTGGCACTCAACATCCCGCTCACGTTCATTCGCGCCCCCCAGATCGTGGCAACTGGCGAAGGGGTGGAGACCTTGGTGAGTGTGGACGAAGCGCCGGTAGCGGTGCGCTTCGGCAATCAGATCGGCATAACGTTTCATCCTGAGCTCGATGAAGACAACACGCTCTACCAGCTCTTTCTTGGTTTGATCGATGCGCATGTTTAAGTTCTTTCGAGAGCACCAGCGAGAAGATGGTGCTCTCGGATAGTCTGCATGGGTGCGTGCGGGGATTGCAAAAGGCAGAGCATCCAGATGGCAAGAGTTCATCGCGCATAACAAATTTCTGCTGCGCAACCTATCCCATGATAATATTTTGCCTGGTATTGAACCCAGGGAGGCCTCATGCAGTACAGCTACAACATCATCGTTGATTCTCCGTGCGAGATCACGGCCGATTTTGCCAAAGCGAACCAGCTCAAAGTCCTCCATTTCACCTATACCGAAGGCAACGGAGACGAAGGCTTATGCGGGGTCGACGACCTGTTCGTCTCGCGTACCGCTCACGAATTCTATGAGGCGATGCGCAACGGCGCAGCTCCGCAAACGAGCCAGCCTTCCCAGCATGAGTTCGAGAGCGCGTTTCGCGAAGCCATCGAGTCGGGCATTCCAGCAGTCTATCTTGCATTTGATTCAGGTATTTCGGGCTGCTACGAAGGTGCTTGCATGGCGCTCGATCGTTTGAAGGACGAATACGGCGCGGAGAACGTTGCAGTGCATATCGTCGACACGAAGCTTCCCGCCACGCCGCTCAACATGCTCGTGTGGGAGGCAGTTCGCCAGCGCGAAAAGGGAATGCCGCTCGAGCAGATGATAGCTTGGGCAACCGAAGCTCATAACTATATGCATATTCATTTCATGGTGGACGATCTGAAAGCGCTCGCGCGAGGAGGCCGTATTCCCTCAGGTGTTGCCGTGGTGGGAACGAAGCTTGACATCAAGCCGATGCTCACGGTCTCTCTCGACGGCAAGCTCGAGTTGAATGGCATTGCGCATGGTCGCAAGAAGGGCATCCGCCGCATGGCCGAAAACTATCTTTCCCTGCATGATCCTCAGGTGGCAGTGTGTTCTATCGGTAACGCCGATTGCTACGAAGACGTTGAGAAGCTCGAAAAGGCCATCAACAAGCATTCAGAGACACCAGCGTTCTTCCTGGAGTCTTCGTGCGGACCTACCATCGGCTGCCATGTGGGACCAGGCTTCTTATCGTGTTGCTTCTGGGGTGCTGATCGTCGCAAGGAAGCATCGCCAGCGAAGTATTTGAGCGACAGCATGCAGCTAGGCGTCTAAGTAATGTCTAGGCATCTCGTTATCCGTCGGTCGATCGAGCCACGCGTCGCAAAAGAGTTTTCTTTCGTCAAAAAGAGCACCCAGCCTTATTCGCTCGGTCTGTTCTTCACGACCAAGCCTCCTATGAACAGGAGAATGAGAGCTAATCCGCCAACCAGCGAAGGCCAAGGTGAGAGGCTCAACCCTGCAACAAGATATCCAACCAAGCAAATGCCCGCCACCAAGCTCGCGTAAGGCAGCTGCGTGGTAACGTGCGCTAGGTGATTACAGCTTGCGCCGGCAGACGAGAGGATCGTCGTGTCCGAAATGGGCGAGATATGATCACCATAGACCGCGCCAGCAAGCGTTGCGCCGATCGTGAGCAGGTAAAGCGGGCTTTCGGGCGTGAACACGCCGATTACGATCGGAATCACAAGCGCGATCGTTCCCCAAGAAGTACCCATGGCGAACCCGATGAATGCTGAAGCGATGAAGATCACTACAGGGAGGAACTGCAGCGCGAAACCAGCGGAATCGAGCAAGCCAGCGATGAAGGTGCCGGTGCCGAGCATATAGCGGCAGCAACCCCCTAACGACCAGGCAAGCACCAAGATCATGATGGCTTCGACCATCGAGCGAACGCCTTCCGATGCGCCGGTGATGAAGCTCGAAAGGTTCAGCAGCTTGCGCGGCAGATAGAGCAGCGCTGCAACTACCAGCGCAACCACCGAACCGATGCACAGACCCATGATGGGGTTTTCACCCATGGCAGTCGCGAAATCGATGCCCTGGAAGAAGCCGCCTGCATACATCATGCCCAGGATCGAGAAGATGATGAGCACGAGGATCGGCACGATCAGGTCGTAGACGCGTCCGTTGCGCGCGATGTGGAGCTGGTCGTAGGCATCCAGTGCTTCACCCGCCATATCCTGTAGGCGTACGTTGTCTTCAAGCGTCTCATCGATGTCTTCGCGCACCGCACTCGAACTGGGCGCGAGCGATTCTTCGGCGGCATGCTTGATGCCTTTGCGCGGCTGCTTGAAGCGCGTCTCAAAGGCTTGTTGTGCGCGCTTCATCGGACCGAAATCGCGCCCGCAAGCGCACATAGCGAACACGAACACGATGGTGAGCAGCGCGTAGAAGTTGTAGGGGATCGAGGCTACGAAGGTGTTGAAGCCGTCTTCGCCCAAATAGCCGCCAACCGCTACGGCCCACGACGAAACCGGCACGATGATGCAGATGGGGGCCGCGGTCGAATCGATGATCCATGCCAGCTTCTCGCGACAGATCTTGAAGCGATCGGTCACGGGGCGCATCACGCTACCTACCGTTAGGCAGTTGAAGTAGTCGTCGACGAAGATGATCACACCCAGAAGCGCAGTGGCGATAGAGGCAATGCGTGGATTCTTGATGCGCTTCACGGCCCACTTCGCATATGCGATCGATCCGCCCGCCTTCGTGATGAGCATCGTGAGCGCGCCTAAGAGCGCCAAGAATAAGATAAGACCAGCATTTGCCGAGATCTGCTCGATGAAGATGTTCGGCAGCAGGCACAGCCCGTCGATCGTTTGTTCAAGACCTACACCAGCCAAACTGAATTGGTAGATGAGCAGCCCAGAAACGATGCCGATAAGGAGCGAAGAATAGACTTCCTTCGTAATGAGTGCAAGCGCGAGTGCGAGAAGCGGCGGAACGAGCGACCACGCACCTGTGTCGAGTAAAACGAACCCTTCCATATTGGTGATTCCGATCTGCTAGTCGAAGGTCACGCCGGGCGCATACAAGAAGCGCGGCTCGATGATGTTCTTACGAATGTAGTGCAGCGTTTCAGCCTCGCCATGTTCGGCAAGGTGTTCGAGCAAGACGAGCAAGAATGCGGCCGAATCGGGATGGATCTCGATGTTGCCTGAGGAAAGCTCGCGCTTGTAGTATTCGAGCGGTGAAGCATCGGTGTAGTGTTCTTTCTCGTACACCTTCGAAGCAGCGATGCGATCGCAGAGCATCTCGACCATATAGCGCGTGGGGATGGGGCAGCCATACAGCGTGCCATCTCCGCCTTCGATCACGTCGAGCCAGTATTCGTAGTGATGCTTGTTGCGCCCTTTGTGGTGAATCCATCCGCGCGAAAAACCTTTATCGTGGCGTTCGGCAGCATTGGGAGAGCGGTTGCCCTGATAGTAGTTGATGCCTACCAAGAATTCATCGGGCGAGAATTTCGATAGGTCATGAACGAGCCCCTGCCAAGGAATGCCGCAGCGTGCGCAGGCCTCGAAAACGAGCCATTTGTGCCGCGACACCGTGCCAAGATGATGCCAAGCGTTCGTGAGATATTGTCCGAGCGTTTGTGGACGCGGATTGGTCTTGGCGTTCGGGTCTGCCCACGCGGGGCGCCAGCTACCAGGGGCTGCGTCGCATTTCGGGCCCGTTGGTGCAACTGTAGGCACGGGGGTGCTTGCGTTGTTCGCAGGCGTGCTCGCACCTGTGCTTGCTGCAGGATGCGCGGTGCGATCTTCGGCGTTCTGCGCCGCTGAAGGTTCTTGGGGTATGTTCGCTTCAGACATGAGCCATCCCTGTCGTCTGGTTAGATTGCGTTCTATGTACAGAAGATTCGCTTTTCGCGCTACAATACAACTTTACGGTTGAAAGGAAGCGTGTATGAGCGAAGACAAAAGCAGTGCTCTCTATGATGATATTGTAACGGTTAATTCCGTCGATCCGGCCCTCTATGACATGTATCCTGTCAAACGCGGCTTGCGCAACAACGACGGTTCGGGCGTGATCGCGGGCATTACGAACATCTCGAACGTTCATGGCTACATGATGAACGAAGGCGACAAGGTTCCCGTCGAAGGCAAGCTCACGTTCCGCGGCTACGATATCTACGATCTGCTCAGCGATACTTCACCCAGCAAGCGCTATGGTTTTGAAGAGGTCGCGTACCTGCTCATGCTCGGCAAACTTCCTACGCAAGACGAACTCGACCAGTTCGTGGCTGCTATCGATGCAGAGCGCGAACTGCCCGATGGCTTCACGGCCGCACGTATCATGCGCCATCCTGCAGCGGACTTGATGATCATGCTGTCGCGTTCGATCATCTCGCTCTATGCAGACGACCCCAACGCCGAAGATCGTTCCATCGAGCATGAGATCAAAACAGCTATTTCGCTCATCTCTCGTCTGCAGCGCATCATGGTGCTCTCCTACCATGCGAAGCAGGCGTATTTCCACGGCGATTCGATGATCATGCATCGTTTCGTTCCAGGTCAGAGCTCTTCGGAGACCATCCTTTCCATGCTGCGCCCTGATCGCGCGTTCACGCCCGAAGAGGCGCGCATGCTTGACATCATGATGTGCTTGCACGCAGAGCATGGCGGCGGCAATAACTCCACGTTCACCTGTCGTGTGCTCTCTTCTGCCGATACCGATCCGTATTCGGCTTACGCTGGCGCGGTCGGATCGCTCAAAGGCTCGAAGCACGGTGGTGCGAACCATCAAGTGCTCGGTATGCAAGCAGAGATCAAAGAGAACGTTAAGAACTGGGAAGACGACGATGAAGTCGCTGCCTATATCGCGAAGATCGTGAACAAGGAAGCGTACGACAAGACGGGTCTTATCTATGGCATGGGCCACGCGGTCTATACGCTTTCCGACCCGCGTGCCATCATTTGCAAGGATTTCGCGACGCGCCTTGCCGAAGGTACCGAATATGAGCCTGAGCTCAATCTGCTGAAGTCGATCGAGCGTCTGGCACCTGAGGTCATCTTGCAGGAAAAGGGCACGAACAAGGACATGTGCGCGAATGTGGACATGTATTCGGGCTTCGTGTATTCCATGATGGGTATCCCGGCCGATCTCATCACGCCGCTCTTCGCTTGCTCGCGCATGGCGGGTTGGGCTGCGCATCGCATGGAAGAGATCCTCACCGGCAAGCGCATCATTCGCCCAGCATACAAGACTGCGGTCAAAGAACAGGATTACGTCCCCATCGAGCAGCGATAAGGTGACAAACTACCCGGTCGTTCGTCATCTTACGGGAAGCGACCGCTGACCGCCGCATTTGAACGATAAATATGGAGAAGTTGCGCCGTTTGAAAGAGCGGCGCTTCTCTTTTTTCTCAAGAGTAATAAGGTAAAGAATTGTTGTTTATTCAACATTCTTTTTGTAGCGAATAACGCTGCAGTTTGGAAAGGACGGAATTGACCGTCCTTTTTTCACGGATGAAATTCGGAGCCAGGAGACGAAAAGCTCCTCGCTCGCTCAAGCATCGTACGCATCTTTTTTTTGGAAAGGATCTGTCTGTATGGGTCTTACACGCAAGCAGATTTCAACAGTAGCCGTCTTGCTCATCGGTACCTTCGTGGTCGTGCTCAATCAAACGCTGCTCTCGCCAGCGCTTGCTTCTATCATGCGCGATCTTTCTATCGATGCGCCAACCGTACAGTGGGTCATGTCCATTTACTCGCTCGTTGAAGCAGTGGTCATTCCGCTCTCGGCGTTTCTGATCGGTCGCTTTAGTACGCGTCAGCTCTTCATCACGGGTCTGATCATCTTCACGGCTGGCAGTTTGCTCTGCGCATTTTCACCCGGGTTCATCTTCCTGCTGCTCGGCCGCGTGTGCCAGGCTATCGCGGCGGGTGTCTTCATGCCCATGATCTTCACGGTGCTTCTGCTCATCTTCCCGCGCGAGAAGCGCGGAAGCGCGATGGGCTTGGTCTCGCTCGTGATCGGTTTCGCGCCGGCAGTCGGCCCGACGCTCTCTGGCGTGCTCGTGGACAGCATCGGCTGGAGGATGCTCTTCGTGGTCATCACGGTGGTAGGTGTTCTCTTGGTTCTTTCAGCGGTGAAATTCCTCGAGAACTATGGCGATTTCGAGCGCACGTCTTTCGACAAGCTGTCGGTCCTGCTCTCAACGGTCGGTTTGGTGTGCCTGCTCTACGGGCTCTCCACCTTCTCTTCTACTACGAATCCCGCCATGACTGCAGGCTTCATCGTGGTTGGCCTGGTGGTCATTGCCATCTTCGTGCGCAGACAGCTTAATCTTGAAAATCCGCTGCTCAAGGTAACGGTCTTGAAGACGCGCAATTACCGCATCGCTATCATCGTTGCCATCATCAACTTTGGTGTGTTGATCGGCCTCGGCACCATCCTGCCGCTCTATCTGCAGACCCTGCGTGGCTTCTCGGCGCTCGAGACAGGCCTCACGCTTCTGCCCGGTGCGCTGATCGGCGCCTTCGTCGGCTATTTCGCAGGCCGCCTGTTCGACCGTTGGGGTGTGCGCAAGTGCGTGGTGCCAGGCGTTACCATCTTCTTCGTGGGTACGCTCGGCTTCCTGCTCTTCGATATGAACACCGATCTGCTGGTCATCTGTGCCATCTACACAGTGGTTGCGCTGGGCATCCAGTTCCTCACCACGCCGATGAACACATGGGGCATCAATTCGCTCGACAACAGCGTCATCCAGCATGCCAATGCAGTAACGAACACCCTGAACCAGGTCTCGGCTGCGTTCATGACGGCGCTCATCGTGTCCATCTCGGCGCTCGGTTCGACCATCGCACCGAATGCTGATCCCACCATGCAGCTTTACGAGGGCGATCATCTGGCGTTCGTGGCAACGGCTGTTCTGGCAGCTATCGCGTTCATTGTCGTCATGTTCTTCGTGCGCGACAAGCGCAAGCGCGATACGCACATTGCACCTATGTCCATGCAGCAGTTCAGCCCGAGCGATAATACCGATGAGATCCCGGTCTCTCGCGCGATGAACCCAGAGCCGTACTTTGTTACGAACACTGCCTCCATTCGCGAGGTTGCTCAGATCATGGTCGACAACAAAGCGAGCGGCGTTCCGATTGTGGATCATAACAAGATGGTGGTCGGGTTCATCTCCGATGGTGACATTATGAAATACATCGGTCGCAACGATGGCATCCTCGACTCGACCTACATGCTCTATCAGGTTCCCGATCCGCAAACGTTCCCGCAGCGCATCAGCAAGCTCATCGACATGAATGTCATGCAGATCGCCACCAAGAACGTGATCGCGGTGAAGAGCGATTCCTCGCTTGAAGATGCATGTCGTCTGCTCTCTGAAAAGCGCATCAAGAAAGTGCCGGTAGTCGAGGAGGGTGAGCTGGTCGGTTCGCTTTCTCGCGCGGATGTCATTCGCGGTACCATGGCCAATATCGTCACCATCAAAGCGATGGCCGAAAAGGACGATGCGAAGAAGCCGCAGCTTGCGTAATACCGGCTTGTGGTCGACCTCCGCTTTTATTATCGAGATTCTGCGAGATTATTCACTAGTATAGATATGACCTATAGTATTGAATCGATCTTGCACGCTGAAGAGAGGAGGTGCCATGATCATGCCAGAGCTTACGGAGCAAGACAGCTCTGAAGAGTCCTTGCCTGAAACAGGTATGATCGGCGCTTCCGATCTTTTTCCGGTGAGCACTACCGCCAACGAAGAATCGGATCGTCCGCTCGTTATTGCGCTCTATTCTTCGGTCGGTTCAGGGCATCGTAGCGCGGCAGCTTCTACTGCCGAAGCGTTTGCGCACTTACGCGGTAATCATCCGCTCGTTCCTGAAGATGCCGATATCGAACTGCTCGACATCCTCGACTTCGGGTATATGAAGTTCGATGGCGAGAAGACGACCACGCTCTTCACGGGTCCGACGCGCTATATCTACGACATAACTTGGCATTACGTTCTGACCGGACGCCTTCTGTGGGGCGGCGGCAGCATTTGGTCCTATTTCATGTATTCCGCTTTCACTCGCTATGTGGCGAAGCGCAAACCGATCGCTATTGTGACCACGCACATCGTTGCGGCGAATGCGGCAGTGGCTGCGCGCATGATCACCAAGCTCGACTTCCCGGTGGTTTGCGTGCCGACCGACTATGGCGTGGAGGGGTTGTGGCCGCATCGCTTCAGCGACCTGTTCTGCGTTGCCGATGAACTCATGAAGGAAGAGCTCTATCCGCGCAAGGTGAAGCCAGAAGATATCAAGGTCACGGGCATTCCCGTTAAGCCGAGCTTCAATCAAGAGTACGATCGCACTGCTGTCCTTGAAAAATATGGGCTACCTGTGGATAAGAAGATCGTACTCGTTATCGCGGGTGCTCGTTTGCGCCAGCCCTATGTGCTCTTTCGTGAGCTCATGGATGAGATCATCGAAGACCTTGCCGCGTTCGATGATATGCATTTCGTTTTCTTGACCGGAAGCGACGAAGAATATGCTGATCAGGTGAGCAAACACTGTACTGATTGCGGCGTCCCGAATGTTTCTGTCTATAACTACGTTGAGAAGATCGCCGAACTGATGAACGCAGCCGACTTAGCTATTGCTAAATCGGGCGGTTTGGCGGTTACCGAATGCCTCTGTTCGCGCTTGCCACTCATCATCGTCGGGCGTTCGTTCGGTCAGGAAGATGCGAACACCACTACCGTTACCCGTGCGGGAGCGGCTTATCAAGTGCTTACCTCGCCCGAATTATTGGAGAAGTTGCGCGAAATCCAGAAAGACCCTGCGATGCTCGGTCGCATGATAGAAGGCGGGGCAGAGCTGCGCAAGCCCGATTCGGCGCGCAATGTTGCGCTGGCCACGCTTGAGAAGGTAGGTAATACCGCTCCTATCAAGAACCGCTTCTTCTGGCTCTACTGGGGCAAGAAACCCCTGCGCACCCGCTAAGAGGCAGGGCGTTTCGTGTTGTGTTAGGGGTCGTGTAATTTGACACCTTGAAAAAGGTGTCAAATTACACGACCCCTAACACAAGCAGGTGCTGACCTGTCTTGTCGGTGGCATCATCATCTTTGTTACGGCGCTTATCGTTTGGAAGCTCATCCCGGCTGATCTCAAGGTGACCGAAGATTCCTCAGAAGATGCTGGTAAGATGGAAACATCGATTCAACCAACGAAGAAGCATGTGGAGGGAGCTTTGATGGAAGCCTACAAAGAAGAGTTCATTGAGTTCATGGTCGAGAGCGATGTGCTCAAGTTCGGCGAATTCACGCTGAAGAGCGGAAGGCAATCTCCCTTCTTCATGAATGCGGGCGCCTACGTTACAGGCGATCAGCTGCACCGTTTGGGTATCTACTACGCACAAGCTATCGAACAGAATTTCGGACTCGATTTCGATGTGGTGTTCGGGCCGGCGTACAAGGGCATCCCGCTTTCGGTGGTCACCGCTATGGCGCTGAACGAGCTGTATGGCAAAGAGGTGCGTTACTGCTCCAATCGCAAAGAGGTGAAGGACCATGGCGACACGGGCATCCTGCTCGGTAGCGATCTGCATGATGGTGATCGTGTGCTCATGGTGGAGGATGTGACCACTTCAGGCAAATCGATCGAAGAGACCTATCCCATCATCAAGGCGCAGGCCGATGTGGAAGTGGTGGGCCTCATGGTTTCGCTCAATCGCCAGGAAGTAGGCAAAGAAGGCAAGAAATGCGCGCTCGATGAGGTTTCGGAGCGCTATGGGTTTCCCACGGCTGCCATCGTAACCATGGAAGAGGTGACCGAATGCCTGTACAACAAGGAAGTGCAGGGCAAGATCATCATCGACGATGCGCTCAAAGCAGCCATCGATTCCTACTACGCCCAGTACGGCGCCAAAGCCTAGACTTTTCTGGTGGCGAACGACCGGGGTTTGTCCTCTTAGTCGGGGCGGCCGATACCACCCATGTTCTCGAAGCGCGCTTGTAGCACTTCATTGGGATAATAGGTATCGAAGGCAGTTTCGATGGGGGTGGTGGCCTCCACGCCGTGACAGCGCGCATCGGCACGCAGCATCACAGCCACGGTCATAACGATATCGACCATGAGGAACGCGAAGAGTGCCCAAGTCACGATACGATAGGCAAGACCCTCCGTATTCACCTTTGCAAAGATCTTCTTAACGAAGGGGTAGCCTAGGCGCACCCACACAAGCCCGAGTATTCCCCAAATGACCATGTGGAAGATGTCGGTGCGGCCGTTGAAGTTACCAGGCGCTTCAAGGTAGCTCCAGGCAACGATGCCCCAAAACTCCTCCATTGCCCAACTCGCCAAATACTCCACGGCGCCACCCACCACAGCAGCAATGCAGAAGATGCTGAAGTTCGAATGGAACTTGGCACCATCGAGCCTGAGTGCGAAGACGGTAAGAAGGAACGCCCCTGTTCCGTAGATAGGGGAGAACGGCCCCCATAAAAGCCCTGCACGACTTTCGACATCGCCGTTGAAGGCGATATAGTGCTGTAGGGTCTCGCCCGCAAGCCCAAGCAAGGACATTGCAGCAAAAACCCAGGTGAGCATCAGCAATTTTGACGTGAAGGTTTGCGGCTTTTCGGGCGCTTCAGCGATCGCGCTCGTCTGGACTGATGCTTCAGTCGCGTTCATCAGCGCCACTCCGCAATGGCATATTGACGAGGGGCTTTCGCGATGAGCAGCGTATCCGATGCGTAAACGATCGTCGAATCTCCCTGAGAAGCGCCAGATTTCACAACCGCTGTGGTCGATCCTTCATCTGGAGAATCTACTGCCAACTCGACGCCAGTATCGCCTTCGCCCTCAGCAGGCGCTTCGACCACTTCGACATTATCCCAGGTGGCGCTCGAAGCATCGAGAGAGTGGCGTGCCTTCAAAAGCGAAGCGAACAAAGCCGAGAGATTCGCTTCAGCAGTAGGGGAATCGGGTCTGCTCGTGAAAGCAACCACCAGATAAGTGTTATCGCCATCAACTACGATGCCTGCATCGTTAACAGCATCTTCTCTGCCACTTTCTGAAACGCACCAGCCTGCTTTGTTATATACGGTTGCGTTATCCATCCCGGCTTCAACGGCGCCGTTGCGCAAGAAGGAGGTTTCGGTGCGTTCGAACAGCCCTTTAAGCCAGGTGGCGGTGTCGCTGCCCGAGTTTAGGTAATCCCAGATGTGCGTCCAGAGCGTTGCGGAATCGCGAACGGAATAGGAGGGGAAGGTGGCCATGTAGTTAGCGGGGTCGATCCCCATCTCTGAAAGCCAATTGTTGTGGTCCGAGCCGTCGTAGCTGTGCTTGAGCGAACGATAGGAATTATTGTCTGACCATACGATCGCGTCTTCGATACGGTCACTCACAGCAGATTTATTAAGCGTTCCGCCGTCGATATATTCTTCGCAGAGGAACGCGCTTATGGGTGCTTTATAGGTGCTTGCCCCATAGATGCGCGTGTCGATGTTGTAGCAGAACCCGCTACCCGTGTTCAGATTCATGATCAAAAAGCCCACGTCTTCGTTATCGGCTTCGAGCCATGAAAGGTCTTCAGTGATGGAGCGATTCTCATCTTCCGAAAGGCTGGCATACATCTGGTTGCCGCTTTCGACGAGTGAAAACGAGGTAATGGTATCGGGTTGGATCGCGATGTGCCTATAGTCGGTCTCGTCAGGCGTGTAAGTGATCTCGGGCGGCTGCTCTTCTGCAGGCTCTTCGGAATCGGGTGCGAACGTGCAAGCATGCCCGGTGAAGACGAGCGCAACTAACACGATCAAGATCGCAACCACTACTGCTAACAAGATGAACTGCACGCGTGGTGGCAGGTTCAGGCGAATCCAGGTGATCAGGTTGCTCAAAGAGCGCACGAGCAGGGCACCAAGCCAAAGTAAGAATCGCCCAAGAGCTTTCAGGGCGATCCAAAGATAATGGCCGAGGAAGCGCACAGCAGCCACCAGCTTTTCAAAAAATGTCGACATATCGTAGATTTTACTAATACCAAGACAAAACGGAGAAATGAAAAGATCGAAGCTCTAAAATAAACAGACAAGAGGTGCATGCTTCCCGATCATTAGTTACGTTTTGATGTATATTCAATGGTTAAGCAAAACAGCACAGACGATTAAGGGAAAATCATAGAGAGAGCCTATTAAGGAGTAGTAAGCCTCAATGGTGTTTGTTGTCAGTATACTTTTAGTCGCATTCTTCTTACTGATGAATGCGTTCTTCGTTGTTGCTGAATTTTCGCTCGTGCGCGTCAGGAAATCGCAGATCGATATTCTCCTTGAAGAAGGCGCACGCGGTGCGAAACGAGCAAAAGAGATTTCCGAAAATGTAAATGCCTATCTTTCTGCCTGTCAGCTGGGCATCACGCTCGCTTCGCTGGCAATCGGCTGGTTGGGCGAACCTGCTGTTTCAAGCGTGATCCACGAGCCGCTTGCTGCGCTGGGGTTGCCCGATGCAGCGGTTTCCGCGATCGCGGTTGCTATCGGCTTCATCATCATCACAGCGCTGCACGTTATCCTTGGCGAACTGGTGCCGAAATCCATGGCCATCTTGAACACCGAACGCTATGCGCTCTTCTCGGCCACGCCGCTCTACTGGTTCTATCGCATCACGTACCCCATCATGTGGCTCTTCAACTCCACCACTAATGGCATCATGCGCTTGACCGGTCACGATACTGCAAGCGAACATCAGGCGTATACCGAAGAAGAGATCAAGATCCTGCTCGAAGAAAGTGCAGAGAGCGGCGAGCTCGCTACCGATCAGTTCGAGATCCTCGATAATGTCTTCGATCTTGATGATAAGGACGCAAAAGCCATCATGACCCCGCGCACCGACATGATCGCGATCGACATCGACGATGATCTAGAAGAGATCCTCGAGATCATGGGCGCGAATAAATTCACGCGTTATCCGGTCTATAAGGACAACACCGATAACATCATCGGCTTCATACACATTAAGGATGCGTATCGCTTGCCGCCTGATTCGACTAAAGACGACCTGGTCATTCGCGACATCAATCCGGTTCCTGAAAGCCTGGCGCTCGACAAGCTCATGCAGATGATGCAGGACAAGCACACCAAGATCGCTGTAGTGGTCGATGAACATGGCGGCACGTCGGGTATCGTTACGATGAGCGACGTGATCGGTCAGATCATCGGAAGCGTTGAAGACGAATACCTCCACGACGATCAGGACGAGATCCTGAAGGTGGGCGAGAACAGCTATCTGGTCGATGGCTCGCTCCCGGTCGACCAGTTCGTGGAATTCCTCGGCTTCGAGCCAGTGCCTATCTACGACTATGAGACCGTTGGAGGGCTCATGCTCGACTTGATCGACAAGATCCCCGCTGAAGGCGATTCGATCGAGATCCATCACGATAAACGTACGATCACCTTCACGGCTAAGGCAATGGATGCGCTGCGCATCGATAAGATCGGTGTTGAATTCAAACTAGATTCCGAAGAAGAACCAACGGAGTAACCCCTCATGGCGAATACGACCACAACGAAGGTCAACCGCCTGGGATTAACGCACAGACAGACGGTCATGATCGTGCTGCTTTTAGTGGGCACGTTCGTGACAGTGCTCAACCAAACAGTGGTAGCGCCAGCGCTGCCTTCCATCATGGTCGACATGAGCATCAATGCCGCCACAGGTCAGTGGCTCACCACCGGCTTCACGCTCGTGAACGCCATCATGGTTCCCGTGACTGCGTTTCTGATCGATCGCTTTCCTATCCGCAATCTCTTCCTGTTCTCGATGTCGATCTTCGCGATCGGCTCGCTTCTCGCTGCTTGGGGGCCGAATTTCCCGGTATTGCTCTCTGGTCGTATCGTTCAGGCAGTGGGCGCGGGTGTTCTCATGCCCATGGTCATGAGCGTGCTCATGCTCACGTTCCCGATCGAGCGCCGTGGCTTCGCGATGGGGCTCTTCGGCATCGTGATGGCCTTCGGCCCGGCTATTGGCCCCACGGCTGCTGGTGTGGTCATCGATGCTGCCGATTGGCACATCATGTTCTATGTGGTAACTGCCTTTGCGGCGATCGTAGCGCTCGTTACACCCTTCACCATGGATCGCGTCCCCGCAAAGCATGCGCATGCCAGGCTCGATGTTCCTTCGGTGGTGCTCTCCACGCTCGGCTTCGGCTCGCTGCTCTATAGCTTCTCCATCATCGGCAATGGCGGTTTCGGCATCGAATTCTCCGTCTCGCTCATTGTCGGCCTCGTGGTGATCGTGCTGTTCTTCCGCCGTCAGCTTTCGATGGAACACCCCATGTTGCGCGTGCGGGTGCTTGCCAACAAGATCTTCTTGATGGGCACGATCATCGGCATGGTTGTGCAGGCGGCGCTCCTTTCCGTGGGTATCTTGCTGCCCATCTATTTGCAATCACTGCTTGGCTGTTCTGCCACCGAATCCGGTCTCGTACTCTTGCCCGGTGCGCTCATCATGGGCATCATGGGCCCGATCGCAGGACGCTGGTTCGACCGCCACGGACCGCGTGTGCTCGCTGTTGCGGGCACGCTCATGCTCACGATCGGCACGGTCATGCTCGCCTTCCTAGGGCCTGAAGTGAGCCTTGTCTACGTGGCGGTTGTCATGGCTATCCGCCTTTTTGGCATGGCGCTCATCAACATGACCATCACCACCTGGGCGATGAACGCGCTGCCTAACGACCTGATCAACCATGGTACCTCGGTGAACAACACCTTCCGCCAGATCGCGGGCTCGCTGGGAACCGCTATCCTCACCTCGGTGTTCGCGATGGTGTCGGTCTCGCTCATGGCAACCGAATCCACGACGCTTGCCGGCGTGCACGGCGTGGATGCCGCATTCGGGGTTTCTGCGGTGCTCTGCGCTATCGGATTCATCCTTGTGCTCATCTTCGTGAAGAACGGCGATGCGGAAACGAAGGTCGACCTGGATAAGCAGGAGAAGCAGAGCGTGCTCGCATCGATTATGAAGACCGATGTGTTCATGGTGCCCGAAAGCTCTTCGGTGCTCGATGTAATGCGTGTGCTCGTCGAACGCAAGATCAGCGCGGCGCCAGTCGTGGATAGCGAAGGACGCGCGGTCGGGTTCGTTTCCGATGGCGACATCATGCGCTTCCTTTCCAAGCGCAGCCATCTCTACACCGATCCGATCGTCATGATCATGCAGGCCTCGAACGACAACGACACCTTCGACGAGAAGCTTGCCGCGCTCATGCGCATGAACGTGATGGACGTGGCAACGAAAGGCGTGGTGGGAATCAACCTTTCTGCTACGCTTCCCGAAGTTTGCCGCGTGCTCGGCGATAATCATTTGAAGAAGGTGCCCGTGCTCGACAAAGGCAAGATCGTGGGCGTGGTGAATCGCAGCGACATAACGCTCTATTCGATGCGCACGTACTTGAAGGCGCAACACGATCTGTAGAGCACCTGGTCTAAAGGGAATCATAAGGAATCATAGGGAACATCAAGAAGGGGAAATGATGAAAGATCTAGAGATGGTGAGCATCGAAGAAGGACGCGAGATCGTCCTCAAGAACATCCATCCGCTTGAAGCTGAGCAGGTGAGTCTTGTTGATGCGGTAGGGCGCGTGGCTGCCGAAGACCTCACCAGCGATATCGATATCACGCCGTTCGCCCATGCAGCCATGGATGGCTTCGCGCTCAAAGCAGCACAGATCGAAGGCGCAACAGCAGACGCTCCTGTGAAGCTGAAGGTCGTTGCGGAGATCCCCGCTGGTTCCACCTATGAAGGCGATCTGGCACATGATGAATGCGTGCGTATCATGACGGGCGCTTCCGTGCCCGCTTGCGCCGATTCGGTCGTCAAATACGAGCTGGTCGATTACGAAGGAGGCGATGGCCGTGCGGGATCTTGCGTTGCGTTCACGGAACCTACGGCGCTGCGCAGCAACGTCCGTGAAGCAGGCGAAGAGATCGCGCGTGGCGAAGTGGCGATCCATGCAGGCGAAGTGATTCGTGCGGCAGGGGTCGGTTTCATCGCGAGCTGCGGCATCATGGAGGTTCCGGTCTATCGTCGCCCCAAGGTGGCCATCATCTCGATCGGCAGTGAACTGGTCGAGCCTACGGTCGTGCCTGGTCCTGGGCAGATTCGCGACGGCAATGCCTATGCGCTGGCTGCTTGTGCGAAAGAAGCTGGCGGTATCCCTACTATTTTCCCGATCGTCAAAGACGACTTCATCGCGATCCGCGATGCTGTGGAAACCGCGCTCATGAATCATGATTTCGTGGTTACCTCGGGCGGTGCATCGAATGGTGATTACGACTTCATCAAAGACGTGATCGAGCAGATGGGTGCGCTTGAGATGACGCTTGTGAACATGCGCCCTGGCAAAGCTCAGGCCTTCGGCTTCGTGGAGGGCGTTCCGGTCTTCGGTCTTTCGGGCAATCCAGCAGCAGCTTACTGCGGCTTCGAGATGTTCATTCGTCCAGCGCTGCGCAAGATGCAGGGCTTCACCACTTTCGAGCGTCCCCGCGTGAAGGCAACGCTCGCGAAGGATCGCAAGAAGAAGGATGGGCGTGTGCTGCTCTTGCGCGCTACGCTTACGCATGATGAAGAAGGCAAGCTCGTAGTCGTGCCTGCTAAGAACCAGAATTCAGGCCTATTCGGCACGCTTCAACGAGGAAATTGCCTGGCGGTGCTGCCAGCAGGGGTGCCAGAGGGTAAGCGCATTGCAGCGGGCACCGAAGTCGAGTGCATCTTGCTCGACGTTGAGGAAGGGAGCGTTATCTCATGAAGTTCGCAATAATCACTTGTTCAGATACGCGTACGCTTGAGACCGATACGGCGGGCAACGTGCTCGAAGAGCTTATCGCCGAAAAAGGATGGACGTGCGTTTCGCATGTCGTAACGACCGATGAACGCTCGCTCATTGCGCAAGCGATCGTGACAGCGTGCGGTCGTTTCGAAGCTGATGTTGTCATCACGTGTGGCGGCACGGGGCTTTCTCCGCGCGACGTAACACCAGAGGCCACCGAAGATGTGTGCGACCGTCCGGTTCCCGGCATCGCCGAAGGCATGCGCGCTTATAGCATGAAGTTCACCAACCGCGCGATGCTCTCACGTGCGGTGTGCATGCAGCGTGGCAAGACGCTCGTGATCAACTTCCCGGGAAGTGAAAAAGCAGTGCGCGAGAACTGGGAGGCCGTGAACGAGGTGCTCGAGCACGCGCTTGCGATGATGGATGGGCAAGGCCACTAACACCGAATAAAAGCTCTTCAGCCAAACCGAAGTGCTGTGTCGTTCCTAATATATTGACATATATAAATCTATCAATATTATTAAAATACGTTATATTGATGATTATAAATATATAGGGGAAATATGGACGCTGTTGGATCGTTCTTAATGGATCAACTTCTTAAGATGCAGTGGCTCTCGGATCTGATTGTGATATTCATCGATGCGCTTGGTCTGGATGCTTCGTCTCGATGGGGTGGAACCCTTCATTTTTTTATCTATGACACCATAAAAATCGTTATATTGCTTTGTGTGATGATTTTCATCATCAGCTATATTCAGAGCTACTTTCCACCCGAACGAAGCAAGCGCATTCTTGGGCGTTTCAAAGGTTTTAGTGGCAACGTGGTGGGGGCGCTGCTCGGAACGGTAACGCCCTTCTGCGCCTGTTCGTCCATTCCGTTGTTCATTGCTTTTACGCGTGCGGGTTTGCCCCTTGGCGTTACTTTTTCTTTTCTCATATCCTCTCCCATGGTAGACATTGCCTCAATCGTTCTCATCATGAGTATCTTTGGACCGCACGTTGCTTTTATCTATACGATCGTTGGTCTTATCATTGCGGTTGTGGGAGGTTCGATCATTCAGAAATTGAAGATGTCGGATCAGGTCGCTGACTTTGTGCGGGGTGAACCACTTGATGCTGCACAGGTGCAAAGCCTGAAGAAAAAGCAACGTATACCCTATGCTCTTGGGCAAACTGGTGAGACTTTCCGCAAAGTGTTTCCGTTCATTCTTATTGGCGTATCGATAGGCGCGCTTATTCACAATTGGATTCCGCAAGAAATCATCGAGGCAATTCTTGGTGATGGCAACCCGTTTGCAGTCGTGCTTGCCACGCTCGTTGGCGCACCGATCTATGCTGATATCTTTGGGACCATTCCTATTGCAGAAGCGTTGTTTGAGAAGGGTGTCGGCCTTGGCACCATACTCGCTTTTATGATGAGCGTTACCGTACTGTCGATTCCATCGCTCACCATGCTTTCACGCGTGGTCAAGCCGAAGTTGCTTGCTACATTCATTGGTCTTTGTCTCGTCGGAATGATCATAAGCGGCTATGTGTTCAACTGGCTACAGCCTCTGTTCGCGTGAAGGAGACTGCCATGTGCAGATGTAAGAGGAGGTACAGGTGCAGGTCGGTGTGAGCCTGCCAGCCTCGCAAACGGTAACTGACAAATTGATTCGCGAGGTCTCGGTCGGCGGATGTTCGAGCTCCAAGCTCCTTCCTGTCAGCCCCGATGGCCTCCAAGGAGATGGAAATGTTCGATAGCTTATTCACCGTGGAGAACCTGCTTAACGTCCTAGGCACGTTCGTCTACCTGTTTGGAGAGCTGTTCCTGCTCTTCGTCGCCATATGCTTCTTCGTAGCCCTGCTGCAAGTGTGGGTGTCCAAGGACCGCATCAAGCGCATACTTTCGCGTCCACACAAGGTGACCAACGCGATTCTGGGCGCTGCGCTCGGCGCGGTAACGCCGTTCTGCTCGTGCTCCACCATCCCCGTCTTGGTGGGCCTCTTCAAGAGCGGCGCGCCCTTCTCAGGAGCTATCTCGTTCCTGATGACCTCCCCGATACTTAACCCCGCGATAATCGCGCTCCTGCTCGTGTTCTTCGGTCCCGTGCCAACGGCGGTCTACGCCGTCATTACCTTCGCGTTCGCGGTATGCGCGGGGCTCGTGCTCGACGCGATCGGGTTCTCGCGCTACATCAAGAACGTTGCCGTTAAGGGTGGATGCTGCGGGGGCGACGAGGCAACATGGGAGAACTTGAAGGGAACGTTCTGGCAGAAGCAAGCGCAGGCCTGCAAGTACGCCCTTACGGATGCCGTTGGGCTGTTCAAGGGTGTCTTCGGCTGGCTGCTCCTCGGCGCAGGCATCGGGGCGTTCATCTACGGGTTCGTGCCGACCGAGCTTCTTGAGGGATTCGCGGGCGCGGACAACCTCTGGGCCATCCCGCTCGCCGCAGTGATCGGCATACCCATGTACATCCGTGTGGAGACGATGATCCCGATCGCGGGCATCCTCATGGAGAAGGGCGTGTCCTCGGGCATCGTCATCGCGCTCATACTGGGCGGTGCCGGGTGCTCCATCCCCGAGGTCTCGCTTCTGAACAGTATATTCAAGAAGCCGATGGTGGTGACGTTCGTACTGTGCATCCTGCTCGTTGCCATAGGCACCGGCTTCGCATTCACGCTCATTATGCCGTGATGTCATGCGGGCAAAACAAAGACAGGAGACCCTTAAGAGAAAGGATATAGAAATGGGACTTTTCGGAAAGATATTCGGCAAGGAAGAAAAGAAGGAGAGCTGCTGCTGCGAGATGGAGATCGTGGAGCTGCCCGAGGGCGATATCGCTGCGCCGTGCGACTGCGGGGACGCCTGCGATGCGCCTGGGGCGGAATCTATCACGCTCACGGTGCTGGGCCCGGGATGCAAGCGCTGCCACCAGCTCCACGAGAACGCCCAGGCTGCTGCTTCGAAGGCAGACGGTTCGGTGGGCGTCGAATACGTCACAGACCCAGCCGCGATAGCTGAGGCAGGAGTCATGTCCACGCCTGCGCTTCTCGTGAACGGGAAAATCGTCTCGCAGGGAAAGGTGCTCAAAGTTGATGAGGTCGAAAAGCTGCTTTGTTGCACTACAGAGTAAGTAAGTTTCTTGACCGAGCATCATTCGTAAGAGAATATAGAGAAATATCGAACTATGTGAGGATAGAGGTTTAGCAATGACTTCAAAGGATGCCGCGCAGGTATTCAAGATTCTTGGAGATGAAAATCGATTGCGCATCGTTATGCTCATTGCTAAGCAAGAAGAGATATGCGCTTGTAACTTGCTCGACACTCTTAACATAGCGCAGCCAACATTGTCTCATCACATGAAGCTTCTGAGTAGTTGCGGTTTGGTCAAATCAAGAAAAGACGGTCGATGGATGCACTATTCTTTGAATCATGACTTGTTCAAGCACCTTGAATCTTTTCTTGGAGAGCTAGCCTGATAAGAATGAGTATAAAGAGCGCCCGGCGGGTATTCAGTTTTTATTGAAGCAACCGATCTATAGCGCTTATCAGATGTATTCCTTCGTTCTTCCAGCTTCACAATTCATTGAGAAATTCAGCAAATAGTTTAAAAGCTATCAATAAGATGGAATCTTTTATCAAGAAGTGAATTCGTTTCAGAGGTCTTATTCTTAAGAGCGGAAGGACCCACCGCTACGAGCGGTGCCAAACACCGCTCTTGCCGCCTTCTTTGTGCACGAGGCGCACTTCGCCGATCTCCATGCCGCGATCGATCGCCTTGCACATGTCATAGATGGTAAGGCAGGCAACCGAAGCGGCCGTGAGCGCTTCCATCTCAACGCCAGTCTTTCCTACCAGCGAAGCCTGCGCTACCACATGGATGCCGCAAGGGTGCGGTCCGCTTGCGTGGCTCGCCTGCTTTTCGGTCGCGGGTGCATCATCTCCCCAGATGGGAAGCAGATCGATAGTAACATTAGTGAGCATGACCGGATGGCAGAGCGGGATGAGCTCGCTCGTCTTCTTCGCTGCCATGATGCCAGCGATGCGCGCAGTCGCGATAACGTCGCCTTTTTTCGCGCGGTGAGAAAGCACGGTGGCGAGCGTTCCAGCCTGCATGGTGATGAAGCCCTCAGCAATGGCAATGCGTTTGGTCTCGGCTTTTTCGGACACATCGACCATGTGGGCATTGCCCTGTTCAGTTAAGTGATTCAGCTTCAATTCGTCTGCCATCGGTTCCTCTTCGACGTGCGTTCGTATCGTTCGCGTCTATTCTAGCGCTTAGCCACCCACTTGGACCATTTCGCGTACGGTGCCGGTTCGCGCAGCGTGGCTTTCGGGCTTTTGCTTCATGGCTTGCCAGAACAACGCTTCAACATCTTCTATGGTGCCTTCGCGAAGCGCCGCCCTTACATCGAGCTCTTCATCGGAAAAAAGACACAGGCGCAGTTTCCCATCTGCGGTAAGGCGCAAGCGATTGCAAGAAGCACAAAAATGGTCGGACACCGAAGTGATGAACCCGATCGTTCCGCTTGAGTCGGGAAGCTTCCAGTAACGCGCAGGCCCCCAGCTAGCGGGCGCAAGTGCGCGCTGGTCTGCATTGTCGAGCGGATAGGGAGCACCCAGACCAGCCTCAATGCAGCTTGTAGTGAGCGCCTCGATCAGCTCGGGCAAGGGAATGACCTCGCTCTCATCCCAGTGAGCAACCTCGGAAGAACAGGTCGAACCAAGCGGCATGTATTCGATGAAGCGCACATGGAGCGGGAGCTCTTTCGTGAGGCGCGCGAACGCAGCCAGATCTTGGTTCATGCTGCGGATGACCACGGTATTGATCTTCACCGGATCGAAGCCAGCATCGAGTGCCGCATGGATGCCCGCAAGTGCATCGTCCAAGTTTCCACAGCGGGTGAGCGTGCGATAAGTGGTGGGGTTGAGCGAATCGAGCGAGATGTTCACGCGAGAAAGCCCTGCTGCCTTCAACTCGCTTGCGAAGCGTGGCAGGAGAACACCATTGGTGGTGATCGCCACATCTTCGATGCCCTGGACATTCTTGCAAGCGCCGATCAGGTCCTGCGCTCCTTTACGCACGAGCGGCTCGCCGCCCGTGAAGCGCAAGTGCTTGATGCCGCAACGTGCAGCCACTTCCACCACACGCACGATCTCTTCGAAGGAGAGGATCTCATCATGTTCGCGGGTTTCAACGCCTGCTTCGGGCATGCAGTATACGCAGCGCAAATTACACCGGTCGGTGAGCGAGATGCGCAGGTAATCTATGTTGCGTCCAAAGCGATCTTTCATAGGACTAGCAGGGTGTTTCGGCTTCCCTTTGCGCAAGGTGACTAATGGGTCACCACATAGAGCGCTTCAGGAGGGAAGGTGAGAAACACGCAGTCTCCTCTCTCAGGCAGAGCGTTATCGGCGGTAATGTGCTTGTCGATATTCCATCGTACATGACTTTTGAGGAATGCTTGCTCGGTATTTTCTGGCGGTGCTGGGGTGCGCACTTTGCTATCCTGCGTGCTCTGCAGGTGAAGAGCCGTGGGAAGCTGAGTTCCCTTCTCGTCGACGAACGCAGCCATGACGGCACGCTCGAAACGCGAATCGCTCACACGGTCGCAGCGCATCCTGAACACATTGGGCTGCGCGTTCGATGCCGCGGCACCTTCACGCGCCTGCTTGATGTGGTAGGCGCGCACGCCAAGCCAGGCTACGTCATGAGGGACCACGCGCTTCGTTTCCATCTCCACGCCCCATTCAGGTAGGTATACGCGATGATCGCTCACATAGCGTGCCGGGGTGGTGTTCTTGCAACCCGAAAGCCGGATCGCTGCCAAGCTTCGCGGTTCGTGCACGAGCTCATCCTTGGGCGCTATCTCATCGATCGTGCCATCGCTCACCACCGCAATGCGATCGCAGAAACGGAACGCCTCATCGATATCGTGCGAAACATAGAGGATGGTTCCTTCATAGGTGGCGAACAGATCGAGCAAGCTCTGTTCAAGCTCGCTCTTCAAGTGCGCATCGAGAGCAGAGAACGGTTCGTCGAGCATGAGGATCGCGGGCTGGGCGGCGAGCATGCGCGCGAGCGCCACGCGTTGCTGCTGACCACCGGAAAGCTGCAGGGGGTAGCGCTTCTCCAGCCCGCGAAGCCCGAAGCGCGTGAGTTGACGCTCGATGAGCGCATCACCGTTTCGCTTGAGCACCTCGCGCGGAATGCCCGCTGCGATATTCGCCTTCACGGTAAGGTTCGGGAAGAGCTGGTAATTCTGGAACAGCAGCGCGCTCTTGCGTTCCTGCGCAGAAAGATCCACGGATGCCTTCTTGCCAGGAGCCTTGTCGAAATACGTCTTGCCATTCACGACGATCTTACCTGCATCAGGCGTTTCAACACCGGCGATGCAGCGCAGTGTGAGCGACTTGCCACACCCAGAGGCGCCCAAGAAGCCGAGCGTTTCGTGCGCCGCTTCAAAGGCAACTTCCAGATCGAAGGTGCCGTAGTGCTTCTCGATGTCGACCACCAGACTCACAGTTCCACCTCCTTACGACGATACTTCGTCGTGCGCTTGCTCCAGAGGTTGATCGCGAAGATCACCGCGAAGGAGATGATGATCACCACGATCGTCCAGAAGAACGCCGCCTCGATATTGCCACCCATCCATTCGAAGTAGATGGCGATGGGAATGGTACGCGTGATACCTGCATAGTTGCCCGCCAGAAAGAGCGTTGCGCCGAACTCACCGAGCGCGCGTGCGAAGGCGAGCATGGTGCCGGCAGCCACGGAAGACCAGGCAAGCGGCAGCATGAGTCGGAAGAAGATGCGTCCTTCGCTCCAGCCGAGCGTGCGGGCAGCATCGAGCATATCGGCATCGATCGACTCGAAGGCGCCGCGTGCCGAGCGATACATGAGCGGGAAGGCCACGACCACCGCTGCGATAACGGTCGCCTGCCAGCTGAAGACGAGCGGGAACCCGATCTGGTCGAACCATGCGCCAACGGGGGTGTTGCGTCCCAAGAACATGAGCAACAGGAAGCCACAGACCGTGGGTGGTAGCACCATCGGGATCGTGAAGATCGCGTCCATGATGCTTTGGGTGCGCGGCTTCAAGCGCAGCGTCCACCAAGCAGCGAGCAACCCCAAGATGAAGATGAAGATGATAGCGGTGCCCGTGGTCTTGAGCGTGACCAGAAGGGGCGACCTGTCGAGGGTCTGGAAGAAGCTGCCAAGTTGTTCGAAGGCCGAAGGAGTCGCCGCGATGGCCACCGCATCGCTCGCCTGTAGGTTGGCGTAATCGACATGCGCGAGGCGCAGGTTCGCATCGGTAGCAAGGGGGCTTTCTTCACCCATCACATCTGCGCCCGTGTCGGTTTGGACGGAGGTGTAGAAATAGCCTGGTTTATATTCCTGGGAAAAGCCGATCGTAAGGCCGTGCGTGGTGAAGGCCTGCTTGCTCGTGAACAGCCATTCCGCATCGTTCTTCACAACGGAATTACCTTGGGCATCATAGGAATCGAGCGCACTGAATAGGAGCTTGAGGCTGGCCTGGGTCTGTTCGTTTGCAAGGTCGAGCCCGTTCTGTTTTGCGAGCGCCTCAGGAACGTAGACCACCACCACACCCGACAAGTCAACCAAGCAAAGAGAATCGGCAGGCGCGTCCATCAAGTAGCAATAGCCCTGGTACGTGCCTTCGATCGGGCGGTTCGAGCCTTTCTCGACACGGGAGAAATCCGAGAGTGCGAAATCGACGTCGGAAGTGCGCGCTGAACTTCCTTCAGAAGATACTTCAACATCCTGGAAAGCCGTGCTCGCATTGGCATCTTGCGCCTGTGCCGAACCGCCTGTTTGAGCCGATTCAGCAGGTGCACCATAGGCAAACGTAGGCATGCTCCCGCATAGCGAGAACGCGCCGAAAAGAAGGCTCGTACCCAAGATGAGCGCGAGCCAAAAGGTGTTCTGTTTGCCGACAGAATTCATGATCAAGCGAGTTCAAATCCCCATTTTTGCCAGATCTTCTGAGCCTCAGGGCTTTCCTGGCACCAGGTGAGGAATGCAGCTGCGGCCTCAGCGTGCGCTGAATCCTTCAGCACGGCAGCAGGGTAGACGATGGGCTGATGGGTATCAGCTGGCAGGGTGCAAACGGTCTTCACGCCACCGTAGCGCATAACATCGGAACTGTAGACGAAGCCCAGATCGACTTCACCAGACTGAGCATACGAGCAGACCGAACCGACCTTATCGGCTTCGGTGACCTTTCCCTTGATCGGGCCGGTGATCTCGCCATCGGTGCCGCTTTCGTTAGTGTAGCAACCAACGGTGTAGAGCGCCTGCTTGGCATAGGTGCCTGCAGGAACGTTCTTATCGCCTACGGAAATGGTGTAGCTGCCATCGCAGGCCTGCGCCAGATCGAGCTCATCGATGTCGGAGTCTTCAGCGGTCACGATAACGAGGTCGTTCGCGAAGAGATCGAAGGGTTTATCTTCGCCGATCTTGCCGTCTTCGACCACTTTATCCATGTTCTTCTTGTTCGCTGAGATAAAGATGTCAGGTGCGCCACCTGCCTCGATCTTCTGCACGAGCGTGCCGGATGCTTCATACTGCGAATCTTTGAAGGTTACGTTCGGATTCTCTTTGGTGTAGGCTTCCTGTGCTTCGTTCATCGCGTCGGTGAGCGAATTCGCTGCATAGATCTCGAGCTCGACCTTTTCCTGCGAGTTCGAGCTGCTACAGCCCGCAAGCAGGCAAGCGGCTAAGAGGCTCACGATGATCGCAAGAAGCGCGAGCGCTTTCTTTGCGTGTGGTTTGGTCTGTTCCATCTTCATCCTTCCCGGTGCTTCCCGATTTTAATTATTCTCGATTGAGAATATATTCTCGAATAAGAATAATAGATCAACTTGGCACGAAGAGAGCTCTCTTCGTTTTACAATATGGTTACAACCAGATTGGAGCACGCATGGATCCCCGCGATTTCGAAGTCGAGGTCAAACTCATCATCAAAGCCAAGAACACCGAAGAACACACTCCGGCGCTGGGGAAAGGTATCGTGAGCCTGTGCAAGCTCGTAGATGAAACGGGGTCGCTCAACAAAGCGGCAGCAGAGATGGGAATGGCGTACTCCAAGGCATGGAGCATCTTGAAGCATGCCGAAGAATCGTTCGACATCCAGCTGCTGAGGCGCAAAGGGAACAAGGGCTCCGAGCTCACGCCTGAAGCACGCCGCTTGATCGCCATCTACGAAGAACTGCAAAAGCAACTCGACGAACAAGCTGCCAGCCTGCTAGACGAATTGCTCAGGTGACGAACGACTGAGTAGTTTGTCATCTTTTGATGAGAGTGCGTGGCTCGAGCGCGAAGAGGTCGCACTCTCGGATCCCGCGCTGGAGCTCAAGCGCATCATGCGGGCAGATGTCGGTACAAAGTTGGCAAGCCATGCAATCGTTTGCGCGAAAGTCCAGTTGCCCATGAATTTCTGTGTTGCGCGTAAGTGCCACGAATGAATTCACTGGCTCGTTTGCCACACCACGTAACGCTCCCGTGGGGCAGAAGGTCATGCAGATGCCACAAAGATCACAAGTGGTTTCAGAAACGCGCACGCTCCCAAAAAGGCGAGTTGGAAGATGTATATCATCTTCCGCGTTCAACGTGGCTTCTGCCCAAGCAGGGTCGATACGATAGAGTTCGTTCAGAATACGCTCATTGCGCACAGGTTCAACGCGCTTCATCAAGCCCTTGCGGGCGAGCAGACTCTGTGCGAGCGCGGGCTTTTCGCGCTGTGTTTCTGCACCTACGTAGAATGTTCCTACCGCAGCTTCGGCAATCGAATCGGTCGTGCGGTGAACGAAGTGATCGAACATGCCGCGTCGCGACAGTTCGGGAGAGGTGTTGGCGCGAGACGCTTCTTCGCTCTCTGCCTCGATGATCGTCCATTGGGGGGCGATCGCACGCGCGTTGCCAGGGAGCGAAAGCCCGTACGGTGAAGCATCTACGAGCGCTGCGAGCAAATGCTCGGCCTGTTCGCTCACTTCCGCGATAAGACTGCCCTGCGCATTCGGGCAGATGGCGCAATCGGCACTGCGATAGCGAAGCTCAACGCCCGCGCAGGAGGTGGCGATGATAGTGGATTCATCAAGCGCGGCAAGGCAGGGAACAACAAGCGCGTCGCCTGCTTCCGCTCTGTCTGCTGGTTCGGTGCTGCGTGCAGCCTCTTGGTTGCGCAGATATTCGCAGCTTATCGTGAGCGCGCCGCAGGGTCTCTCGGCGTGAAGGCCGCCTGCGCTGCTCGGGTCCGTATCATCTTGCAGGGCATCCGCCCGTTCGGCGATACTTTCGATCGCAGCCTGAACAAGCTCGGGAACATCTTCGACAAGCTGCAGTGCACTCGTTGGGCAAACGCTTGCACAGGCGCCGCAGCCCGTGCAGAGGTGATTGTCGATAGCAAGCAACCCATCATCGTCGCGTGTGATCGCTTCGTGCGCGCAAACCTGAAAGCACGCCATGCAGCTCGCGTGACGATGACGCACGCGCACACAGGCCGCCTGGTCGATTTCGACAGACTTCTTTCCTAGCTTGGAAAACGCTTCTGCGGCATCGAGGAGAGAGGGCATGTTCACTTCCAGATCGTTCAGGCTTCGCTTTTGCAGCATGCCAGGCAAAGGCATGCGACATGATGCTCGTTATTGTAAAACAAACGCACGTAATGCCCCACTTCAGCGAAGTAAAGCATTTTATTCTCAAAATAGAATAATGAATGGCGTTTCTGTGGGTAAATGGTTACTGCGTATGCGGAAGTTTATCGAGGAACAACACTAGAATTAAAGATGTCCCTTTCTATGCATGAGAGGGCGGAGCGTAACCACAAATGCGAGGCATCATACGTGCTCACAGCTGTGGTTAACGCTTCAGAAGAGAAGGGTTGAGCGGTATGCCTTTGGGGAAGGGCGTTCTGCTCGCAACAAGGGAAGAAAGGGGAGAGCTATGTCTGATATGCTTCCGGCCGTTTCACGTCGTACGTTCGTGAAGGCCACCGGAGCTTTGGGCGCATTAGCTGCAGCAGGCGGAACCATGGCGGCATCACAAGCTGTATTCAGTAACGTTGAACCTGCGCATGCCGACACGCCGGAAAAGCTCGTTTGGAGCCAATGTAACGTCAACTGCGGTGGACGCTGCATTTTCCACTGGCATACCAAAGACGGCAAGATCCAATACATGACCACCGACGATATCGGGAACGACGATTTCCAAGCGCGCGCCTGCTTGCGCGGTCGCGTTATGCGTCAGTGGGTGAACAATCCGGATCGCCTCCAGTATCCGATGAAGCGCGTAGGCGCTCGCGGTGAAGGAAAGTTCGAGCGCATCAGCTGGGACGAAGCGATCCAGACCATTGCCGACAAGATTCGCTACACCATCGACACCTACGGAAACGATTCCATCTATGTGAACTATGCAACGGGCATGTATTCAGCAACCGGGCGTTCGGTCGAGCGTTTGCTCAACTGCGTAGGCGGCTACTTGCCCATGTATGGCGACTATTCAACGGGCATGCACCAATATGTGATGCCGTTCATGTATGGCATCGGGGTATCACCTTACGAGAACATCTCTGCTTCATCGGTCGATCAGGCACAAAACGCCGACCTGGTCTTGATGTTCGGCAATTCCCCCGCCGACAACCGCATGGGCGGCGCGAATGTGGTCTGGGACTACAACACGGTGCGTGAAGCAGGACCCGAGATCATCCACATCGATTATCGTCTGAACGAAACTGCGGCGGGCTATCCATCTGAATGGCTGCCGATCCGTACGGGCACCGACGCGGCGCTCGTTGCGGGTATCGCGCACGAACTTATCACGAACGATTGGGTTGACCTCGACTTCCTGCACAAGTATTGCGTAGGCTACGACGAAGAGACGATGCCGGCTTCTGCGAAGGGCCAGAACAAGTCCTATCACGACTACATCATGGGCCTCGGTTACGACAAGGTCGAAAAGACCCCTGAATGGGCTGCAGAGATCACGCTCGTTCCCGCGGAGAAGATCCGCGAACTAGCTGCCAAGATCCACGACGCAAAAGCGGTCTTCGTGGTTCAGGGCTGGGGCCTTCAGCGCCACTCCAACGGCGAATCGGCAACGCGTGCAGTCTGCATGCTCGCCCTGCTCACAGGCAACCTTGGCAAGCCGGGCACGAACTCTGGCATGCGCGAAGCAGAACCTCCGGGAGCTCCGGTTGGCAGCTTGCCCGCATCAGACGAAGACCCGAATGGCGCTCCGATGAACATGGTGAACGCCAAGATCAGCTGCTATTCGTGGCTCAAGTGCATCGACGAGGGCAAAGACTTCCAGAAGGAACTCGATGCAACTGATGAGATCGCACTGTTCATGGGCGCGCAGAATCCCGAAATGGCGGCAGCTGCGGCCAAGATCGAGAAGCCGAAGAATGGCATCAAGATGCTCTGGAACTATGCGGGCAACTGCATTTCTAACCAGCATGGTGACATCAACAAGGTCTACGAGGTGCTCTCCGATGAGAGCAAGTGCGAGTTCATCGTGGGTTGCGATACGTTCATGACTGACTCCGCGAAATACTGCGACATCTTGCTTCCCGACGCCATGCGCGCCGAGCAGCTCAACATGTCCACCAACGGCTACTCCGAGTACTACTGGGGTGTTACCGTGGGTGGTCCGGCGCAGGAGCCGCCGTTCGAGTGCCGTCCGATCTACGACGTTCATGCCGACATCGCTGAAAAGCTCGGCGTGCGTGATAAGTTCACGCTCGGTAAGACCCAGGACGAATGGATCGAAGAGCTCTACAAGGCAGGCGCTGCGGCAGACCCCGAGCTTCCCAGCTGGGAAGGCATCCTTGAGCAGGGTGTTTACAAGCGCAAGCTTCCCACCGCTATCGCCTTCGAAGAGAACGTCAAGGACCCAGTGGGTCATCCCTGGAACACGCCTTCGGGCAAGATCGAGATCTACTCCGAAGCGCTCGCTAAGATCGCAGAGGATCGCGAGTTGGAAGGCCGCCTTACGGAAGGTCAGGTGATCTCGCCTATTCCGATCTTCGATCCGGGCGTGGAAGGTTATGGCGCCGTTACCGACGAATACCCGCTCTACATGTCGGGTTGGCACGACAAGGCGCGTACCCACTCTTCGTTCGGTTCGCTCGAAGTGCTCAAGGACTACAATCGCCATCGCCTGTGGATCAATCCACTCGATGCCGATCCGCGTGGCATTCACGACGGCGACAAGGTGCGCGTGAAGAGCCCGGCAGGTGAAGTTGAGATCGAAGCGCACGTCACGAGCCGTATCGTGCCGAGCGTCGTTGCTATGCCACAGGGCTTCTGGCACGATGCCGACATGAAGGGCAACAAGCTCGACAAGGGTGGCTGCATCAATACGCTTACCACCTATGTGCCTTCACCCTTGGCTCATGGCAATGGCCCTTCCAATTCCATCATCGCTGAAGTTACTAAGGCTTAGGGAGGTGCATCATGGTTCAGTATGGTTTTTATTATGACAACTCCCGTTGCACGGGATGTAAAACGTGCGTGATGGCCTGTAAAGACTACAAAGACAGCGCGCTCGATGTTGCCTACCGCAAGGTGTACGACCTTGAAGGCGGCACCTGGGAAAAGCAAGCAGACGATATCTACACCACCGATTGCTTGTTCTATCACCTTTCCATGGCGTGTAATCATTGCGATGATCCCGCCTGCGTGAGCGTTTGCCCCACCACGGCAATGCACAAGGAAGGCAAGCGTGGCTTGGTGCTCGTAGATGAGACCAAGTGCGTTGGCTGCGGCTATTGCGTCATGGCATGCCCTTACAACGCGCCTAAGGTCAGTCGCGAGCTTGGCTACTCGGTCAAATGCAATGGGTGTGAAGAGCGCCTCAATCAAGGTTTGCAGCCGATATGCGTCATGTCGTGTCCGTTGCGTGCGCTCGACTTTGGTCCGATCGACGAGCTACGCAAGAAGTATGGCGACACGGCAGAGATCCATCCGATGCCTTCGGCGTCTTATACGCACCCCAACATCACGATAAAGCCTTCGCCAGCAGCGCTCGATCCTGCGGCATCGAAGGCGCATGTTGCTAATCCTAAGGAGGTGCAGTAAGCATGGAACTCGCAGTACATGAATTCCCACTCACTTTTTTCACAACGCTAGCGCCTCTCGGTGCGGGTGCGTTCTTCATGCTCGCGCTTTCGTTCTGCTTCGCAGATTTTTCGAAAGACCAGCTCAAGAAGATCGATCGTTTGACCATCATTCCGCTCTTGGTGGCATTGGTGGGCCTTATCGCATCGTTCTTCCATTTGGCGAACCCGGGGCATGCGCTCAATATCGCGAGCACGGTCGGCTCAACGCCACTTGCTAATGAGATCACCGCATTTGGTATCTTCATGATCGTGGCGGCAGTGTACTGGATTGTCGCACTTGCTGGCGGCTTGAAGAACAACAGCGCCCGCAAGGGCTTTGCGCTAGTGGCAGGCATCCTTGGCCTTATCGCCGCGCTCTTCATCGGGCTTGCGTATGCGATTCCCACCATTCCTACGTGGAATAATTTCTGGACGCCGCTTTCGATCATCGGCTTCACGTTCTTCGGCGGCACGTTGCTCGGCCTGCTCATCACCACGCTGGCAGGCGCAGGTGATGCGTCTGTGAAGGGCAAAGCAGGTTCGATCCACTTCGCTATCTTCACGGTAGGCGCGGTGCTGAGCTTGGTAAGTGTGATCGCGCTGTGGATCATCGGTTCGACCGCATCCAACCTGGTGCTTCCTGTTGGTGAACTCGCCGGTAGTATGATCTGGGCATTCGTGCTCTTTATCATCCTTACGGTCATCGGCTACGGCATCGGTTTCGCCGCTATCAAGATCTCACCGCTTACGGTCTTCGTGATCGTCGGTGTCGTTTTGATTGCGGTTGCGATCTTCCTCGCACGCATGTGCTTCTACGCCTTGCAGATCGGCGTAGGATTGTAGGGAACCTCACCCAAGGAAAAAGGGCTTGGCCGCATGCGGTTGAGCCCTTTCTTTGTATCGGGCACAATAGGGACGGCCAGCGTATGCTGCGTTTGATGAAGCCAGGAGGCATGATGGATAAACTTGACGATAAATCGCGGGCGGAGATCGTGTTCGTGGGGGCGACCTTGGGCCCGCTTTTTCTGCATGATCCCGAACATGACGCGCAGGTTGTTGCGACCGGTCTTGAAGCGCTTGCATCGCTCGATGTTGAAGCAGCTGCGAAGGATTGGCCCTTCGTTTCCGCCGAAGATGCCGAACGCGCGCTTGCGCTCATGCATGAAGGCCTTGCGGAAGGCACGAAGAGCGATGCTCTCGTGTGGGAATACCGTCGTTTGTTCGTGGGTCCGCTGGCGAAGCCGGCACCGCCCTGGGGTTCGGTCTACACCGACAAGGATATGGTCGTGTTCGGTGCTTCCACCATGCAGCTGCGCGACTGGATGCGAAGAAATGGCATCGCGATCGAAAAAGGCGAGAGCGATGAGCCAGAGGATCATATCGGCACGATGCTCGTGTTGCTTGCCTGGCTCGCTGAAGAGCGCCCTGAACTCGTGGACGAATTCTTGCGCGACCATCTCTTGACCTGGTCCTCTCATTTTCTTGAGCAGCTCGAAGAGGCTGCAGAGCAGCCCTTCTACGAAGGACTCGCAAACCTTACCCGCAAAAGCCTTGAAGGCTTGCAAGAAGAGCGCGAACTCGAGGTGGCCTATCCGCGCTTCTATCGCTAAGAAGGCCACATACCGTTTGCGCCCCTACGTGCTCTGAGTGCAAAAAGCCGACGAGGTTGCCTCGCCGGCTTTTCTTTTTGTGGGATGTGGGTATCGCGTTGGAATAGGGTTCCTGCGCGCAGCTTAAGCGGTTTGACCTTCAGCGCGGGCAAGATCTTCAGGCGTGTTCACATTAAGGAAACAGTTTGCGTAGCAGAGAGGTTCGTTTTCTGCGTCGATGAAGCGAACATTCAGCGTATCGATCATATTTCTCATGCGTACTTTCTTTCGATCCCAACAAGCTTGGGCGGCCTCAAGACAACGTTCGCGCTCATAGACTGCGCAGAACGGCTCGATTCCTTGGGGGATCATGGGCACTACGGCATCGAAGGGCATGAAAAGATCAGCGCGCTGCGACTGCTCGAGCAACTCTGCCTCATATTCGATCAGGTCCACCGAGACATTTACCAGATCACAAGCAATCACAGCAACGAGCGGATTGCTGGCTGCCTCAAGAGCAGTGATGAATCCGGGTAGCGCTCCACGTTTGTCGTATTTGTCAGGAACAAGTCGTAGTCCTGGGTAACGCACCTGTAGATAAGTGAGTTCTTCGGGTTCGTTAGTGGTTACGATCAGTTCACTCGCTAAAGGCGCAAGTCTACCGATCATGTGCTCGATGAGCGGTCTGCCGTGGAAGGGCACAAGCGCCTTCGATTGGCGCATGCGTCTTGACTCGCCGCCGCTCTGAATGACCACAGAATAGAGCGGCTTCGCATAGGTATCGATAAGCCAGGTGGATATCTGTGAGATATCGTAGAAATTGAACACAGGCAAATTTGCAGTAAGCGCTCCAGCTGCTACTTCAGCCATATCGGTTACTACTGCAGCGGGAAGTGCGCCTTCAGCATCATTTGTTGTTTTGCCGTTTAAGATGTATTCGTTGATACGCGCAATAAGTGCGGGAGCCGCCTCAACATCGCGAGGATTGTCAGAGCGGAGAAGTTCTACAGCGGGCAGTCCTGAGCGTTTGAACCCTTCGATCACGACTAGATTCGACGCAGGTAGCATTCCGATCGCACGCACGCATTGCTCATAGGCATCCGTCGTTTTTTGCGTAGGCGTGCGAAGTAGAGCTTCGATGTTGGTCAGGTCTTTTTCGGACTCAGAATCGGATGGTATAAGATCTTCTACGACCGCAAAGCGTTTCGCGCTACTGATAGCGGTAGCAACGGCACCTGCTGCATGATGGCGATAAGAATCCTTGCCAGGGATATCGATCTCGAAATCATCATGGCTATGATGTTTGATCGAGGACACGGAAATGCCGCGCGCAGTAAGCTCCGAAATAAGTGCTTCAACGAGCGTGGTCTTACCAGAGTTCTTGCGCCCGATGAAGGCGATGCAGTTATCGAGGCGAGTGTTTCTCATGCGCGTTCTTTTCTGTAGAAGTGGTTAGCGTAGCTAACGGCTAATTGTAGCGCAACTTCCCCTGCACACGGTTGCATGTCCCGCGCCTGTCTGCATCGCTGCGCGCTAAGCGTAGAGTTCACGTTCCTCCACCAGCTGCGACTTGATGTGTCCGACGAGCTTCTCGAGCGCAGAGATAGCATGCGGACGAATATCAGCTCCAATCAGTACGTACATGAGCGATTCACCCACTTCAACGCGTCCTTCGTTGAGCCACGCTTGCACGTAATATACGCCTTCCCAACTAAGTGCTTCTTTGAGCGCCGCTTCAAGCCCTGCTTTGTCATAGGAGAAGTCCACGGCGACCACGCGCGCATCGCGCTCAGGTGCCTCGGCAGGACGCGCAGCTTCTGCGCGAACAGCATGACGTGGGGTGGCGCGCACGATGCCGTTGTGAATCAAGAACATCCCAATATTAGGTGCCTGCTCGCTTTCTTTGGCCTGCGCAAGCCAAGCGTTCATATCGGGTTCTTCGATCGCCATAGTTCCTCCTTGTTTATTCGTAGCATATTCGTTCGTCTCATCATGGTAGCGCGCGGTGGCGGTAGAAGCGCCAGGCGGCTATTTTGTCGCCTAGGTGTAACGCGCTGTTTATCGGATGCTCCGCACGAGCATAAAGCGCCCTTGAACCACTTCGCTCAGCGTGTATGAAACGCTTTCGATTATGATAGGGAAAGCGTGTAAACGAAGGCAGGCAGAAGGAAGCCTCCAGCGCACGAACATGAAGAGAGGATTCTCCTATGACGGTAGTTTTGCAACCATCGCTTTCCCATTACGATTATCTTATCGTGGGGGCTGGCCTCACGAGTGCCGTGTTCGCGCATGAGGCGAAAGCTGCCGGAAAGACCTGCTTGGTCATCGATCGCCGCGATCATATCGGCGGCAATATCTACACCGAAGAGATCGATGGCATCAACGTGCATAAATATGGCGCGCACATCTTCCACACCTCGCTCAAGCCAGTGTGGGAATACGTGAATCAATTCGCCGAGTTCAACAACTACATCAATTCGCCGGTCGCCGTCTACAAGGACGAACTCTACAACATGCCCTTCAACATGAACACCTTCTCGAAGATGTGGGGCATTCGTACGCCCGATGAAGCGCGCGAGAAGATCGAGCAGCAGAAGGCCGCTGAAGGGATCACCGATCCGCAGAACCTCGAAGAACAAGCGCTCTCGCTCGTTGGCCGCGATATCTTCGAGAAGCTTGTGAAGGGCTATACCGAAAAGCAGTGGGGTCGTGATTGCAAGGACTTGCCCGCATCGATCATCACGCGCCTGCCAGTGCGTTTCACTTACGACAACAATTATTTCAACGACCGCTTCCAGGGCATTCCCATGGGCGGCTACACGGCTATGGTCGAGAAGATGTTCAGCGATACGGAGATTCTGCTGAACACAGAATTCCGCACGTTCATCGAAGAGCATCCTGGCATTGCCGATCGCATCATCTACTGCGGCCCGATCGACGAATATTTCGATTACAAGCTGGGCAATCTTGAGTATCGCTCGCTGCGTTTCGAGACTGAATCGGTCGATTCCGCGAACTGGCAGGGCAATGCGGTGGTGAACTATACCGAACGCGAGATTCCCTTCACGCGCATCATCGAGCACAAGCATTTCGAATTTGGCGATCAGCCAACCTCCATCATCACACGCGAATATCCCGCCACCTGGGAGCCGGGCGATGAGCCCTACTATCCCATCAACGACGAACGCAACACTGCGCTCTACGAACAGTATCGCGAACTTGCCGAGAGCGAAGGCAACGTGGTGTTCGCGGGTCGCTTAGGTGGCTACAAGTACTACGACATGGACAAGGCTATCGACGCTGCATTCGACCTGGTCAAAGACGAACTCGGCATAGACCTTAGGTAGCGATATCGGCGAAGTTCAGCGGGATCGCTTCTGCGAGCGCATCCACGCTCGTGTCGATCTGACAACCGAGCCGCCCTCCCGAGAAGACGATGCGCTCGTGCTCTCGCGCCGACTGATCGATCGTGGTCGTGAACAGCTTCTTCATCCCCAAGGGGCTGCACCCACCGTGGATGTAGCCAGTAAGGGGAAGAAGCTCCTTCGAGGGGATCATGTGAACCGACTTCTCGCCAACACAAGCAGCAGCCTTCTTCAAATCGAGCTCTTCAGCAACCGGCACCATGAAGACATAATGGGTGCCTGATTTTCCCACAGTAACGAGCGTCTTGAACACGCGAGCAACTTCAAGACCCAGATGATCAGCAACTTCAACACCACTCATCGCTTCAGCGCAATCCCAGATATGCGTATCGTATGCGGCGCCGATCCGATCGAGCTCGCGCATCGCATTCGTTTTCTTTTCGTGCTTCTTAGCCATGGGCAGACTCTACTTTGCTAGCGCTTGTGCACCTGTTGGTTCGTGCTGCGCCGCGCGTGGCCTGATTGGTGCGGGTGATCTGCGCCTCCACGACGTGCTCCACTATCGTGTGTAGCGCCGTTGCGACCGTCAGCAAGATCGTTGCGCGCGTTCGTGTGAGCCGCCGAGCGTTCGGATGAATCTTGATCCGCGGTAGTACCCCTGCGTGTTTTTGAACGCGGATTGTAATGATGCAGCAGCACCGGCTGAAGAAGCTTGAGCTTGAATACGATGAAGCCAGTAACAACAGCCAAGATAACGAAGACGACATAGCGCGGGGGCCCGTCGATAGCGCTCACCACGATCGCGCCCGCCGAAAGCAGAGCGGTCCAGCCCCACATGATGTAGACGGTTGCCTTCTGCGAGTAACCCGCCTGCAGGAGACGATGGTGAATGTGCCCGCGATCAGCCGAGTCGATCGGTTGATGCGCGCGTTTGCGACGAATGATGGCGATGGCTGTGTCCAAAATAGGCACACCAGCTGCGATGATGGGAACCAACAGGGAAACGAAGAACGCTGAACGAGCAACTGCCATAAGAGAGACGATGCCGAGCGCGAAGCCCAAGAGCAGCGCGCCAGAATCCCCCATGAATATACTCGCTGGGTGGATGTTCGACTTCAAGAAGCCAATGCACGCACCCACGATCACGAAGCTTGCCAGTGCAGCGCCAGGGCGCCAAGTGAGCACCGCCAGAATGCCGATAGTGGCTGCCGTGATGGCGGTAATGCCCGCTGCAAGTCCATCAAGACCATCGATGAGGTTGATGATGTTCGCGAAGGCAACCAGATAGAAGACGGTAAGGGGATACGATAGCCACCCAAACTCAAAGTAGCCGTCGCTGATGAAATTGTGAATGCTCGAGAAGAGCAATCCTGAAAAGGCCACGACGCAAGCAGCAACGATCTGACCGAGCAACTTGGCCTTCGGTTTCAGATTGTAAATATCATCGACGATACCCACGCCGAACATGATGAGGATGCCAACCGCAACGCCGATCCAGTTGACCTTATTGCCGAGCCCTCCTTGCAGAGGTGTGGTCCAACCCCAGAAGTGCGCACCTACGAGCGCGAGCGCGAGAGCAGCAACCATGCCGCCGAAGATGGCAACACCACCCATACGGGGAATAGGCTGCATGTTCACACGGCGCGCGCTAGGATAGTCGATCGCATCGAGCGCAATAGCCAAACGACGCGCAAGAGGCGTGAGCGCAATGGTAACGCCGAGCGCAACCGCAAAAAGAATGATGCATTCTATCCAATTCAAGTTGGAGAAACGCTCCTTGTTCGCGTATCGATAGTCGAGGGCGCGAATTCAGCGCTTAAAAAAGACACGATCCGCAACCAACTATTATAAATCTTCGACAGATAAGCCATCCTGCTATAATGAATCTTCGCGGACTCCGTGCTGAAAACAGGTGTGAACAACAGCATATGGGCGCGCGGGGAGTTTATGAATACAGCACACGAACAGAATCTTTCTCCTGAAGCTCAAGGCGCTCTGCCTGGCGAACAGGTTGCTATTAGCATCATCATCCCTGTATACAACGTTGTTGCGTGGTTGCCACGTGCGGTTGACTCGCTTACCGCTCAAACCTTTTCCGACTTTGAGATCCTGTTGGTGGACGACGGTAGCACCGATGGCTCAGCCGAACTTGCCGATAAGCTGGCCTTATTGGATAGCCGCATTCGGGTCATCCATCAGAACAACGCCGGCGCTGCTGCAGCGCGCAATACCGCCATCGAAGTGGCGCGCGGAGAATTCCTCTACTTCATGGATGGCGATGACTGGTGTGAACCGGACATGCTCGCGCGCATGCATGCAGTTGCGCATGAAAACGAGCTCGACCTGCTGGTGACCGGGTTCTTCATCGACACCTATTACAGCGCCGAGAAGTTCTACCGTGAAGCGCGCAATGCTCCTGATCGTATCTTTACCTCGCAAGAGGAATTCCGAGAGCACGCTCATGAACTCTTCGATGCGCAATTGCTCTATGCACCTTGGAACAAGCTCTACCGCCGTAGTTACTTGAACGAGAAGAACATTCGTTTCCCTGAAACGTTCTGGGACGATCTCCCGTTCAATCTCGATGTGGTGCGCGACATCGAACGAGTAGGTACTCTAGACGGGCACTTCTACCATTTTCTGCGTGCGCGCGCCGAAAGCGAGAACACGCGCTACCGTGCTGATATGTACGAGAAGCGCGAAGAAGAGCATCGTTGGCTACAGGAGCTCTACGCGGCATGGGGCATCGATGCCCCTGCTATTCAGGAGTTTCTTGCGCGTCGCTATGCCGAGCGCTTAGTGGGTTGCGTGGAGAACATCACCAACAAGAATTGCACGCTCACTGCGCGCGAGAAGCGTGCCGAGATAGCCCGCATGATCTCGACCCCACAAGCGAAGGATGCGCTTGCGAAAGCGGTGCCGGGAAGCTTCATGATGAAGGTGCTTTACGTGCCGTATCGAGCGCAGAATGCAACGCTTACCCTGTGGGAAAGCCGCTTCATCTCCTTCGTGAAGCAGCATTCGACCAATCTCTTCGCCCGCCTGAAGGCGAACCGCTAAACATTATTTATTTCACAGTAAGGACCGGGGTAGTGGTAGCGCGGATCACGCCATAGCTCACGCTGCCGAGCAGACCGCGAATCGCCCCAAGGCCGCGCCTCCCCATCACGATAAGATCGCAGCTATGATCGGAAGCATAGTCGATGATGCCATCGACCGCAGAAGGATGCGCGATCACTTCGTAGGTAACTTGGCTGGGATCGAGTTCAGAAAGCGCATCGCCGATGGTGTTCACCATTTCGGCATGGATCTCAAGGAGCGTGTCATCGAAAAGTTCCGAATAGGTCTTCTGCGTTACGTAGGAAGGGCTCACGACCGCCGCTGGATCGGAAGCGGCAACTTCAGGGAAGATGTTGATGGGCACCACGTTCACTACATGCACCTGCGTGTCGTGGCCTTTGGCAATCCCGCATGCCGCGTTGAGCGCGCTTTGGGCGTGATCGGATCCATCGAAGGGAACGATGATGCAGTGGTAAGCCATGATAACTCCTCAAACGAATAAGCACATGAATGCGGCGAATGTGTTCGCCTTGTTTCATTATAGGGAATGCGCGGAGTGGTTGGTCTGCGAATCACGGCGCTTTTGCCATATTGTGAAGATCGTCCAAAAAAGCAATGCGCCGAGCAGTGCAGCGATGGTGTCCACGAGCCAATCGGCGGGATCGCACGTGCGAGCAGGGACGAAGATCTGATGGAATTCATCGCTCGCTCCATAGAGGCTTGCGATGAGCGTGGAGAGCATGCATGCCTTTGGCAGAGTCAAGTGCAGGCGTAGGGCGTTCATGAGCGCGAGTCCAAGCAGAAAGAACTCGGCGAAATGCCCCACGGGCGACACATCGACCGGATGGCCAAAGAGCGCATTCGCCGCTGAGCGAAGGGCTTCGAGCAGGAAGCTGATGATGCCAGAATCATGATCGAGTGCATCGCCTGTTTTGGCGCTCATGCAAAAGATGAGAACCGCAACTGCCGCAACGAATACCCAGCTCAATACCGTGAACCTTGTAGAAGGAGTGCGCTTCATCACTTGACTCGCTTCGAAGAAGAGGAACCTACGCGTTCGTTCGTGAGAGGCCTGCCTGAAGAAGGTGCATCGCTTTTGAACTCGTAGACAGCTGCCGTAGTTGAGGGCGTGCGTTCAGGGAAGAACACTTCGAGCATGCGGGCATCACGTTTCACATAGAAGAAGAGCGAGCCAGCAACCATGAACACGAGCGAAACGACGAGCGCGAAGATAACAGCATCGAATTCGCTGAAGATGTTCACCTCGAAGATGCCGAGAAGAAAATAGGTGGCAAGACCCGACGCGAGACCAGCAACAGCCCCTACTTTATTCGCACGATGCCAGAACAATCCCAGCACCAAGATCCAGCAGCTGGCTACCTCGATGCCGCCGAACACGTACATGCTCATGCGCCAGATGAGGTCGGGCGGCGTGAGAGCAACGATGAGCGCAACGACCGAGAGCAGGATCGAAGATGCCTGCGAAACGAAACGGACGCGATCGTGCTCGGGGGCTTTGCGCTGGCGAAGCGCAGAATTAGCGTAGATGCCCTGGATAATATTGACCGAAGAGCTGATCAGGAGGGTGGAAACGGTCGAGATCGCGGCAGCAATAGGACCGAGGATGATGATATCCACCGCCCAGGAGGGGAATGCTTGGGCGAGCATGAGCGGAATCACGTCATCGATGGTACTGCCATGTTCGTTTAACAGATCAGGGAAAACACCATATGAGAGCGCGCCAAGCGCAGTGAGTCCCACCAGCAAAAGCCCAACGATGAGGGTGCCGATCCAGAGCGCATGACGAAGGCTTTTTGTGTTTTTGTAGCTTAAACAACGAACTGCTACCTGGGGCATCGTGAATACAAGTAGTCCCAAGATGAGCCATTGCGTAACGAAGAGGCCAATAGGCATTTGCCCGCCCGCAAAGATATCGAACATCTCGGGCTTTTGCACGGCGATGGTTTGCATGATGTTCTCATATCCGCCGCCAGCATTCATGATGCCGAACCCCAGGAACAAGGCACTTACGATCATGACGATGCTGCAGATGGTATCGGCGATCGCTACACCACGAAAACCTCCGATGACGGTATAGATGGCAGTGGTTGCGGTGATAAGGATGAGACCAACGCTGTATTCATAGTCCGTTACTGCTACGAATATCTTTGCGGCTCCGACGAGCTGCGCAACGATAAGTGCAGTGAAGAAGACTACAAGCGAACAGGAAAGGATGAGTGTAAGAATGTTCGAGCGAAAACGCGCATTGATGATGTCGATAATAGAGACAGCATGGATGCGGCGTGCGATGAGTGCGAGCTTCTTGCCCACCACGCCGAAGAGCAAGATAAGAGAAACGACTTGCGCCCCCGCCAAATAGACCCATCCAAAGCCGTATTCCCAAGCTTGACCAGGCATACCTACGAAGGTAGTGATGGAGCCGAAGGTAGCGATCGTGGTCATAACGAGCACGATCGGACCGAGTCTACGACCGGCCACGAAGTATTCTCGTTCGAAGTTTTCTTCCGGCGTGTGTTTCCTAATAAGGAAGGCAACGATAAGGCAAACGAAAAGGAAGACAAGAAGAGGGATCAGCGTTAACGAGGTCATCGCGCCTCTTTTTCGTTGCGGCGCTCGTCCGAGCGATGTGGGGTATTGCTGATGGGTTTTCGTGGGGTGACCGAGGTCTTCTCGATGGTCTTGATAAGATCCTGATCGATCGTCATAGGGGTAACCTGCACAGGGGTTTCATCGCTGATCTGGTATTTTCTACCAAAGTCGTCTTCGTCGAGCGGGCAGTCTTCGATGACCTTCGTTGCCAGGATGACGCTTACGATCATCGCTACGATCCAGGTGCCTAAGCAGCCCATCACGATCCACAATGGCGTGGAGAATATCTCGATATCGACGCCGTATAAGCCGAAGCCGAAGAGAAGCCAGCATACGATCACGATAGCAACGCCGACAAGCGTGACCTTCGCTTCTTTGTTCGCTTGGCTCATGCGTTCACGATAGAGCATGGATGCAGCTTTCATTGGTAGGAGCGTCTGTCGAAAGCGATGCGCTTCTGCACGCAAGACACACTCATTTCAAGACGTTCCTAGGATGATCAGGAGTGTCCAGTGTAAGGTTTTGTAACGGTTTGAAAGCAATAAGCGGAATTTTGTAATGATTCCGTAGCTTTCTCTACAAAAAGCCCATTGAACAGGAATAATAGTTGCATCTTCTTGAGGGTGCCAAGGCCGTTGAGCCTGCTCAATACCCTATTGAACAGGCATGTTTTCAATGCGCTAAGATAAAGGGAAAGAAATGAGCATAGGGAGATATGATGACCGACACACCTACCAAGGCACCAAGAGAGCACGTGAGTGCTCAGGTTGTCATTCCGGTCGTTATCATCATCTTGGGTTCGGCTCTGGGTAACCTTTCCCAAACTGCGATGAACGCGATGTTCGGCGGCATCGCGGCAGATTTCAAGGTCGACATGGCGCTCGGTCAGTGGGTCACCACGCTCTACATGCTCGTGATCGGCATTACGGTTCCCGTGGTCACCTATCTCATGCGGCGCTTCGCGCTCAAAAGGCTCACCATCTTCTCTCTTTGCCTTTTTGCCTTCGGCTGCATCGTTGATGTGTTCGCGCCGTCGTTTGTCTTGCTGCTGGTAGGGCGCGCTCTTCAGGCTGTTTCTGCGGGCATTCTCATGCCGATGATGATGAGTATCATCATGACCTCATTTCCGCCGAACAAGCGCGCAACGGTCATGGGTGTTGCCGGCATCGCCATGGGCTTCGCGCCAAACATTGGTCCGACCATAGGCGGCTACCTCGTCACAGCTTCAGGCTGGCGCAGCTTGTTCGTTATCCTTGCCATCTGCATGATCGTGCTCATTATCTGCGCATGCGTCTTCATCGTGCGATCACCGCGCATCAAGCGCACAGCTTCACTCGATGTGGTTTCAGTCATTCTTTCAGCACTTGGATTCGGCTTCTTGTTGCTCGGCTTTTCGAACGCTTCAGATGCAGGTGCAGCACTGCTATCGATCTGGGTGCCGATTCTTATTGGCGTTATTGCGCTCGTTGCCTTCATCAGGCGACAAAAGCGCATCGACGATCCGCTCATCAACATGGATATATTCACGTCGAAGCAGTTCGTAGTGGGATTCTGGGCATCGAACTTCCTCTATGCGAGCTTCATGGGCATCACGCTCATCGTGCCGTTGTTCATCGAGAACATATGGGGCGGAACGGCGCTTGAAGCAGGATTGGTGCTGCTGCCGGGCACCATCGCCGCGCTCTTCATCAATCCGCTTGCTGGCTATCTTACCGATCGCTTTCATGCGCGCCCGGTCATCGTGTTCTTTGGAGCTTGTCTTGCATTTGGTTCGGTGGCGATGGCGTTCATGGACGCTTCGACGCCGTTTTGGCTCATCTTGCTGCTGCAGGGAATCCGCGCGTGTGGCGTATCAGGCCTGGTGAGCCCCCTTACTTCATGGAGCATGGAAGAGCTTGCCCCCAACAGGATGACCGACGCATCATCATTTTCCACGGCGATACGTCAAGCGATCGCTTCGATGGGAACGGCGCTCATGGTGTTTTCGATCACGTTGGGCGCTCAGGCATTTGGCTCGCTTCTGTTCGGATTCCAGCTGGCGCTCGGTCTCTCGGGCGTGTTTGCGCTTGCGCTGTTCGTTATAGCGCTCGTGCGCGTGCGCTAGCTAAGGGCGAACTCACACAACAACCTGCATCGTTTGCGCAAAAGAAAGATCATGCACAAGATCATGCCTTCTCAAGAATTGCTGCGATCGCAGCTTTGTCCACCTGTGGTAGGGGAACGAACCCTTCAGGTTCTTGTGAAAGCGGGATGAGCTGCTTTTGCAGCCAGAGAATGTCGTACCAACGACCGAACTTGTGCCCGCAGTTCGGGATGTGCGCACACTGAACGTAGCCTCTTCGTTCGTGGAAGATGCGGCTCGTGGAAGGGCACGTTTCGTCGGCAGGTTCGGTATAGGTGACGCAAGCGTTCGCGTTGTATACATTTTGAAGGCGCAGGATTTCTTCAAGTGCGCCGTATAGCCTGGTTCCCAGACCGTGGCCTTTCGCTTCGGGCGCAAGATAGACCGAAGTCTCGATCGAATGAAGGTAGGCTTTGCGCGGCCTGAATGCCGAAGCGTAGGAATAGCCGATAACCGCGAAGGTTTCGTCATCACAGGTCTCAACTCGAGAAGTAGTGGACGCAGTGTTGGCATCAGTGCGTTCGATCTCTGCCACCAAGAACGGGCGCTCTTCCAAGATGGTGGTGATCTTCTGTTCCATTTCCTCGACGGTGGGCGGTTCGAGATCGAAGGTGGTTGCGGTATCGCGCACATAGGGAGCATAGATAGCACAAACCGCCGCCGCATCAGCTGGGCAGGCCAGTCGAATTCTCGTTTCCCGCGCGGTGTTCCGTGCTATAGTAGTCATGCTTTAACGCTCCATAGTGCTAAAGTGGCATATCTGATGGGCGCATCGTGCGACCCTTCAGATATAAGTGTAGAAAATCTATAGCAAAGAGGTAAATATGAGCAAAGCGGTAAACATGAAAAAGCTATTACTGTGTTTTTTCGCAGCAGTGTTTGCGATCTGCCTGTCGGCTGGTCTTATGACGGGTTGTTCGTCTAACGCGAAGTCTTCGAGCGAAGCGCCGGAGTACTTAGGCGAAGACGGCAAGTTCGTGGTCGGCTTCGACGAGACTTTCAAGCCCTTCGGTTATAAGGACGACAACGGCGAATACACCGGCTTCGACCTCGAGCTCGCTAAGGCCGTTGCTGAAAAGAACGGCTGGGAGATCGAACTCACCCCCATCGATTGGGACACCAAGGATGCTCAGATCGATTCCGGTACGATCGATGTCATCTGGAATGGCTTCACCATCGAAGGCCGTGAGGACACCTATGAGTTCACCGATCCGTACTACCTGAACGATCAGGTCATCCTTGTTCGTGAAGGTTCCGACATCAAGGGTCTTTCCGATCTTGCGGGCAAGACGGTAGTTGCACAGGTCAACTCACCTGCTTACGACAACCTCGCTGAAGGTGGCGATTACTACGACACCATCGGTTCTACGCTCGGTGCGCTCGAAACTGCTCCTGAATATCAGACCGCGCTTATGCAGCTCGAAAGTGGCGCATGCGATGCGGTTGCGATCGACTATCCTACCGCACAGTCTCTGATCGCAGGTAAAGATGGCTACGTCATCCTCGACGAAGTGGTTTCTTCTGAGAACTATGGCGTTGGTGCAAAGAAAGGCAACACTGAACTGATCGAGAAGATCCAGTCCGCGCTCATCGAGCTCTACAACGATGGCACGGTTGAAGAGATCGTCTCTCACTATCCTGAAGAGATCTCCATCGACAAGTGGGTGCTCAAATAATCTTGCGCCCCTAGTGGCGGCACGCTGAATGTAAAGCCCTGGATGCCCCGATGCTCCTCGTAGCGAGACCATCGAAGTTCCAGGGCTTTTCTCTTTGCTCTTTGTTTTAACGGTCCGTTTTCGATAAGGTTCGCATATGGAATTCACCACAATGCTTGGAATGCTGGGCGAGGGTTTCCTTGTTACGCTGCAGCTCTTCTTCGTTACGCTGATCGGCGCACTTCCGCTTGGCGTGCTCGTGGCGCTGGGGCGCATGAGTCGTTTTCGCCCGATCTCGTATCTGTTCCGTCTCTACATTTCGATCATGCGCGGTACGCCGCTCATGCTGCAGCTCATGTTCATCTTCTTTGCGCCGTATTACATCTTCGGCGTGCAGCTTTCGATGGATTGGAAGTTCGGTGCTTGCGCAGTCGCTTTCATCATGAACTATTCGGCTTATTTCGCCGAGATCTACCGCAGTGGCATCCAGTCCATTCCGCGTGGCCAGTATGAAGCTGCCGAGATCTTGGGTTACAGCAAGGCGCAAACGTTCTTGCGCATTATCTTCCCGCAGGTTTTCAAACGTATCGTGCCAGCGCTCGGTAATGAGGTGATCGTGCTCGTCAAAGATACGTCGCTGGCATTCACGATCGGCGTAGCGGAGATGTTCACTACGGCGCGTGCCATCGTTTCAGCGCAAGGCACACTCACGGCTTTCGTGGTAGCGGCACTGTTCTATTGGGTGTTCACCTTCGTGGTCGAGTTCGCCATCTCGCGCATCGAAAAGCGCCTGGCCTACTATCACGATTAAGCGAAAAGGGGACATGGTATGACTGACACAAATCAAGCAACCCTGCAGACAACGGAACCGGCGAACGAGCAGGAAAAAGCGGTGCTTTCCGTTGAGAGCCTCGAGAAGAGCTTCGGCGATGCGATGGTGCTCAAGGATATTTCTTTTGAGGTGCACCCTGGTGAAGTGGTCTCGATCATCGGGCCTTCTGGTTCAGGAAAGTCTACGCTTTTGCGTTGTTGCACCTTGCTCGAGACGTTCGAGTCGGGTGCGCTGCGCTATGGTGATCTAACGGTTGCGGAAAACAACGCATCTGGCAAAGCGGTCTATAGTGGCAAGGATGTTGCCAAGGAAGCACGCAAACGCTTCGGTCTCGTGTTCCAGAATTTCAATCTCTTCCCGCACTATTCGGTGTTGCGCAATGTGATGGAAGCGCCCGTTATCGTCGAGGGGAAAGATAAGGCGGAGACTGAAAAGCTTGCCCGTGCGCTTTTGAAGCAGATGGGTCTTGAAGGCCGTGAGGATGCGTATCCGTGCGAGCTTTCTGGCGGCCAGCAGCAGCGCGTGGCTATCGCACGCGCCCTTTGCCTTCAACCTGATATCCTCTTCTTCGACGAGCCCACTTCTGCGCTCGACCCCGAGCTCACGCAAGAGGTGTTGAAGGTCATCCGAGCGCTTGCCGAAGAGCATATGACCATGGTGATAGTGACGCACGAGATGGCATTCGCGCGCGATGTGTCCGACAAGATCATCTTCATGGACAAGGGCGTGATCGTCGAAGAGGGCACGCCTGATCAAGTGATCAATCACCCGCAGCACAACCGCACCAAGGCCTTCCTCTCCCGCTACGAATCCGACGCTGTGACCGACTAACATTCCCACTTTGCCAGCCACAGAGAGGAAATAGAAAACGACCCGGGGAATCCGGGCCGTTTCGATTTTACGGTATGTTCGCGAGCGCTTATGCCTGGTGCTTGAGCAGGCCGTAGCCGCCATTCGAACGACGATAGAGAATGTGTACTGCGCTGGTGTCGCGATCGATATAGGCGAAGAAGTCGTGACCCAGAAGATCGATCTCGATGAGCGCTTCCTCTTCCGTGAGCGGCAGGAGCTCCAGCTCCTTCACGCGTACGATCTCTTCGTCCTCACCGGAAAGCTCCTGCATGAGCGCATCATAGTCGACATCGGTCGCCTGCTTGTTGACCGGTTCGGCGTTCAGACGCTTGTTGAGCACGCGCGTCTTGTATTTGCGCAGCTGGCGAAGTACTTTAGCAGCTGCAACGTCGATGGCAGCGAAGAGGCTCTCTTCGTTCTCTTCGACGCGAATGATATGACCCTTAGCGTGCATGGTAACTTCGCAGGTGCACGGGGTGGGGTTCGCGGGGTTCTTTTCAACTTGCAGAACGACTTCTGCGGAAAGCGGTGCGATATCCATCGCTTTCATCGAATTGCCGATCTTTTCTTCCGCATAATCGCGCAGAGCGTCGGAGACATTCATGCGACGACCGGTGACGGTGATATCCATAGTCATTTTCCCTTCGTTACTAAAGAGCGCACGTTCAAATGCACTTTTACAACTAGCTAGTCTAACGCATCTTTTAAGGCTTGTGTAAACGATTATTGAAACCCAACCGAAAAGTTGACAGGTTGTTAGGTGGTTTACAATTGTGTGCACGGTAAATGAAAGAAGGACAAGATGGCAACCGATAAAGCTTCAGCACAGAACTCAGATGCGGCAGAGAAGCAGCAAACCGGTGCCTCTGTTCGGGAAAACGCTGATGCATCGCTAGCTGGCGAAGAAGGCGCACATACCGCGGGAGCTGCGTGTGCCGTGGAGAACTCCCAAGGAAATAAGACCCCATTCATCTCGGAAGTTTCCGGGCATCATCGTCGTTATTTGAAGTTGCTTGAATTCACGCACTCCACAACCAAAGCGGCTGGCTTCATGCTGCTGGGCGCCATCCTTTCACTTATTGTGGCGAATTCGCTTGCGTATGGCTCCTTCTTGGAATTTTGGCATACCGAGATAACGCTAGGGTTCGGCAGTGCGAACACTTCGATGTCGCTTGCGCACATCATCAACGACATCTTCATGTGCTTGTTCTTCTTGCTGGTGGGCCTCGAGATCAAATACGAGATGACCGTCGGCGAACTCACGAACATTCGCCAGGCTATCCTGCCGGTGGGAGCTGCCATCGGTGGCGTTGCGGTGCCGATCATCTTCTATGTGGCATTCAACCAGGGAAGCCCTGAAACGTTGGGTGGTTGGGGCGTCCCGACAGCGACTGATATCGCGTTCGCGCTCGGCATCTTAGCGCTGCTCGGGTCGCGCGTACCGGCGGGCGTGCGCGTGTTCCTCTCCACGCTTGCGGTAGCCGATGACATCATCGCGATCGTGGTCATCGCGGTCTTCTACGGTCATGCGCCCTCGGTGCTGTGGCTTTTGGCAGCGCTCGTGGTGCTGGGTGCGCTCACCGCTCTCAACCGTTTGCACTTCTATTCGCTCTGGCCCTATGTTCTGTTGGGCGTGGTGCTTTGGTATTGCGTGTTCATGTCGGGCGTACATGCTACCATCGCCGGCGTGCTGCTTGCCTTCACGATCCCCTCGGGCTCGCGCGTTGATCTGCTCTCTTTCGGGCGTTGGTCGAATAAGCAGCTTAAAGAGATACGCGCGAACTTCCAGCCCGATGCTCCTGTGCTTGGCCAGTCCGACTATCTGAAAGAAGTTTCGCACCTTGCGCGCGTGGCGAAAGAAGTGGTGCCACCTGCAACGCGCTTGGAGCGTATGCTCTATCCTTGGGTCTATTTCGCGGTCTTGCCGCTGTTCGCTCTGACGAATGCTGATGTAGCACTGGGCGGAACGAGCTTCGGTGCCATCGTGGCCGATCCGGTGTTCCTAGGCGTTTTTGCTGGCCTTATCTTGGGCAAGCCCATCGGTATCTTCCTCTTCAGTTTCTTGATCGTGAAGCTTAAGATCTCTTCGCTTCCTAATAATGTGAACTGGGCGCACATCTTTGGTGCAGCGTTGCTTGGTGGTGTCGGTTTTACCATGGCTATCTTCGTGGCAAATCTCGCGTATGCCGATCCTGGTCAGATTTTGGTGGCGAAGGTTGCGATCCTGTCTGCTTCGCTTCTTGCGGGTATTATCGGGTTTCTCTTCCTGCTCTTCCAGGCGAATATCGCAATGCGCAAAGGTGTCACCTATGAAGAGCCCATCCTTGATAACGCGAACCTGCAGGCCCATGCCGCCCATGAGGTGAAACGCCGCAAGCATGATAAGCACGAGGAAGCTTCGGCGGGCGAAAGCGGGCAAAAAGCTTCTGTGCGCACCGTGTCTCCCCATAGGGCAGTGCCAACGGATGAGGACAGGCAGGCAGCTTCGTCTCGCAAAGATGCGTGAGGCATGAGTAAGCTGAAGGATCACGCTTGTTGGTATCGGGCGATTTGGAGCGGCGTCATTTCTCGCAAGATGCGATCGCTTTTGTTGCGCGTATTGCTCTTCTACATAGAGAAAGCGCACATTCTTCACAATTGCGTATATATGCGCGCAATAAGGCGTTGAGCATGGGGTTTAGCGGCTTCACTTGTGCATGGTAAAGCGTGTGAAGGGCAGTTTATCAGGGCTTAAAGGTCTGAAGCTCTGTATAAATGTGCTGTTTTCTGTTAGTATCAACTACAGCTTACGCTGAGACACGAACCCTATGCCACTATTGGGAGGTTTTCAAACAGTATGAAGCATACAAATGTAGCACCGAAGCGTACGCTGCTCATTGCATTTATGGCGGTCGTTCTGGCCGTGGGGCTCACTTTGCCCGTTTCACTTGCATCCGCAGTGCCTTCCTCTTCTTCTAAACAGGCTGAGGCACAAGCAGCGCTCGACAAACTCAATGATATGCAGGCAACGCTCGATGCCGCTTCGAACAACTATTACGAAGCGGAAGAAGAGCGCAGTGCTGCTGAAGCAAAGGTTCAAGAAGCCGAAGCTCAGATCCAAGAGGAAACTGAGAAGATCAAGGGCTATCAGGAAGAGCTGGGAACGCGTGCGCGCAGCATGTATCGTACCGGTGGCAATACCTTCCTCGATGTTATCTTGGGCGCTTCCACCTTCGAAGAGTTCGCCACGAACTGGAACATGCTTAACACCATGAACGAAAATGATGCCGAGCTTGTTGCTAAGACCAAGGAGTCACGCGAAAAGGTAGAAGCTGCTAAGGTTGAATATGAACAGCAAGAGCAGGTAGCTGCGCAGAAGGCGAGCGAAGCCAAGGCTATTAAAGATGAAGCCGAAGCTACCACTGCACAGATGCAGGAAACCTACGATAATCTGAATGCTGAAGTTCAAGAGCTCATGCGCCAGGAAGAAGAAGCGCGCAGTGCTGCTAACGCGGCAGCGGCTCAGGAAGCTATTGCTAACAACAATGGCGGCGGCTCTCATAATGGCAATTCTGAAAACAGCTCAAAGCCAACGAACGATTCAAAGCCTCAAACGATAACGGGCAACGTTGTTGTTGATCGTGCATATGCTCAATTGGGTAAGCCATATAAGTGGGGAGCAGCTGGTCCGAATAGCTTTGACTGCTCTGGCCTGGTGGGTTACTGCCTTACGGGCAAAATGGGTAACCACTGGTGCACCACGGGCACTATCCAAGGGTGGACGCGCGTGAGCAATCCACAGCCAGGCGATATCTGCATCAACGACCATCATACTGGTATTTACATTGGTGGTGGCCAGATGATTCACGCTCCGCAAACGGGCGACGTGGTTAAGGTCAGCGGCGTTCATAAAGGCATGTGGTATGTCCGCTATTAAGTTGCTGTACTAAAATACGAAGCAAATCGAGAAACAGCCCGCAAGGGCTGTTTCTTTTTGTGACTGGCGGTGCGGCAGTTTCACTCAGATGGATTCTTTGTACGTGAGCGATTTGCTTTATTGCCGTGCACTACTAGGCTGTGATACCATAGGCAACGCCGTTTACGGCACATCATATGTCGGGATGTGGCGCAGTTTGGTAGCGCGCTTCGTTCGGGACGAAGAAGTCGCAGGTTCAAATCCTGTCATCCCGACCAGAAATTCAAACGAGAGAGCGAATTGCTCTCTCGTTTTATTTATGAGGGATGACATGCGCGAAGCAGGTGCAGGCTGCACCCCACCCCCACCTAACATGAACCGCTTAAAGGGATTGTACGAGCGCCGCATGTGTTTTTTGATACAATTTCTGCGCGTATCACTAGGGTAGTTCATACCTTGGTTCATACTGAATAAACCGCGCTTCACCCTGTGTCGCGCTCAACGTACGTGCAATCCCTGCGGAGGTGCATACAACATGAAGATCGGACCTTTCGGCATCGTCGAGATTATCATCATCTTGGTGGTTATCCTTATCATCTTCGGCCCCAAGAATCTTCCCAAGCTCGGAACCGCTATCGGTAAGACGGTCAAGAACTTGCGCGAAGGCCTCGGCGGCGGCAAGAAGAAGAAAGAAGCCGAAGAGGCTGCCAAGCAGGCTGAAGGCAAAGAGCCTGAAGAGCTAGAAGTAGTAGACAAGCCTGAGCCGGGTCAGAAGAAGGCCGATGTTGCTGCAGCCGAAGCAGAAGCCGAACAGAACACCACCACTTCCGATGCTGTTTTCGAAGAGACCGAACCGGAAAAGGACAAGGCTGAATAAACACTTACGAGAAACGCGCCAGATCAAGCGCGTTTCTTCTGCGCGGGCGCGAAGCTCGCATGAAACGACCGAACGAACGAATACAAGGGGAGTTCCATGGAAAAGGACTACATCTTAACCCAAGAAGGCAAAGCAAAGCTCGAAGAAGAGCTGCATTACCTCGAGACTGAAAAGCGCGCCGAGATCGGTGAGCGCATCCGTGTAGCCCGCGAATTCGGCGACATCTCGGAAAACTCCGAATATGATGACGCCAAGAACGAGCAGGCCATGATGGAAGGCCGCATCGCTGAGATCACCCGCATCTTGGGCGAAGCTACCGTGGTCGATGCTCCTACCAAATCTTCCAAGGTGCACATCGGCAGCAAGGTCACGGTCGACATGGGCGGCAACGAGCGCGTCTTCACCATCGTCGGTGCGGCAGAGAGCGATTCTACTGCTGGCAAGATCTCCAACGAGTCTCCCGTTGGTGCAGCGCTCCTCGGTACCAAGAAGGGCGACGAGATCGACCTGCAAGGCCCTACCGGTCGTGATATCCATATCAAGGTCTTGAAGATCGAGCAGTAAGCGTGCATACCTGCTGCGCGTCAGGTGAGCTTCAACTACCATAAGAAACAGCTGTAATCGAGACGCTGGTACCCTTTGTACCAGCGTTTTTCCTAGAAAATGAAAGGCAATCGATGAGCGAGAACACCACTCAAAACGCAACACCTGAAACACCCGAAGACGATCCGATCCTGGTGCGCCACGCCAAGCGCGAGGCGCTCATTGCGGCGGGCGAGAACCCCTACGGTCATGCGTTTGCCTATTCACATCACATCATCGACCTCGACGAGAAATACGCTGGTCTTGAAGATGGCGAGAACACTGAAGACCGCGTAGAGGTGGCTGGTCGCGTGATGGCCAAGCGCGACCAGGGTAAGATCATCTTCATGGAGCTGCGCGATTCGACTGGCTCGATCCAGTTGTTCTGTCGCATCAATGCGCTAGGCGAAGAAGTATTTGCGGCCATGAAGGATCTGGATGTGGGCGATTGGATCGGCGTGTCCGGCCTTATGATGCGCACGCGCCGCGGCCAGCTTTCCGTGGCGGTCGATTCCTACGAGCTGCTTTCGAAATCGCTGCGCCCCCTGCCGGAGAAGTTCCATGGCTTGGCCGACAAGGAGCTGCGCTATCGCCAGCGTTATGTCGACCTTATCGTGAACCCCGAGGTGCACGAGACCTTCGTGAAGCGCTCAAAGATCATCTCGGCTATTCGCCATTACATGGAAGAACAGGGCTTCTACGAGGTCGAAACGCCCTTCTTGCATTCGATCATGGGCGGTGCGAACGCGAAGCCCTTCACCACGCATTTCAACGCGCTCGATCGCGATTACTTCCTGCGCATCGCAACCGAGCTTCCTCTGAAGCGCTTGCTCGTGGGCGGCTTCGAGAAGGTCTTCGAGATCGGCCGCCAGTTCCGCAACGAAGGCATGGATCCGTATCACAACCCCGAGTTCACCACGATGGAAGCCTATCAGGCCTTCTCCGATCTTGAGGGCATGATGGAGCTCACGCAAGGCTTCGTGCAAGCAGCAGCTATGGCGGCTTGCGGTACGCTCGATGTGGAGTATCAGGGCACGACCATCCATCTTGGTGGTGAATGGAGACGTGCGAGCATGGTCGAGCTCGTGAATGAGGTCACGGGCGAGAACACTAGCTTTGCCATGACGCGTGAAGAAGCTGCCACGGTGGCAGACAAGCACGGCGTTCACGTCGAAGAAGGGTGGGGCACGGGCAAGATCATCGCCGAACTCTTCGAGGAATGCGTCGAAGAGACGCTCATTCAGCCTATCTTCGTCACCGACCATCCGATCGAGGTTTCGCCGCTCGCAAAAAGGAAAATTGGTGAAGATGAAGTAGCTGACCGCTTCGAACTGTTTATTTCCGGCCATGAATATGCTAATGCTTTTAATGAACTAAATGATCCCGTTGATCAAGCGGAGCGATTCCGAGCGCAGCTTGCTGCTAAGGACATGGGCGACGATGAGGCAATGGGATTCGACGATGACTACGTGCGCGCTTTGGAATACGGAATGCCTCCCGCTGGCGGTGTGGGCATTGGAATAGATCGCCTTACCATGCTTCTTACGAATTCAGTAACGATCCGCGATGTATTACTGTTCCCCCATATGCGCGACGAAGCCAAGTAACAAAAGGAGGTGGCGCGTAAATGTCGTTCGACAAGTTCACTGACAAGGCGCGCAAAGTGCTGGTTTTGGCGCAGGAGGAAGCCCGCGGGCTTCATCAGCCCTACGTTGGCACTGAGCACGTGCTCTTGGCTTTACTCAAGGAAGAAGATGGTCTGGCAGCTCAGGCCCTGGAGCGCCTGGGGGTGCATTACGAGGCCACGGTGGCGGCCATCCGTCGTATCGTTACGATCGATGAATCCACCGATGTGTCCGGGCATTTGAGCTTCACGCCACGCGTTAAGCGGGTGTTGGAGAATTCTCTGCGTGAGGCCATGCAGATGGGGCAAAGCTATATTTCCACTGAGCATCTTCTGCTCGGTATCATCCGCGAAAACGAAGGCACCGCAATAGAGGTGCTCGAGCGCATGGGCGTTTCAGGAGATGACCTGCGTGCGGCGCTCAACGATCTGGTGGGGCAGCCTTCGGTCTTCGCCGGCCAGCAGTTCGATCCGCAGGCATCCTCTTCGGATAGCGTGCTGAAGGAATTCAGCGTCGATCTTACGAAGAAGGCGGCCGATGGGAAGCTCGACCCGGTTATCGGGCGTGCGGGCGAGATCGAGCGCATGATGCAGATCCTGTGCCGTCGTCAGAAGAACAACCCGCTGCTCTTGGGTGAGCCGGGTGTGGGCAAAACGGCGGTGGTCGAAGGGCTTGCGCAGCTCATCGTAGCTGATCAGGTGCCCGATATCTTGCGCAATAGGCGTTTGGTCACGCTGGATGTTTCGGCGCTCGTTGCTGGTTCGAAGTATCGCGGCGAATTCGAGGAGCGCTTGAAGAAGTGCATCAAGGAAGTCGAGCAGGCAGACGATATCATCCTGTTCATCGACGAGCTCCACACCATTATCGGTGCGGGTGCAGCCGAAGGCTCGATGGATGCGGCTGCCATCCTGAAGCCGCCTCTGTCGCGCGGCGAGATCCAGATCATCGGCGCTACCACGCTCGATGAATACCGTAAGCATTTGGAAAAGGATTCGGCGCTCGAGCGCAGGTTCCAAACGCTCGTTGTCAAAGAGCCTAACGAAGAGCAGGCCGTTCGCATCATGGAAGGTTTGCGCGATAAGTATGAAGAGCATCATCACGTGCACTTCTCTGATGAAGCGCTCCAGGCGGCAGTTTCGCTTTCCGATCGCTATATCCAAGATCGCTTCTTGCCCGATAAGGCCATCGACGTGATCGATGAAGCGGGCGCGCGCATGCGCATTCGCAACATGGTACTGCCCGACGAGATCCAGGAGCTTGATGACAAGCTTCGTGCGTTGCGTGCGGAAAAGGATGCCGCTATCGCCGATCAGGATTTCGAGCGTGCCGCCGAAGTTCGCGATCGCGAGGCAAAGGTGCGCGAAGAACGCAAGAAGGCTCAGGTAGAGTGGGAAGACAAGACGGAGAAGATCGTCAACGAAATCGGTGTGGAAGATATCGCTGATGTGGTTTCGATGACCACCGGTGTGCCCGTTTCCAACCTCACCGAAGCCGAGACGGAGAAGCTTCTGCGCATGGAATCCGTGCTGCATGAGCGCGTGATCGGCCAGGAAGAGGCGGTAACGGCGCTTTCGAAGGCTATTCGCCGCAGCCGTTCTGGGCTCAAGGATCCGAAGCGCCCGGCAGGTTCGTTCATTTTCCTTGGCCCTTCAGGTGTGGGCAAGACCGAGCTCTCGAAAACGCTTGCAGAGTTCCTGTTCAATTCGCAGGATGCACTCATTTCCTTTGACATGTCGGAATACATGGAGAAGCATACGGTGTCGCGCCTGATCGGTTCGCCTCCGGGGTACGTGGGCTATGACGAGGGTGGCCAGCTTACCACCGCAGTGCGTCAGCGCCCGTATTCGGTCGTGCTCTTCGACGAGATCGAGAAAGCGCATCCTGATGTCTTCAACATCTTGCTCCAGATCCTGGAGGAAGGTCGCTTGACCGATGCGCAAGGACGCATGGTCGACTTCCGCAACACGGTTATCATCATGACCTCGAATGTGGGCGCGCGTGAGATCACCACCACGGCACCGCTCGGATTCTCTTCCAGCGGAGCAACCGGCCTTAACGATGACGAGATTAAGACCCGCGTCATGAGCGAGGTCAAGCGCTTGTTCCGTCCTGAGTTCTTGAACCGTATCGATGAGATCATCGTGTTCAAGTCGCTCACGGAAGACGAGATCGTCGAGATCGTGAACCTCATGGTGGCCGATCTTCGCGATCGTCTGATCGAGCAGAACATGACCATCAATATGTCCGATGCTGCGAATCGTTTGATCGCTAAGGAAGGGACTGACCTTTCCTTTGGTGCCCGTCCATTGCGTCGCGCGATCCAGCGCCTGCTCGAAGATCCAATCTCCGAGCAGATCCTGGAAGGCAAATGGACGAGCGGGTCGGTCATCGATGTCGATGTGGAAGACGAGAAGCTCGTGTTCAACCAGGGTACGGGTTCGATTCCGGCACCGCGCAAGCGTGATACCATCGCGCAAGAAGCGGAGCTCATCTTGAGCAACTATGATCTTGGGCGCGCAGGGCTCACCTACAGCGGCTCAGGTCGCGGAGGCTCGTCAGGAGATTCCGCCGCCGACTAATCCAGTCGTTCAAGAACGCTGACAAGAGGCTTGTCCTTGCGGGCAAGCCTCTTTCTTTTCCCTATGGGATCATTCGTTTGCTTCAATGAAGAGCATTTATGCAGTAAAATCAATTTTGTTGAATTATTGCTGCATAAGGCAGCTTTCTTGATAAGAGGTTCTCTATGCCAGAGCAAACGATCGATCCCATCTTCGCCCCTTCGGCTCTCAACGGTATCTTGAGCAAGATGCGCGACGATGACACCTTTGGCTCCTTGCGCGAGCAGATGCAGTTGCAGGGCAAGGTGAATGAAGGCGCGCAGACCGCGGTCATCATTCTGGCGGGCGGTAGCGGCGAGCGATTCGGTCACGAAGGCGGCAAGCAGCTCGTTGAGATCGCAGGCAAGCCTATTCTCACGCGCTCAGCAGAAGTGTTCGACAGTGTGGGCGATGTGGGGCTTATCGTGGTCGTTTGCCCCGAAGAGCGCACGAGCGAATACCTCTTGAAGGCGATCGATCCCTTTCCGTTCGCTACCCCTATCGTCATGGCTCCTGCAGGCGCCACGCGTCAGGAGTCGGCGTTTGCTGGTTTGGAGCTCGTGCCAGATGACTTCGAGTACGTCATGCTGCACGACGGCGCGCGCCCACTCATTTCGCGCGAATTGGTCGACCATACGATCAGCGTGCTCAAAGGCAATATCGATTGCGATGGCGCAGTGGTCGGCCATCCTTCCATCGACACGCTCAAGATCGTCGAGAACGGCATCATCCAAGGAACGCCTGATCGTTCGGTGTTCTGGAATGCGCAAACTCCGCAGATCTTCCGTGCCGGTATCTATCGTCGTGCGCACGCGGCGGCGCTTTCCGATGGCTTCGTGGGCACGGATGATTCATCGCTTATCGAACGTTTGGGCGGTCGCGTGATGGTGGTCGAAGGCAAGCGCGACAACATCAAGCTCACGGTGCCCGAAGACTATCTCATCATTTCAGCGGCGGTGCGCCAGGCGCTACGCGAAGGTGTCGAGTAGGTGTCGCTGATGAATATGGAGACTCCCGACACGGTGAACATTCCCAACTCCAGCCCCGAGATGGCTGTGCTGCGCAAGCTGCGCGTAGGGCTCGGCATGGATGTTCACGCCTTTGCCCCCAACCGCAAGCTTATTTTGGGTGGAGTGGATATTCCGCATCACCAAGGCCTCGATGGTCATTCGGATGCCGATGTGCTGCTCCATGCAATAGCCGATGCTCTTTTGGGTGCTGCGCGCCTGGGGGATATCGGCAAGCATTTCCCCGACACCGATCCAGCCTATAAAGATGCCGATTCGCTCAAGTTGCTCGAGGCAGCTGCGAATTTGCTCCGTGAAGAAGGCTTCGAGATCCTTGATATCGATTGCGTCATTGCTGCGCAAGCACCGAAGCTTTCTCCGTATCGCGAGGCGATGCGCGAGAACATTGCGCGTGCATGCGGCATCGTAACGGAAAATATCGGCGTGAAAGCCACCACCACCGAACGTCTCGGCTTTGAAGGTCGCGAAGAAGGCATCTCGGCTGAGGCCGTTGCTCTTGTCTGTCGATGTTGTTAGGGTATCCGAGGCTCTAAACGGCTGTCCTATACAGGACGAGCCGACATCGAGCCAAAGCGCTCCGAGAAATCCACTTTTGCGATCATTGTCTTCGCAAAAGTTAGTTCGAGGGCGCGACGCTATGAGGCGAGCCTGTGTAGGATGGCCTTTTGTCTAAGTTATATTCGTCCTGCACACCATATCCGCCTTGTTCGTTCTTAATGCCCTGTATCAAATCGCGCACCATGCAAGCTAAACATGGTACTATTTCGCAAGACAAGAAGGATTGAATCCCATGAATATATTCTCAACAATGGCAGAAGACATTCGCACCGTTCAGGCAACCGACCCAGCGGCGCCTTCGAAGTTCCTCATATGGCTCACCTATCCCGGCCTTCAAGCACGCTGGGCGCACGTGATCAATCACTGGCTCTGGAAGAAGGGCTTGCGCGGACTGGCGCGCTATCTTTCGCAGTGCGCACGTTTTTGGACGGGTGTTGAGATTCACCCGGGCGCACAGATCGGCCGCCGTTTCTTCATCGACCATGCGATGGGCGTGATCATCGGTGAGACCACTATCATCGGCGATGATTGCGTGCTCTACCAGAATGTCACGCTGGGCGGCACTGGCAAGGAAACTGGCAAGCGCCACCCGACCCTTGGCAACAACGTGATGGTGGGCGTGGGCGCTGCGGTGCTCGGCTCGATCACCATCGGCGATAACTCGAAGATCGGCGGTGGCTCGGTAGTGGTGAAAGACGTGCCGCCGAATTGCACCGTGGTTGGCGTGCCGGGGCATATCGTCGTGCGTGATGGCGTTTCAACATCAAAGAGTGCGGCGAAGGATAAGGAGATCGACCTGCAGAAAGCAGCGGCGGCGAAGATCCCGTCGTCTCCTGCTGAAGGGCCAAGCGTAAGTTCACCTGATGCCCAGCGAGAAGGAACGCTGCCTCCCATTCGCGCTGATCATAAGGATTACTTCCTCAATAACGGGGATTGTCAGGGCGAGCGTCTCGAAGATCTGCCTGATCCTGTGGAACGCGCGATCCGCAATCTCTATAAGCGCGTCGATGAGCTCGAAGCCTTCGCGGTGAAACAGCAAGCGCTCGACAAGCAGGCAGAGCGTGCGGCACAGCAAGAAGCCGATCAGATCGATCAAGACCAGTAGCGCTTCATACCGCGCTCATCATCGAAGCTGACGATGAGCCCTGTTGAAGCCAATCATCACGACCAGTAGCACCGATACCATCAAGATAGGAATACCATGATCAAGATCTACGACACCAAAACGCGCACCAAGCGTGAGTTCGTTCCCGTGAACGAGGGCAAAGTGGGCATGTATGTGTGCGGCCCGACCGTATACAACTACATCCATATCGGCAATGCACGCACGTTCATCTCGTTCGACACGATCCGCCGCTATCTTACGTGGCGCGGGTTCGAAGTCACCTTCGTGCAGAATGTGACCGACGTGGACGACAAGATCATCAATAAGGCGCTCGAGGAAGGTCGAACGGCTGCCGAGGTCGCCGAAGAATACACCGACGCCTTTATCGCCGACATGCATGCAGCCGGCGTGCAAGACCCCGATATTCGCCCGAAGGCCACCGAAGAGATCGACACGATGATCAAGCTCGTGCAATGCTTGATCGACAAAGGCCATGCGTATGAGGTTGATGGCGATGTGTACTTCGCCGTGCGCTCCTATTCGGCGTATGGCGAACTATCGAACCGCAATGTGGACGAGATGGAATCAGGTCATCGCGAACTGCGCGCCGATGGCCAAGGCCTGGAAGACCGCAAGCGCGATCCGCTCGATTTCGCACTCTGGAAGACGGCGAAGCCAGGCGAGCCGAGCTGGACTTCTCCGTGGGGCGAAGGCCGCCCTGGTTGGCACATCGAATGCTCGGCCATGTCCGAGAAGTATCTCCATCTGCCTTTCGACATCCATGGCGGCGGCGCGGATCTGTGCTTCCCACACCATGAGAACGAGCGCGCGCAGTCTGAAGCGGCGTTCGACACCACATTCGCGAACTACTGGATGCATGGAGGCATGCTCCAGATCAACTCCGAGAAGATGAGCAAATCGCTTGGCAACTTCTTGCTGTTGCGCGATATCTTGGAGACCGCCGATCCAGCGGTGCTTCGTATGCTCATGTTGCAGACGCACTATCGCAGCCCGCTCGACTTCTCGGATGCGCGCATGCAGGAATCGGCGGCGGCGCTCGAGCGTTTGGAGAATTTCGTCACGAACGCGCTTTGGCTCGCGCGTTCAGCACAGCAGTCGCAGGCGAAGGCAGAAGGCGGCCATACGCCCGATGCCTCTGATGCCCATGCGGGCTCGCTTGCAACTTCGATCGCGGTCGCAACGCTCATTGCGGACATGAAAGACTCGTTCACTGAAGCGATGGACGACGATTTCAATACCGCTGCCGCACTCGGCGCCATCTTCAGCTTCGTGAGCGATGCGAACACGCTCTTGAATGATGTCCAGCAAAGCGCTTCTGTTACAGAAGCGGATGTTCAAACGTTCGAGAAGGCTGCACAGGCAGTGGTCGAGCTCATGGATGTGCTCGGCATCTCGATCGAGATGAACGATGCAGCTGAAGTGGGTGCAACCGTGCTCGATGATGAGGAGAGCGCCGCTGAGGTAATGGTGCTCGCGATGGAATTCGCCGGCTTCGCCCCAGGCGATGGGGCAGATCCTGCAACGGTGAAAGCAGCGATGGCAGCGTTGCTCGATGTCCGTGCTAACGCGCGCGCTAACAAGAATTACGCGGTGGCGGATGCGATCCGTGACGGACTCGCCGAGCTCGGTTTCCGCATCGAAGACACGCCGCAAGGCGCTCGTATCGTAAAGGCTTAGAGGTAAGCCATAAGTGTTAGGGGTCGGGTAATTTGACACATCTTAGATGTGTCAAATTACCCGACCCCTAACACGCCCCCTAACACACACCCACAAGCCAGAGAAACAAAAAGCCGCTCACCCAACATGAGGCGAGCGGCTTTTCTTTAGGCAAGGCAGCGTTATTTAGCGACAGGTGCACGGGATGTCGTGTTTCACACGATCGTGCTCTTCGGCGCGCTTTGCGTCGTTGAAACGATCGAGGGTGCCAACCAGATAGCCGGTAATGCGGCGGATGCGCTCGAACGGCTGAGCATGGTACCCATAGTGAATTGCGACATCTTCCGCTTCAACGGCAAGATCGATCCAGGCAAGATCCTTGCTCGGCTCAAGTTCGCGACCTCGAGCGATGTACTGTTCGATCTCTTCGTTAGTGACGCGGAAGTCGTCAGGCGAAGAATAAGAGATAGAAACCGAAACATTTTGCAGATGCTTATGTTCGGATGAAGCGGCAGGCTGGTGCGAGTGCTTCTGTGTTTCTTCTGCGGCTCCGTGGCTTTGATTTGCTTTAGCATCCCGTGTTGTGTTTTGTGCTGCGAATGCAGGTGCTTCAAGCGTGGTCATAATACCCCCTCCGTTATTCATAACCTTATTCGGTACTGCTGGTGCTCCTGTAATTGTTACTAAGTTAGTATCAATTACCTTACCTCTCTCATGCTACTCCATGCGCAATTTGGTGTAAACCGAAAAAACCAATATTTTGTGGCGAAATCCAATTTGTAACCTGGGAAAACACAACATCTTGTATACAGCCGAACTGGGGTTATGGAGATTCTAAAACGCCTTCCTTCCACCTTTAAACCCGAACCGTTCGTGATTTCGATGCGAAACCGCCCATTTTGCCCTAGCAAGTCGCGGCTGAAGATGGCACAATGAAAGTCCTTGAACGCCTCGATTTCTGTATTGCTCTCCGCGCGATCTTGTGGTGAAAAACCAGCTTCCGCGCACACGATAGAAGGATGTTGCTCATGGCTTTTGTCCACCTTCATAACCATACGGAATACTCGCTGCTCGATGGTGCCACCAAGGTCTATGACATGGTGAAGCGTGCGGCTGACCTGGGTATGCCGGCGGTGGCTATTACGGACCATGGTGTTATGTCGGGTGTACCGGAGTTGGCGGACGCATGCGACAAGGTAAAGGCAGAAACGGGCACGTGGGTAAAACCCATTTTCGGCTGCGAGATCTATTTCACCACGGATTCTTCCTTAAAGAAGGAAGGCAAGCAGAAGCTCCATCATATGATCCTGCTCGCGAAGAACAACACGGGCTATCACAACATCGTGAAGCTCGTGAGCGAATCGCATGTGGACAATTTCTACTATCGCCCGCGCACGACCTTCGAGATGCTCGAGAAGTACTCCGAAGGCGTTATCGCTACGAGCGCCTGTATTGCGGGCATTATCCCGCGCTGTGTGGATGCGGGCAAGATCGACGAGGCCATCGAGTGGGCGAAGAAGCTCTCCGCGCTCTATGAGCCAGGCGATTTCTACATCGAACTGCAGGACCAGGGCATCACTTCCGATGCGGGCAAGACGCAACGCGAGCTCAACCAACAGCTTACGGAAATTGCGAACCACTTGGGGCTTAAGACCATCGCAACGAACGACTTCCATTATCTCGTTCAAGAGGATGCGCAGGCGCAGGACGTAATGCTGTGCATCGGCACCAACCAGACCATCAATCAGGAAAAGCGCTTCAAGTTCCCCAACGATCAGTTCTACATGAAGACCGAAGAGGAAATGCGCGCGGCGCTGAAAGATTTCCCCGAAGCTTGTGACAACACCATCGAAGTTGCTGAAAAGTGCAACGTCGAACTCGAGCGCGACCCCATTTTGCCGAAGTTCCCACTGCCCGAAGGGGAGACCGAGGAATCATGGTTCCGCAAGCGCGTGCAGGAAGGCCTGTTCAAGCGCTACGGCGATCCTGTTCCCGAGCACGTGCAGAAGCAGGCCGATTACGAGATGCAGGTCATCATCGATCAGGGCTTCCCCGCGTACTTCCTGATCGTGCAGGAATATATCGAATGGGCGCGTAGCCAGGGCATCGGCGTTGGCCCGGGCCGTGGCTCGGCGGCAGGTGCGATCGTGGCATACGCCATGGGCATCACCGACCTCGATCCGCTGCCTAACGGCCTCATGTTCGAACGCTTCCTCTCTCCTGAACGTGTGGAGATGCCCGATATCGACGTCGACTTCGAGCAGGGCAGACGTGAAGAGGTTATCAACCACATCAAAGATGTGTATGGCGAAGACCACGTTTCGCAGGTGATCACCTTCGGCACGCTCCAGGCGAAGAACGCCGTGCGCGATGCTGCGCGCGTGCTCGATTATCCTTACAGCACGGGTGACCGCATCTGCAAGATGATCGGCAACGAGCTCGGCATCACGATCGACCAAGCGCTCGAAACCAATCCCGATCTAGCCAAAGCCTACGAAGACGAACCCGATGTACACGCGGTGATCGATGCAGCGAAATCCATCGAAGGTCACGTGCGCGGCGAAGGCGTGCATGCTTGCGCAACCATCATCTGCCGCGACCCCATGGCCGATCACGTGCCCATGAAGCGCGACACCAAGGGTGGCGGCATCATCACGCAGTACGACGGCCACTACACACCTGACCTGGGTCTTCTTAAGATGGACTTCCTCGGCCTTCGTACGCTCGACGTGCTTTCGATCGCTTGTCGCAACATCGAAGAGCGCTATGGCACGAAGATCATTCCTGAAGAGATTCCCACCGACGATGAAAAAGCCTTCGAGCTCATGCAATCGGGGAACATGGATGGCCTTTTCCAGGTGGAAGGCGCGCTCTATGTAAGTCTGTTCAAGCGCCTCCCTCCGAAGCAATTCTCGGACGTTGTCGCATCGATCGCGCTCAATCGTCCTGGCCCACTCGAGTCGGGTATGGTCGAAGACTACATCAAGGCAGCGAAGAACCCCGAAGCGGTTCACTATTACGACGATCGTCTGCGCGGCATCTTGGAAGAGACTCATGGCACCATGGTCTACCAGGAGCAGATCATGCAGATTTCCATGGTCATGAGTGGTTTTTCGGCAGGCAAATCCGACAAGCTGCGTAAGGCGATGGGTAAGAAGAAGCTCGACGTGATGCGCGGCCTTCAGGCCGACTGGGATTCAGGTGCGGTCGAGAACGGCTATTCTCTCGAAGTTGCCCAGCAGATCTGGCAAGATGCCGAGAAGTTCGCGAAGTATGCGTTCAACAAGTCGCATTCTGCAGCATACGCCATCTTGGTCATGCGCACGGCTTACCTGAAGGCGCACTACCCGAACGAGTTCATGGCAGCGGTGCTCACCAGCTACATGGGCAGCAACGATAAGCTCATCCGCTACATTGCCAGTGCGAACCACAACGGCACACCTGTGCTTCCGCCCGATATCAACTCTTCGAGCCTGGAATTCACGCCGGTTGATGGTGGCATTCGCTTCGGTCTTGCTGGCGTGCGTGGCGTGGGTGAGAAGGTGGTGCAGGCCATCATCGAGGAACGCGAGGCTAACGGTCCGTTCACTTCGCTTCACGATTTCGTAAACCGCGTGGATTCTTCATGCTATAACCGCAAGACGCTCGAAGCGCTCATCAAGTCCGGTGCGTTCGATTCGACCGGTTACACACGCAAGCAGCTCATGTACTTCGTGGACGAAACATCGCTGCTCGACGATGCGGCCAAGCGACAAAAGGACAAATCCGCTGGTCAGGTGAGCATGTTCGACATGTTCGCAGACGACCCGGATGCGGGCTTCGTCGAGGACATCCCCGATCCCGATGGGGTGGAATGGGATAAGCGCACGAAGCTCACCTTCGAAAAAGAGATCCTGAAGATGTATGTCTCCGATCATCCGTTAAGCCCGTATGAGAACTATCTTTCGCGCACAAATAAATACACGATGACGGAACTGAACGAACGTGATACCAGCATCAAGAACATCAAATGTGCTGGCATGGTGTCCGACGTGAACGTGAAGCGCACGAAACGTAATACCCTCATGGCCACCTTCAATCTGGAGGATCTAGCGGGCAGCATCGAGTGCATTTGCTTCGACTACGAGAAGGTCTCTGATGTACTCGAGGAAGATGCGGTGGTAACCGTGCGCGGCAAGTTCGAGGTGAGCGATCGCGCGAACCAGCTTATCGGCTACGAGATCGAAAAGCTCGAACTTACCGAAGAGCAGCAGAACGTGAAGCCGGTGTGCATGGAGCTGCAGGTGCTATCCAACGAGCTGAATGCGCTTTCTTCTTCGCGCCTGCTCGATATCTTGAAGACCCACCCGGGCAACGATCCGATCGTGCTCTTTGTGGCTCAGACTGACGGCAGCCGCATGCGTGCAGAGTTGCCGCTCACCATCAATGCGCGCGACCATATGCTCAAGGCAGACTTGCACGATCTGTTCGGGCGCGAGATTTGGAAAGCATCGTAGAGGCGCAGCATGGCAGGCGGGTACAACCACAGAACAGGACGGCGTTCATGAGGATCGCAGCGTGGTTTTCATACAACGGAGAGCCTTTTTCTGGCTTCGCGCGGCAGAATGGGCAGCTTACGGTTCAGGGGAATATCGAAGATGCCCTTGAGCTGCTGTTTCGTCGGCGCATCGATACTACGTGCGCTGGCAGAACCGATGCTGGCGTGCATGCGCTTTGCCAGGGGATCAGCTTCGATCTGCTTCCTGATGAATGGTTTCGCCGCAAACCTGATTCGCTCCTGAAATCGCTCAACGCGCTTACGCATGAGGAGATCTCGTTTCGTTCGGTGCGTCCTATGCCGGAGGATTTTTCGGCACGGTTTTCGGCCGTTATGCGCGAATATCGCTACTATATCTGTACCGATGTGGCCGCGCCTTTGCTCATGGAGAAGTTCTGCTGGCATCTGGGCAAGCCGCTCGATGTCGAGGCAATGAAGCAGGCTTCTACACACCTGCTGGGCGAGCACGATTTCAAGAGTTTTTGCATGGCGGTTTCGGCGAAAGATAAGCCCACGCATCGCTATGTTGCCGATATCTCGTTCAAGCAAGAGCAGATCTGGAATTCGAACTTCATCGTTATCACAGTCATTGGGAATGCATTCTTGCATTCTATGGTGCGCACGATGGTGGGCACGCTCGTGTTGGTTGGTCGCGGGAAACGCACGCCCGATTGGGTGGGCGAAGTGCTCGCAGCGCGCAATCGGCAGGCAGCAGGGCAGAACGCGCCCGCTGAAGGGCTTGTGCTCTGGCACGTGACCTACGACGAGCAGCACTTCTACTACGATCCACGCCCGAGTGGGTTGCGCGGTGAACTTGCTTCTGATCAGCATCTTTCTGATGCAATCGAAGATATTCCGTCGGTGCTAACACCCGAAGAGCCTGCTCCTAAGGCAGTCGAAGAAGCTCCTAAGGCTAGCATGGAGAAGGACAAGAAGTCTTCGAAGAAGGCCAAGAAGCGAACCAATGCAGCGGAATCATCACCTGCTACGCGCTGGGCACGATGGCGCCAGGAAAAAGAGCAAGACCGCGAGATCGTGATCCCTCGTGGCCCGAATCTTGATGAATCCACAATGGGCGAAATTCCCTTCGTTGCTGCGCCCATCGAAGAAGAAACGCAGGCGACGCTCTTCGATTCAACGGTTGCTCCAGCGGATTCAGCAGTTTCATCTTCAACGAACGGCTCTGTTTTGACAGATGTCCTTGATGCTGATGCTCATGTTGCCTCAGATGCCGCTTCTGCTGTTGAGGTTCCCCCCATAACAGAGCGCAAGACGATCACAGTTCCCGAGGTGAAAGCGCAGCCAACTTCAGAACCGCTTCACTCATCATCGCCTGCAGCATCTGAATCTGTTCAGGGTTCGTCGTTCGTTGCGTCGAATGAACCACAATCTGCCCAACATGCTCCTTTCGACTTTTCGCAGGTATACGCAGGCGCACATGCCCCTCGACATGCGGCTTCAACAGAAGCTACTTCAGAGCCTCCCCAGGAACAGGGAACAGAACCACTGCCGGCAACGGTGCTCTCGTCGGCTGCTGCGCGCGCTCGTCGCCGTGCGCGTAATCTGCGCTAAAGACTCTGGCAGCGTTCTGTAAACCGCTCTTATACCCCCATGCACCCTACACCCCATTTCTGTGCAGATTTTGTGAGTCTTTTGCTATTCTTCGTAGCAATATAAAGCAACGAATCTTGCAATGACGCGAACCGATCTGGTGCGAATCGCACTGGATCAGCGAGCGAACGAACTGAAACCTGAATGGGGGACTTATGGCTCAACTTGCACATGCTGCTCGTGACACCTGGTCAAGCAAATGGGCATTCATCTTGGCTGCAGCTGCTTCTGCGGTCGGCTTGGGTAATCTGTGGCGCTTCCCGTATCTGGCGGCGAAGTATGGTGGCGGTATGTTCTTGCTCACCTACTTGGTGCTCGTGTTCACCTTTGGCCTGTCGCTTCTGCTTGTCGAGATCGCGCTCGGTCGTAAGACCCGCCAGTCCACCATCGGTGCGTTCAAGCTGTTCGGCAAGAAGTATGCCTTCATTGGCATCCTGGCTTCGCTCGTTCCGTTCATCATCACGCCGTACTATTGCGTGATCGGTGGCTGGGTGGCGAAGTACGTCGGCGCTTATTTCTTCGATCCCGCAACCATGATCGGTGATGGCGGTACGTACTTCTCTAGCTTCATCACCAGCAGTTTTGAGTCGTATATCTGGCTCTTCATCTTCATGGCTATCGTATTCTTCGTTGTATCGCGTGGCATCAAGGGCGGCATCGAGAAGGCTAACCTGATCATGATGCCGGCACTTATCATCATGACCGTCATCCTGGTCGTCTATACGCTCTGCCAGCCAGGTGCGCTTGATGGCGCTGCTTATTATCTGGTGCCTGATTTCTCTGCGTTCTCGATAGAGCTTGTGGTTGCGGCACTGGGGCAGATGTTCTTCTCGCTGTCCATCGCGATGGGCATCATGGTCACCTATGGTTCCTACATGAAGCAGCGCGATTCGCTCACTTCGAGCGCGATTCGTGTTGCGGGCTTCGATATTGGCGTTTCGTTCTTGGCAGGTCTCATGATCGTGCCGGCGGCGTTCGTTGCGCTGGGCTCGCCTGAGGCGGTTACCGAAAATTCCGGCCCGGGTCTCATGTTCATCGTGTTGCCGCAGATGTTCGCGTCGTTTGGCGATTTCGCACCCGTTATCGGCGTGTTGTTCTTCCTGCTCGTTATCTTCGCAGCGCTCACTTCGGCGATCTCGCTCATGGAGACCTGCGTTTCGATCATGCATGATGGTGCGAAATGTTCGCGCAAGAAGGCAACCGTGATCACGTTCGTGATCATCGGCGTTGCGGCAGTGTTCGTGAATCTGGGTTATAACGGTCTTTCATTCATCGAACCGCTGGGTGCAGGCACTTCGCTGCTCGATTTCTTCGACTTCGTTTCGAACACCATCATGATGCCGATCGTGGCATTCCTGACCTGTATCTTCGTTGGTTGGTGCATCAAGCCGAAGATCATCGAGGAAGAGATCATGGCCTCATCGAAGTTCCGTTGGCGTGCAGCGTGGCGCATCATGATCAAGTACATCGCGCCCATCCTGATCGCGATCGTGTTCATCTCGTTCCTCGCTCAATTCCTCGGCTTCATGACCATCTAGCCAACCTGCATATAGCGCAAAAGGGAGCGACCAGGGGAGTAACACTCTGGTCGCTCTGCATATAAATGCATTTGCGATTCGGGAGTTTTTCTGATGCCTAATTTCGAGTTGTCGTATTCGTTATTGACTAGAGGGCTGTAAGAACCGGAAATATATATTGACTTTTTATTCTTAAAAAAGTATTATTGAAAATAAATAATACTGACTAATATTTCTAGGAGTGGATATGGATAGGGCGGAACTCTTAGATAAAATACGGCGAATAGACGAGAACGCTTTTTTCTCTGGAACAGTCGAGCAAGGCGTTCGTGCAAAAATGGTTATCATCGGCGCGAGTGCGCTGTTGCTGTGCGAGCTTTCACAAAAGGGCGTCACCAAGGATGTTGACGTTCTTGAGGCAGAGCAGGTTATCAAGCGATTTATTTCGGAGGATCGAGACTTCAATAGTTATTGCTCTGCTTATGCGCAATGTTTGCCATACAACTTTGAAGATCGTCTCGTAAAGATCGAGATTGAGACATATGTGATCGATATCTATGTGCCTTCTATAGAGGATCTTGCAGTAATGAAGCTTTATCGCTGGGAGCAGCCTGATAAAAGCGATCTAACGGCTTCAGAGTTCCTCAACAAGCTCAATTGGTCGTTACTTGAACACCTAGTCTATTCGCCAGACGAAGCTGCAGCTAGTCGAAGTACTGTTCCTGAAAACAATCGAGAGTTGCGCAATTTGCGCTTTAACTACAAGGAATACGAAGAGGGGTGGAGAAAATGAGCACATCGTTTCAAGGTTTTCTTACAAAGTATTGCAAGGAACTCACCTCCTCAAATACCACAAGTTTAAAGCAGCTTTTCAACCTGGCCGATTCAGAGTTTCCAAGAGCTTATGAACCACTTCTTTTGTTGGCGGTTTGCAGTGGGCGAGAAGCCTACTTGCTAAAACAAGCACAAGGTAGTTCAGTTTTCTCAGTTTATTCGAAGTTTCTTGAGAATTGGAAAAAGAGCGAGATGTCCCTTGAGGAGTATCTTTTAACTCTAGAGGAAAGAAATCGCTTTAGACGTCCTTTAACCGCGTGGGAAAATGAGAATAATCAGCTTGCAGCCGACCGTATAGTACTCGCAAATATATCAAAAGCTCTGGATAAGCTCCTGAAGGAAAAAAGCATGAGTCGCGCTCATGCTTGCAAGCTCGTAGATGTCAATAAGGGGAATTTTTACGCATTTCTGAAAGGAGATGCTTCGAAGTTCAGCAGAAAGACCGCTATGAGAATCTACCAACAAATTAGTGCCGTCTAATCAAGTGCATCACGCCCATCCTGATCGCGATCGTGTTCATCTCGTTCCTCGCCCAATTCCTTGGCTTCATGACCATTTAACCAAGCGAAAGAAGCCTTGTGGCTTGCGCAACATAGTGATGGCGATCGTTTGTAAGACAAACTTCACGATTGGCCTTGCGACAAATGCTTTGTTGATTTGAGCAAACCTCAAACCTCAAACGGCGACCTTCGGGTCGCCGTTCTTTTGGGGAAAAGCAAGCAGCTTGCTAAATATCAACCCTGACAATATGTCCGTTTATCTCGACATCAGTTAAGCTCGTTTTGTTGAAAAGCATTACCTGCTACTATATATTTGTTGTGGTCTGCTATCGTTTCTGGCTCAGAATGATGCATGTTTTAATGAGGTAGGCATTGTAAAAATGACGAATGAGGAAAACATCTTATTTCAGCGTGATTTAGAGGCCAGAAGATGCGTGCAGTATGATAGGGAAACAGCATGACACTCTCTGATTTTTTCAAGCTTATTCGTCATTACATAAAAATGGTTATTATAGTGCCTGTTGTTTGTGCATTTGTTGCTACAGCTGTCGTTGCAGCAATTCCACCAACCTATATTGCTAAAGCGACACTTTTGACGAATGGAGACATAGCTTTAGCAGGTGGTTATGCCCAAAACGAAGCATCGACCTTTTCTAAAAACGGCATAGAGGTTTCGTCAACTACCGATACGGCTTACAGAACGATTACGATCAAGGCTGAAGGAAGCGACTATGGAGGATGTATTGCTGCGGCGAATGCAACAGTCCTTGCTGCAGCAGAGGATTGTAGAGAGGCAAATGTACAGGCTTCAATCAGCACTAACGAAGCGATAAACGCAGATAACGCCTCACCAAGTATATGGAGAACGACATTAATGGCTTTATTTGCGGGCCTTTTTGTCGCGATTTGTCTCATTGTATTGATCGATATACTGAAGACCCCCATCAAGTCAAAAAGTGATATTGAAGCAGCGGCAGATCTTCCTGTGATAGGCACGATTCCGAATCGTGATCGTGGAGAGCGTTTGCTCGCAAATATCCGATTTATATGCGATGAGCCGCCATCTACCATTGCAGTGGTGCCAGTAGGTCTTACAGGAAGTACGCTCACGTGTGCAGAACTGACAAGCGCACTGGAGCACTCTAAAGTTTCGGTAAGTCGAGTGCAGGGGAATGCTCACGCCGAAGGTTTTAATCATGTTAGCTTGCCAGGTATTGTTACGATCATCGAATGTGCGCCACTTAGCGAAGGGGTGGGTGCGGTTTATATTGCGAAAGAGGCCGACATAACTATTCTTTGTGCAACTGAATGGCGCGATTCACGTAAAGCGCTCGCAGCTATTGTTGAAGAGTTTCGTTTTGCGAAGATTAAGCTTGGTGGCGTTGTATTCCTTACTTCTCGCTATCCTGAAAAGAGCTTGTTTTAGGTGGAAAACATCGCGATGATAACTGCTGGAGGCGATCAAGAGAAGGCGGTAGTTTTGCGCCTGGGGACGAAGGAGTTCGAGACCTACTCTCGTTCTCTTGATAAGCGGTCGCTCGGATATCGCTTCGTTAAGCGTCTTTTCGACATCGTGTTCAGTGTTTTCGTCATTGCAGTTTGTATTCTCCTTTTGCCCTTGACCCTTCTTTTATTGGTGGTTATTGCAATTCAGACCAAAGCATCGCCGATTTATATTCAAAAGCGCGTTGGTAAGTATGGTCGTCCGATGAGGATCTTTAAACTGCGTTCTATGGTTGGCGACTCCGATAATGTTGAAAAGTATTTTGATGACGATCAGCTCGTTCAGTGGAGAAAAGAACGAAAAGTTGAAAACGATTCGCGTGTGGTACCTATTGGAAGGTTTATTCGGAAAACATCGATTGATGAATTTGCTAATGTCCTTAATGTGCTTGCGGGTGAGATGTCTGTTATCGGCCCTCGTCCCATTTCATATGAGGAAATGCGTTGGTATACGCCAGAGCAGCAAGCAGAGCTCCTTTCCATTCCGGGGGGAATAACAGGTCTTTGGCAGTCTACTTCGCGAAATAACTCAACTTTTGAATCAGGGGAGCGTCAAGCAATAGAGCTTGAGTACATCGAGACCGCATCGTTTAAGACTGATTGGCGTGTTTTCAAGGGAACTTTTCGTGCGATGCTTTCAGGAACGGGGCAATAGCCCAATCGTCATATTTCAGCTCAGTCAAAGCATTGATCAAGTAGGACCACTAAGGGTCCTTTAGGCTGTTGAAAGTAGCCACTATTTAGGAAATTAGTTATCATAGGGTTTGGTTTTCTTGCGCATTGCGAGAGAATCTGAAGACACGCTGGATGGGAGCTTTGTCTCAGCTTGATGGCATTATCAAAATAGGAAAGCAATCATAGGTTCTCAAACACACATAATACTATTGTCTGGCGGTTCGGGCTCTCGTTTGTGGCCGCTTTCCAACGAAAGCAGATCAAAGCAGTTTCTGAAGGTATTACGAAACTCAAGCAACATTCCTGAGTCGATGGTGCAACGCACCTTCAGGAAGATAAAAGAAGCTTTACCAGAGGCAAACCTTCTTGTTGCTACAGGAAATAGTCAAGTTTACTCTATCGAAAGCCAAATAGAAGGCGATTATGATTTAGTGGTTGAACCCGAGCGAAGAGATACGGCTCCCGCTATTATGCTTTCATGTGCAAAGCTCGCTTTTGACCTTGGAGCAGACCCAAACGATTCGGTCATTGTTCTTCCCATAGATACTTATGCAGATGATGGCTATTACAAAAGTCTTGCAAGGCTCGCTGAAGCAGTTGATGAAAGGCCAGACGGTCTTGTCCTCTTAGGAATCGAACCCACATATCCTTCTGAAAAGTACGGCTACATCGTGCCTGTTGACACAGTGGGAGACATCTACGAGGTGTCATGTTTTGCTGAAAAACCTTCAGAGGCAAAAGCTCAATCGCTTATTGAAAAGGGAGCCCTTTGGAATGGGGGCATTTTCGGATTCAAGCTTGGCTATGGCCTTGATATTCTACGTCGTTATACAAGCTCGAAAGATCTAGAAGAGATTATCGAGAATTATAGTGAATTTCCAAAGGTTTCTTTTGACTATGAGGTGGTCGAAAAGGCCGATTCGATCGCAGTCGTTCCATGTCAGGGAGAATGGAAGGATCTAGGTACTTGGAATACTCTTTCTGAAGAGATGGCAGAAGCCTATTCAGGACGTATCGTTTTTGATGCGGACACTTGTGAAAACCTTCATGCGATTAACGAAACAAATATCCCTTTAGTTGTATCTGGGGTCTCAAACGCAGTTGTGGTAGCTACACCTGATGGTATCCTGGTTTCTTCGAAAGAGCATTCGGCGAAGCTTAAGCCGTTGGTAGAGCAAGCTGCATATACACGCCCCATGTATGAAAAGAGACGGTGGGGCGAATATCGAGTTATCGATTCTGGTGTTTATAAAGATAACCAAAAAGCCATGACAAAAGAACTTGTCATACAACCAGGGAAACAGTTGACCTACCAACGTCATTTTAGGCGCGCAGAGGTTTGGACCGTAGTATCTGGCGAAGGAGAGATCGTACTTAATGGTGACGTGCAGCCTCTCACTCCAGGCAGAGTGGTTAATATTCAGGCAGAACAACTTCATTCTGCTCGAGCTTTCACGGAGCTTCATGTTATAGAGGTTCAGTTGGGTGACGTTCTCGTCGAAGAAGACATAGAACGATTTGGAAATTACTGGAAATAGAGACCGATGCCAACTACTTTCAAAGATCTAAAAGTTGCGCTTGTACACGACTGGCTTGTAGGGCGTGGAGGAGGAGAGCGAGTACTCTATGATATTCACACGCTTTTTCCTGATGCTCCTATATACACTTTAGTTTACGATCAGGATAAAGCTCCTGAATGGTGCAAAGAGTGCGATATCCGAACTACTTATATCCAAAAATGGCCAGGTGCGAAGAGCCATCACAAGCTTCTTCTTTCATTTATGCCAAAAGCATGGGAGGCACTCGATCTGACCGAATATGACCTCGTGATCAGCTGTTGTGCATCTTGTTGCAAAGGAGTTATTACCAGGCCAGATGCATTGCATGTTTGCTATTCATTTTCGCCAACGCGTTACGTTTGGGATTTGTACTACGATTACCTTGAGAACACAAACGCGATCAAGCGTTTCTTCATGAAAAGGATGATCCATAAAGTGCGTCTCTGGGATTTTCAAGCCGCCCAAAGAGTCGATCATTTTGCTGCAGATTCAAATTTCGTTGGTAGTCGAATAAAAAAGTACTATCGAAGAGATTTCACCACGATCTATCCAGGTACTCGAATCAATGAATATCCAATCACTGAGATGCCCGACGATTATTATCTTGTGGTTGCTCGCTTCGTTAGATATAAGCGGGTTGACCTTGCTATCGAGGCATGTAACCAGCTTAAGAAAAAACTTGTTGTTATCGGTTCGGGCGGAGAAGAAGAGGAGAGGCTCAAGAAACTTGCTGGAGACACGGTAGAGTTTCTCGGACGTGTGAGTGACGAAGAGATGGAGCGCTACTATTCTAGAGCGAAAGCTTTTTTGTTCCCAGGTATCGAGGATTATGGTATAACGCCCGTTGAAGCTATGTCGGCTGGTGTGCCAGTGTTGGCTTTCGGTAAAGGAGGCGCTCTTGAGACCGTGCAGGAGGGCAAAACGGGACTTTATTTTCATGATCAGACGGTAAGCGGGCTTGTTCATTGTATTGAAGAGTTCGAGCGAAATGGTGTGGCGTATTCTCGTCAACAAATCCATGACTATAGCCTCAATTTCTCCGATGAGATATTCAAAGGCAACTTCACGAACTTCCTTAAAGATAAACTGATCGAATGCGGTCAAGGCCAGAAGATTAGTGAGAGGGATTATGATTAAACGAGCATTGATTACTGGGATCACAGGTCAAGATGGAAGTTATCTTGCCGAGTTTTTGCTTGATAAAGGATATGAGGTGCATGGGCTGGTCAGGCGTTCGAGTGTGCATGGTACAGAACGCATCGACCATCTTCTTGCAGACGACCTCATAACTTTGCATGACGGGGACCTATCCGATTCGACTTCGATCGTTCGGGTCGTTTCGTCCGTACAGCCCGATGAGATATACAATCTAGCAGCGCAGTCTCATGTAGGCGTAAGCTTCGATGCGGCGGAATACACGGGCGATGTTGATGCGCTAGGTGTTTTGCGCATACTTGAGGCGGTTCATATGCTCGGCCTTGATAAGACCTGCAAAATATATCAAGCTTCGACTTCTGAGCTCTATGGCAAGGTCGAAGAAGTGCCGCAGAATGAGGATACGCCTTTTCATCCTTTCAGTCCTTATGCGGTAGCTAAACAGTACGGCTTCTGGATGGTCAAAGAATATAGGGATGCATATGGCATGTTCGCGTGCAACGGCATTTTGTTTAACCATGAATCGGAGCGTCGTGGAGAGAATTTCGTTACACGCAAGATTACCAAGGCGGCCGCTCGTATTTCGCTTGGCCTCCAAGACCACTTGGAACTCGGTAATCTTGACTCTTTAAGAGACTGGGGTTATGCGAAAGACTATGTCGAATGTATGTGGATGATATTGCAACACGACGTTCCTGATGACTTCGTTATCGCTACGGGAGTGCAACACTCAGTTCGAGAATTTGTCGAATGGTCCTTTGCGCACGTTGGGATCGAACTCGATTGGGAAGGCGAAGGTGTTGACGAAAAGGGATATGACAGAGCAACAGGGAAAATGCTCGTGTGTGTCAATCCAGCTTTTTATCGCCCAACCGATGTGGTTGATCTATGGGGGGATCCTACGAAAGCGAAGACTGTTTTAGGATGGGATCCGCAAAAAACAACATGTGAAGAATTGTGTCGCATCATGGTCGAGCATGACCTTGAGCAAGCAAAACGAGAAGCAAAGTTCAACTCATGACAGAACGCCAACAAAAAGTCTTGATATTTGGGGCGGCAGGCTTCGTGGGAGGCTACCTTGCGCGAGAGTTTGCAAACAACGGCTATCTTGTGTTTGGCTCAGACCTGCAGAAAGATTGCAGCGTTGAAGCCATCGAAGCGTATTATGCAGCCGATATCACAGACGAACAAGAGGTACTAAGAACTTGTATACAGGTTGATCCAGATATCATCATTGACCTTGCGGCGATCAGTTCGGTCGGATTGTCATGGAAACAGCCTAAAGCAACATTCGATGTGAATGTTGGCGGAGCAGTGAACGTTTTAGAAGCTGCTAGGAAGCAGGCAATGCCACCTAAGGTTCTGCTTGTGGGCTCGAGCGAAGAATATGCTCCTCTTGATCGCCCACTTAAAGAAAGTGATCCTGTTGATGCGACTAGCCCTTATGGTATATCGAAAATCGCTCAAGAGCGTCTTGCTGATCTTTATGGATCACGATATGGGCTTAAAATATATCAAACGCGATCGTTTAACCATACAGGCGTAGGTCAGACCACGAACTTCGTCCTCCCAAATTGGATCAGTCAAGTTGCTGAGATCGAGAGATCAGGGAGCCCTGGCGTACTCAAGGTTGGAAATCTGAATGTTTCAAGGGACTTCAGTGATGTGCGAGATGTCGTTCGGGCTTATCGGATGCTCGTTGAGAGCGATCACTATGGCGAGGTATTCAATATCGGTTCAGGAAAAGCGCTTTCTTTACGGGAGCTTCTTGAGATGATCGTTTCATTAAGCTCACAAGAGATAACCGTAGAGGTCGATCCAGGGCTTTTGCGACCAAGTGATACCCCTTATATTTGTTGCGATGGAAGCAAGATAGCTGATAAGCTGGGATTCATTCCAGAAATACCTCTTAGTGAAACATTTGAAAGCATTTTTCGAGAACTAGCCTAAGCTATGTTGCTGTATGAGTCTCGATAAGAAGTCTGCGAAACCGAATAGATAAAGGAATTAGTCAAGCATATGAAGAGCAGCGAATTGAAAGATGTGCTAAAGCGTTCGGTGGTCGTTAGGTCATTATCATATTGCCCAAAGAAGATCTTGGATAAGATGAACAACCTTCGCTATAGAAGATCGGAATACGCGCAAGACATCAGGCAGTTCAAGAACAAACACCTAGGTGAAGCTTGTTTTGTTATTGGGAACGGACCAAGTTTGACTATTGAAGACTTAGAGCGATTGCAGGGGTGCCCGACCTTTGCGAGCAATCTTTTGTATAAACTATTCGATCAGACTTCTTTTCGACCAACCTATTATGTGAATGCTGACATTGGGTTTTTCCCAACATATTTTAATGAGCTCATTCAATATGAAGGCATCGATGCGTATTTTGTTGGAGACAAAGGAGCCAAGATAGTCGAGCTGCCCTCGAATGCTCATTGCTTTAATGTCCAGGGCCCTTTTACTCTCAAGAAGGGGAGTCTCAAGAACAATGATTTCAGTCTGGATGCATCGCATCATCTCGCGCTTTCGTACACCGTTACGTATTACAGCTTGCAGCTTGCGGTATATATGGGATTCAAGACGATCTATTTGATCGGCGTCGATCATCGATACGCAGGACACGTCGATGAAAAAGGGAAGTTGCATCAAGATAGCGGACAAGAGCGATCTTATGCGAAAGGCATTGCGGCTCCTTTAGGTGCAGGATGGAACTATGCCGATTCAACGACTTATTCATACTACGTAGCAAGGCAAGCCGCGGAAAAACAAGGGGTGCAGATCATCAATGCGACCCGTGGCGGTGATCTTGAGGTGTTCGATCGGATCGACACGGATGCTGCGATCGGGGCTGTTTCGTCTCAAATTGCTTCAGTCAAAAACGAATAAAAGGATATCGAGCCTTAAGATATGACCAGCAAGATTTCAAATGTTGACCTGTATCGCGTGTTCGCAGGAATACTCCTGGTCGTTGGTCTTATCCCATTCTTTCGTATTCCCTATTTTGTTCAAGCGATCGAAGACGGGGCTTCTTATAACGACTTCATTATTGTTGTAGTTACTCTCGGTGCGTTCTTGTCGATGGTTTATGTGGTGTTGACGCGGCAACGTGTTCCTGCGCCATTTGGCTGGATTCTACTATTTCAGTTTTGCGTGCTTCCTTTTTCGATCACTGATGGTTTCGATGCACAAGCGGTTTTTTCATATTACGTCCCTGCCGCTTATGCGACAGCCTATTGTTGGCTCATTTATTTGTTCATAAGAAAGGGTGATCCTCTTTGGATTTCTGCGCTGAACAAGGCGCTCTGGGTCCTCACATTGGCAAATTTTGTTGCAATTATCGTTTATCCAACAGGGATGTATCATTTTGGAGCGACGAATTTCGAGAGCTCGTACAGGAATTGGGTATTCGGTTATGACAATAGACATGCAGAGTTCTACATCTATGCCGTGATGCTCTCTATGCTTTGGTGCGTGAGAAGGACGGGAAAGCAAATATCGTTTTCAGTCGTATTGCTCTATTTGATCTGTCTTATTTCGACGATTCTTGTAAAAGCAGGCACATCAATGGTCGTCTTGATCGTTCTTGGCGTTTATATGGCTGTTCAGGGAAGAAAAGAGAATAATAGATTTTTTACCATTAGAGGGTATTTGATACTGTACGCGATCCTCCTCATCTCGCTTATCGTGGTAGTGTGTGGATACGTAGACCCTTTTGGTTTGAGAACCTTCTTGCTTGAAGACGTATTCGGCAAGGATGCAACATTCTCGGGTCGTAGTGGAATATGGACGAGTGCGCTATCGTGGATACAATCGTCTTTTCTGTTCGGGAATGGCATAGAGTCGAGCAGTGTTTTGATGGCGAAGCTGGGGCATGGAAGTGGTGCCCATAATGAAATTTTGGGAATTTGGTACTTGGGTGGCTTGGTCCACTTTCTCTTTTTCCTTGGCTTAGTATTGGCGGCGGCGAAGAAGCTTTATCAAGCAAGGAACACGCCCGTTGCAAAAATTATATCCATCGCTATTTTTTGCATTCTTCTTCTCGAACTGATGAGGGGATGCAACGAGCTTCTTTGGCTCTCGATGTATGTAATGGGCTATTACTGTCTTGAGATCAATGATGCGTTAACTAAGCAGCAGGACAAGAAACAAACAAAAGTGGATAGAGTTAGTTTAGCCACCGAGAGTGACAAGTAGTTATAACAATGGAGCAGAATCAAGTTTCCAAATCCTTTCTCTGGTCGTTTCTTGAGCAAGCGAGCGTTATCATCATTCAGTTTGTCGTGCAGATTGTTCTTGCACGATTGCTCGCGCCCGAAATATTTGGCGTTCTTGCGATTATCTTGGTGGTAGTGAATATCTTGAATGTCCTGGCACAAAGCGGCCTGGGAAGCGCATTGATTCAAGACAACGATGCTGATGAACAAGCTTTTTCTACTGCAGTATGGCTCAGTCTAGGGTTTGCCGCGTTGCTGTATCTCCTTGTTTATTTCCTGTCAGGTCCTATAGCTCTTTTTTATGGCATGGTCGACCTAGATCTTTATATACGTGTGCTATCGCTCTGCATTTTTTTTAATGCGTTCAACTCCATTCAGCGCTCGTATTTGCAAAAGACGATGAACTTCAGGTCCCTTTTTTTGATGAATCTTTTTGCCCTAATAGCATCGGGCATCGTAGGAATAGTCATGGCGTATAGTGGGGCAGGAATCTGGGCTCTGATTGCCCAGACGATCGTTCAGAGTGCTATAGCGTGCTTGGTAATGGCGATCCTGACCCCTCTGAAGATATCATTTACGTTTTCGATACATAAGGCGAAGAGCCTGTTTTCCTATGGATGGAAGATGTGTATGACGGGGGTTTTGGCAACAGCGTATAACAGTGTTTCCGAATTGATCATTGGCAAAACATGCACATCGGGAGATCTTGGTCTGTACAGTCAAGGCCGAAAATGGCCGATTGCTGCTATAGGTGCTATAACCAATGCGGTAGCAAATGTGCTCTTCCCGGCTTTGGCGAGACTGAAAGAAGATAGGGCCGCTTTTCAAAATGCCATCATCAGAGCGTTGCAAAGCGGTACGTATATCATCGCCCCTCTTTGTTTTTTGCTTGCTGTTATTGCGGAGCCTTTGATCGTCATTTTGCTCACAGATAAATGGATATCATGTGTTCCGGTCTTTCAGGTAACATGCGTATCCTATTGTGTGCTCATGCTTCAATTGGTGAATCTTCGTGCATATATGGCACTAGGAGATTCTGGCCTCTATATGAAACTACATATCATAAAACTCAGCATCGGAGTGATTTTGCTCGCTGCAGTTGCGCTAACTTTTCATGACATATACGTGATCGCATTTGTCAACGGAGCTTATACGGTATTCTCTATCATCTGTATAGATGCGAAGCCCGCAAAGCGCAAGATCGGCGTTGGGATACTCGAGCAACTTCGGCTTACCTTGCCTACCTTCTTAACGGCGGGGGTTTCGGCTCTTGTTGCCTATCCAGTAGGTTTGCTCTCGTTTTCATATGGTTTGGAGCTTGTTTTACAGGTTGTTTTATTCGCCATTGCTTATGTTGCGATCTCTAAAATATTAAAGATCGGTGCATTATCGGATATTATTCATATCATGCAAGGTCTTTTTCATCGAAAATAATGCCTAGACTGAATGTCGGTTTGGTTTGTATCCGTACAATAGGTGAATATGATCGAAAGACTAGCATGCTCACTGGAATTAAGGAGGAAGCGTGGCAGAGAAGATTCTTGTAACAGGAGCAGATGGTTTTATTGGCAGCCACCTAACCGAAGAACTGGTAAAACAAGGCTTTGACGTGAAGGCTTTCTCGCTTTATAACTCATTCAATACTTGGGGCTGGCTCGATACTCTTCCTCAAGACATTATGGAAAACGTTGAAGTGTTTACAGGAGATGTTCGAGATCCTAATGGTGTTCGTGAGGCAATGAAAGGAACGGATGCTGTTTTTCATCTGGCTGCCCTAATTGCCATTCCCTTTAGCTATCATTCTCCTGATGCATATGTAGATACGAACATCAAAGGCACGCTAAACGTTCTTCAGGCCGCAAAGCAACTCGACCTTGATAAAGTTCTGATCACTTCAACATCTGAAGTTTATGGGACTGCTCAATATGTACCGATTGACGAAAGCCATCCTTATCAGGGGCAGTCACCTTATTCGGCAACCAAGATCGGAGCGGATAGGCTCGCAGAGTCCTTTTACCGTTCATTTGGTTTACCTGTGGCTATCGTGCGCCCTTTTAATACCTATGGGCCCCGTCAGTCAGCTCGTGCAGTGATTCCCACTATCATTACGCAACTTCTTGCAGGCAAAGAGGAGATTAGACTCGGCTCCCTAACACCCACGCGAGATTTTAACTTCGTCAAAGACACCGCTCAAGGTTTCATAGAGATCTATCGATCGGATAAGACTGTGGGTGAAGAGATCAATATCGCCACGCAAAATGAGATATCCATTGGCGAACTTGCTGAAGAGCTGATCAAACAGATCAATCCTCAGGCGAAGATAGTGTGTGATGAAGAACGACTTCGTCCTGAAAAAAGCGAGGTAAATAGGCTTCTTGGTAGCAACGAGAAGATCAAGATGCTTACGGATTGGGAGCCTCGTTTTACCTTCGAAGAAGGACTTGCGCAAACTATCGACTTCTTCAGGGATAATTTAGAGAAATACAAGGTAGACATCTATAATATCTAAGGTGCAGATTTTTGCATTTGCGTTTCAAGAGATCGGACAACTTCGTTTGATCCTTCTTTTGCGTGAATGAAACGGTTCGGGTTGCTCAGCGGTATTTCGATGAAGGGTCTCTGAGCCAAAGAGAGATCAGGAGTTGCTCCATGAGTGAAGGCTTCATTCCTTTATCTGTTCCTAACCTTAAGGGAAAAGAGCTCGAATACGTGACCGAAGCGGTAAGAAGTGAGTGGGTGTCTACTGCGGGCAGTTATGTCTCTGATTTTGAGGCTTCAATTGCAGATTATGTTGGCGTTCGGGGAGCGGTTGCGTGTCAGTCAGGAACTGCAGGGATTCATACCGCGCTCATTTTGGCTGGGGTAAAACCAGACGATCTCGTAATCGTGCCTACTCTTACCTTTATTGCAGCAGTCAATCCAGTGAAATATCTTAATGCCGATCCTGTCTTCATGGATTGTGATGATAGCCTTTGTATCGATCCGAGCAAAGTAAGGGCATTTTGCGCTCATGAATGCGAGATGCGAAATGGAGTGCTTTTTCATAAAGCTTCGAATAGGCGGGTGAGCGCTCTTGTTGTGGTCCATGTGTTCGGAAATATGGCTGATATGGGCGAACTCATGGAGATTGCTCACGAGTTCAATCTAATGCTTATCGAGGATGCTACTGAGGCGCTCGGTACCTATTACGAAGAAGGTCCATTCGCAGGCTCTTATGCGGGCACAATCGGTGATATCGGAATCTATTCATTTAACGGAAACAAGATTATCACTACAGGTGGTGGGGGCATGATCGTTTCGCGGTCTGATGAATGTCTTACGCATGCTAAGCATCTTACGACCCAAGCGAAAAGCGATCCGCTTTACTACGAGCATGACGAAGTTGGATACAATTATCGTCTTACGAATCTTCAAGCAGCTTTAGGTCTTGCCCAGATGGAGCAGCTCAACAAGTTTATTGAGACCAAAAATGAGAACTATGAGTACTATAAGCATCTTCTTGAGAGCATCGAGGGTGTTTCCCTTCTCGGATTTAGAGAAGGAGTGAATTCGAACAAGTGGTTCTATTCTTTGTTATGCGAAGATCCTGCTATCGATCGTGATGCGCTCATTTCTTTTCTGCAGACTCAGGATATTCAGACGCGTCCGATTTGGGGGCTCATTCATGAACAGGCGCCCTATGAAGGTTCGATAACGTACCAGATAACAGAAGCACCCAAATATCGTTCTAAAGTGGTAAACCTTCCTTGCAGTACCAACTTGGAAAAGAAAGACATTGATCGAGTAGTTGCGGCCATCGAAGAGGCGATCGCTTAATGGAACTCGGGCAAATTATGATCAGTGAGTATTTGGTTGGAGAGAACGACACCATTGCTGATGCACTCAAGCGTATTGATGAAACAGGAAAACGCTGCGTATTTGTAGTAGATGATGTAGGTAAGCTTGTTGCGGCTTTGGCCGACGGTGATGTTCGCCGATATATTTTGTCCCATGGCACCTCGAAAGGCTTTGTCAAGGATGCTGCTAATTATGATCCTTTGATGGTGAAGCAGGGCGATGAAACAAAAGCAAAACAGCTTTTTGACACGTATTCACTAACAGCACTTCCTGTGGTCGATAGCGAGCAAAGGCCAGTTGGTTTAGTGGTTCGAGAAGAGACTACTCGAAGGAAACGCCGCGCGTTAGAAAAGCCGTTGCCAGTTGTTATGATGGCGGGAGGGATTGGGTCGCGGCTTATGCCCATCACTGCAGTTCTGCCTAAGCCTCTCGTACCCGTCAATGAAAAACCTATCGCAGAGCATATCATTGACCGCTTCAACGATGGTGGATGCCAAGACTTCTTCTTGATTTTGAATTATAAAAAAGGAATGGTCAAAGCGTACTTTGATGATCTTGAGCGCGATTATGAGGTTTCATATATTGAAGAAGAGGAATTCCTCGGTACAGGAGGAGGATTGAAGCTTGTTGAAGGCCAGATCGACGACACCTTCTTCTTTACGAATTGTGATGTGCTAGTAGATGCAGACCTGCAGAGCATCTATGAAGAGCATAAGAAAACAGGGAACGTCATAACAATTGTGTGTTCTTTGAAGCATTACACCATTCCATATGGAACTATTGAAATCGCTGAAGGTGGCGAAATAAAGAAGATGACTGAAAAGCCAACTATCTCTTCGCTGGTGAACACAGGCTGCTATCTGGTGGAACCGAGTGTCCTGTCTCTTATTGGGGAAAATGAAGTAATCGGGTTTCCTGATGTTGCCCTGCGTGCTCAAAAGGCAGGAATGAAAGTTGGTGTGTTTCCAGTGAGTGAAGGATCATGGCTTGATATGGGTCAGCCTGATGAATTAGAACGAATGTCGATGGTTCTTAACGAGGAGTAACGTTTCATGGAAACGAGCGATATCAACCGAAATGACGACAGCGTGAAGATAATTGCAGAAGCGGGAATTAATCACAACGGAGATCTCGACCTTGCTATGCGCTTGGTTGATGCCGCAAAAGCTGCAGGTGCTGATGTGGTGAAATTTCAAACAGGAAATGCTTCAGCTTCGATCACCAAATATGCCAATACTGCTGATTATCAAAAAGACAGTACGGGCTCTGATCGGCAGCTGGCGATGATAGAGCAGCTTGAGCTCCCTTTTGCTGCTTACATAGACATCAAAGATTACTGCGACGAAGTGGGGATTGAATTCGCTACGACCTTTTTCGATAAAGATGCGGCATATTTTTCTCTGCAAAACCTCGACCTTAGGTTTTGCAAGGTTGCATCAGGGGAAATAACGAATCGGCCGCTTTTGGAGATAATTGGATCCTCTCATCTTCCTGTTATTCTCTCAACAGGCATGTGCATGCTCGAAGAGGTTGAGGATGCGATTGCGGTTTTGAGAGAGAATGGCTGTGGTGAGATTACTATCCTGCATTGCACCACAGAGTATCCTGCACCAAAAGATCAGATCAATCTCCGAGCGATGCCTGCAATGGGTGAGCATTTTGGTCTATCTTTTGGCTATTCTGATCATACTGAAGGAATCGAAGTTCCTGTTGCCGCAGTAGCAATGGGTGCGCGAGTGATCGAGAAGCATCTAACTTTGGACAAAACAATGGATGGTCCTGATCATAAGGCAAGTCTTGAGCCCGATGAGTTTGCCCTTATGGTTGAAAAGATTCGCAATATTGAAAGAGCTCTTGGTTGCGCAGAAAAGACACCTGGAGACGCAGAGCAAAAGAATAGAGCGATCGCAAGAAAAAGCATAGTGGCAAAGCGAGACATCAAAGCAGGCGATCTATTCTCAGAAGACAACATCACGGTGAAACGACCAGGTACAGGTATCTCTGCGATGCGATGGCACGAGGTCTTAGGTACGCGTGCAATCAAAGATTTCGAGCAAGATGAGATGATCATTTTATGAGCATCATAGCAGTGCCAACGGCAACACGAGCAGAATATGGAAATCTGCGTCCATTCATTCAAGAATTGCGTGACAACGGGTTTGAGGTTAGGATCATCGCAACAGGTGCTCATCTTTCCCAGGCTTATGGTGAAACCTATCAAGAGATAGAAGAAGACGGATTTGCCATTGACTATCAGATTCCCATTTTGGTGGATTCAGATAATGCTTGTGGCGTTTCTAAAACCATGGCGCTTGCGATTTCGGGTTTTGCTGATTACTTTGCGAATCGAAGGCCAGATGGTCTTCTTGTTTTAGGGGATCGCTATGAGATGCTTGCAATCGCATGCGCAGCTTTTAATGAGCGCATCCCGATCTTTCACCTTTATGGGGGAGAGACAACCGAAGGCGCTATAGATGAGGCGATACGTCACTGCATAACCAAAATGAGCTATCTTCATTTCACTGCGACCGAACCTTATAGAAAACGGGTCATCCAATTGGGAGAGGATCCATCAAGAGTGTTCACGATCGGTAATGCGAGCGCTGATAATAAAGATGTTCGGGATATTCTTTCAAAAAAAGAACTTTTTGCGAGTTTAGAAATTGATGTTCCTGACCATTATGCAGTAATGACCTATCATCCAGTCACGCTTGCAGACGGTGAGGTTCAAGAAGATATTAATGAGCTTTTGGCGGCACTTGAAAAGTTTTCGAATCTCACGTTCATTGCGACAAAAGCAAATGCAGATGCGGGCGGACGAGGAATCAATGAGGTTCTTGAGCAATATGCCGCTAAGCATAACAATTTCTTTCTTTTTGACTCGCTTGGATCAAAAAGGTACTTGTCTGCATTGGCCTATGCTGATGCGGTGGTCGGGAACTCTTCGAGCGGCATAACTGAAACAGTGCTCTTCAAAGTCCCTACCGTAAACATTGGCATCAGGCAACAAGGAAGAATTCGAGGAGCGAACGTGATTGACTGCGCTGCTCGCGAGAGCGATATTCACGACGCGCTCATGCACGCATGCTCAGATGAATTCCGTCAAACCATCAAGGATATGGATAATCCCTTCGGAGGCGCAGGAGCGGCGAAGAAAACTGTCGCAGCCATCTCAAGCGCGTTATCTCGGCCGATAAAGCTCCAGAAGAAATTCTATGATATTTCATTTGATTAAGCCAAAAGAGAGGATCATATATGAAGAAATTGGCTATATGGGGTGCCGGAGGTACAGGGATCCAGATCATCGAAATAGCCCAATGGCAAAATGAAGAGGAGCATCTCTGGGACGAGATCTTCTTTGTTGATAATTGGAAGCCAGAAGATGAAGAGATCTATGGTGCTCGAAACCTGCATTTTGGCACCGTGAAAGAGCTTTTTTCTCCTGATCAGGTTGAGTTTGTCATTGCTCTCGGTGAACCGCGTGACAGAAAGCTTCGATTTGAGGAGATACGTGCAGCGGGATATGGGTTTGGTAAGGTCATTGCGCCAACCGCTCGCGTTTCGCAAAGCGCAACGCTCGGAGAAGGGTTTGTTGCGCTCGATGGTGCTCTTGTCGAACCTCTATCAGTTGTTGGTGATGGTGTCATGGTTGGTGATTATGCAGCTGTTGGACATGGCAGCACGATTGGCAATTATTGCCATGTGGGGGCGACTTCAAACATCGGTGGGGACAACATTTTTGGTGACGAAGTATTTCTTGGGTTGCATTGCGCGACCAAGCAGGGCATCAAGATTGGAAACTATTCAGTCATTGGTATGGGTGGAATCGTTCTGAATGATGTTCCAGAGAATGTGGTCATGGCCGGTGTTCCCGCAAAGAAGATCAAAGACCGTGATGATGATATGCGGGTATTTTAATCGCTCGATCGCAAGGCGAAGGCAACCTAATGGAGAATAAGATGAGGATAGCAGTTGTCGGACTTGGATCGATGGGGCAACGAAGGATACGACTGCTGAAGAGCCGTTTCGATGTTTCTTCAGAAGATATAGTTGGTATCGATCTTGATGAAAAGAAGCGAAGCCAAGCTGCGCAAGAATATAGCATTTTTACTTCGGATGATATGGAGGGTTTACTGGCATCTCAAGACATTGATGCTGTTTTTGTCTGCACAGGACCTGCCTCTCATGGGAAGATAATCAATACTTGTTTAAAGAATGCGCTCCATGTGTTTTCCGAGATCAATCTTGTTGATACACTCTATGAAGAGAATATTGAGCTCGCGGAGCAACAAGAGAAGGTTCTTTTCTTATCTTCGACAGGAATGTACCGTCCAGAAGCCGCCTACATCAGAGAGGCGGCAAGCAGACATGAGATAGGTGCTTATTGCTATCACATTGGACAGTACTTACCAGATTGGCATCCATGGGAAGACTATAGAGACATGTTTCTGGCTCATCCAGAGACAAATGCTTGTAGAGAGATACTTGCAGTAGAGCTTCCGTGGCTTGTCGCCGCTTTTGGTAAGATCGTTTCTCAACGTTCACTGCATCATCGTTCAAGTATGCTCGACATCGATTATGACGACACTTTTTCGATTTTGCTCGAGCATGAAAGCGGAATCACGGGAACGCTAACAGTTGATGTGGTGAGCAGGAAAGCTGTCCGCAATTTTGAATGCTTTGGAGAAGGCGGTCATATTGTTTGGGATGGTAGTCCAACTGGTTTCATGAGCTTCGATCTAGACAAAAAAGAGCTGATGCCGATTGACTTGTATGGAAGTAGTTCGGCAGAGCAGCTGTCAGATTATGCTGCGTTTGTTGTCGAGGACGCTTATGCGAATGAGATAGAGGAATTCTTTGCTGTGATCAATGAAGGAAAGCAAGCGCGCTACTCGTTTGAACAGGATAAAAAGATTCTCGATATCGTATCTGAGATTGGGGCATAGCCTTGGAGTTCCTGATTGTTGGATATGGATCCATGGGACAACGTCATGCGCGAAACCTGCGCAAGATCTGTGTAAAGCGTGGGTTAAGCTGTTCAATCGACCTGTTGAGGACTTGTTCTGCCGATGTTCCTGAGGGGATTCGTGGGGTTTACACCAGCAAGGATCAATTTCCTGGAGCGTATGATGCTGTCTTTATTACTAATCCTACAGCAGCGCATTATGAGACGCTGGTCGATCTGATCGACCTTTCAGATGCATTCTTTATCGAGAAGCCAGTGTTTGATAGAACTGATTATGAGCTCGGTTTTCTTGATCGAGAAAAAAAGGTGTTCTATGTTGCTGCACCCATGCATTACAAGCCGACCATATCATGGTTGAAAGAACATTTTGATTTTTCAGAGGCGTTTTCTTTGCGTTCGATCAGTTCAAGTTATTTGCCTGACTGGAGACCAGGGGTTGACTATCGAAAGACCTATAGTGCACATAAAGATATGGGCGGGGGTGTTTCGATAGATCTGATTCATGAATGGGATTATCTCCAATATCTGATCGGCTTCCCTGAGCGAGCATATTCGATCATTGAGAAACGATCGGGCCTTGAGATCGATTCTGATGATGTTGCGTTATATATTGCAGACTATGGGGACAAGACGGCAGAGATTCACTTGGACTATTTCGGTAGAGTTCCTATACGAAAGATTGAGATATTCACTAAAGAAGATACAGTCGAATGCGACTTGCTCACCGACACAATATCGTTTTTGAAGTCAGGCGAGCAAATCATTCTTACTGAAGAGCGCGATGACACGCAGGCTCGAGAACTCGAAGCTTTTCTTGACATGATTCAAGGAAAGAGAGAGAACACGAACGACATCGAGCACGCGCTCAATACGCTTATTCTCGCGAAAGGATGCGAATAGATGAACCTGCTGTTTACGCTTTGTGCCCGCGCTGGATCAAAAGGGATAAAGGGAAAGAATGCTGGCGATCTTGCAGGTCTGCCTCTTGCGTATTATACGCTTGCGGTGATTGATCTGTATAAAGAGGCGCATCCTGATGATGATATAGATGTGGTGTTGAGCACCGATAGCGACGAGCTTATGGAGCTCGTCGAGGCATCAGGGATTGACCACCTGAACGTCGGGCGTCCTGAGGAACTTGCAGGAGATAAGGTCGCGAAGATCGATGCGATTCGTTATGCCTTTCAAGAGGCGGAATCTCGAACAGGAAAGCACTATGATGCGGTGATCGATCTCGATAATACTTCTCCACTGAGAACATTGGATGATCTGGAACGCGTGGTTGAGAAAAGATGTTCATCTATGGTCCCCGTCATCTTCACGGTGGTACCAGCTAGGAGAAATCCTTGGTTCAATATGGTCATTGAGCAAGACGGAGTTTGCAAGAAAGTGCTTGAGTCAGACTTCATCGCACGGCAGCAAGCACCTGAGGTTTTTGACATGAATGCGTCGATCTATGCTTATTCGCGTGAATTCATGCAAAGTGATACACCTCTATCGATCGAAGGTTGCGAATACGTGATCATGACCGATACGGGAGTATTGGATCTTGACCGCCCTGACGACCTTAAGCTGATGGAGGTCATAGCTGCTTATTTGTTCGATAACGATCAAGGCATGCATGCGGTAAGAGTGCGCGCTGAAGAGTTAACCCAGAAAAATGAAGTACAAAGCAAGAGCCTGCCCAAAAAGAATCAGATTGAAGATTATCTTACGAACCAACTTGCCTTTTTTGGTGGTGCAGACATATCTGATTATCTGGAGGCAGCTTACAAGCGAGCGCTATATTGTTTTAGCAGGAATACCAATAAGTATTTCAAAAAAGGTACGATTGATGTACATCATACGGGTCAGTATGCGATCCTGCTTTGCTATCTGGCGCGGGTAGCTTTTGAGGCGGGAGACCGAGAAACGGCTGATCGCGTGTATGCCCTCAACAAAGCCCTGCATGGATTCGACATCTTCTATGAGGTCGAGCTTCCAAACGTCTTCTTCATGGAGCATCCTGTAGGAACCGTTTTGGGAAGAGCAAAATACTCCGATCGATTGTTCTTGGGGCAAAACGTAACGGTCGGAGGGAATAAAGGCTGTTACCCAACCATTGGTGAAAACGTCTGCTTGCATGCAGGATGTATGGTTGTCGGAGATTCCCATCTGGGTAATAACATCGAAGTATCTGCGCAGGCTTTTATTCGCGACGAAGTTATTCCTGATAATTGTTTGGTGTTTGGCAAGAGTCCTAATCTTGTCATTAAGCAGCGTTCTTATGAAGAGATGAAAAGTCGGCTGTATTTTTTCGAGTATGACGACTAATTGAGTATCAGACTTGGGTCCGAGAGATAAAGAGAACATCATGCTAACCAATAAATGCGTTGTAGGGAAACGCGTATTGATTGTTGCGCTGTCGACGATCATGGTTGGTATTTTATTCTGGCTGCTTATGGCTGCAGCCTATGCCATTCCGTCAACTCAGCTGACTACGAAAGCAAATCAATCTCGCGCTATACTCAAGCAAGAAGGTGTTTTATGGATGCAGAATGCAGCGCTTACTAGTGGTGCTCATTATGACAATTACACCACCTATCACATGCTCAACATCGCAGTGCAATCTGTAGACAATCCTTTTCTTGATGCGGTATCTTCTAGGCTGTATCAAGGGTCAGACCCCGATGATGGCCTCATGCATGCCATAGCGGGAGAAAGCAACGCAGCTTATCAGCGCTATTGGCATGGATATGTGACCTTTCTGCGACCGTTGCTTGTCTTTTTTGACATCAAGCAGATCAGACTGATATGTCAGACCACGTTTTTCGTGCTGCTCGTGGCAGTTGTTGCTCGCCTGACGATGCGAATGCGCATGGGGGGGGTATTCTCAGCCTTATTCTTACGGGCAGTCTTTGTATTTTAGGAGCGGCTCAAGCTGCAGAAACGCTTCCCTTCTTTTCGTCATTTGCAATTTCTCTCGTCGCCTCTTTAGTAGCTATTTCTCTTTCTCAAAGATCGTTCAATCGTGTATCTTCAGGTGTTTGGTCAGAGTCTTTCGTTTTGTTCTTGACTTTCGGAGCAACAGGGGCGCTCACGGTTTTCTTCGATTTTCTCGATAATCCAATTCTGTCTTTTTGTATCCCGGCTTGTATATATTTTTGCTGTATTAGAGAGAGGCTGACGCTTCGTCGCGTTATCGGCCTGTTTGCTGCTATAGGGCTTGGGTGGTGCTTTGGGTATGCCGCTCTTTGGGTTTTTAAATGGGCTGCAACAGCACTTGTGACAGGGGAAGATGTCTTTGGTCAGGCCTTTAATCAAGCATTTATTCTAACAGGCGGCATTGAGCGAGAAGGCATCGAAAGAGGTCCTTTGCAAGCGATAGCCGCGAATTTAAGACCGCTTGGTTTTATGCGAGCAGTTTTGTTTGCTTCTCTTATAGGTGCTCTTGTATGTATCTTGAGTTCGGTAATACGCTATTTTCGCACTAAAGACGATAAGCTTAAAACTCTTTTGCTGGTTTCTGTCGCATTGCTCTTGATTAGCTTCGTCCCTTATCTCTGGTATGCCGTTCTTTCGGATCATTCGATCATGCATGCTGGGCTTATGACCTATCGTGACCAGATAGGTGCTCTATTTCCTTGGCTTGCGATCATTGCGCTTACAGTGCTCTTGGCTTATCAAAAGCGAAAAGGAGCAAAAGAAATAGACGAGAGCAACAGGTCTTTTTTAGATTAACCTAAACCAGCGAATGCTATTGTTGTAACACGCGTTTATTTGAGCACGTCTCTTCGGGTATGCTGAGTGGTAAAAGGCTCGATCGCGATGGACATAGGGGCAGGTTGATCAAGAGCATCGAACAAAAGCAGTATTTTCAGCGTCTTCTCGTTACAGGTGGTGCTGGTTTCATGGGGTCGAATTTTGTCCGTTGGGTGATGGCGAATCAGCCTGATGTTCGGGTGATCGTATTTGATAAGCTCACTTATGCGGGAAATCGTGCGAACCTAGCGGGACTTCTCGAGGAACGTTTGACATTCGTTCAGGGCGATATTTGCGATGCGCAGCTTGTTGATAGACTAGTTGGCGAAGTCGACACGATCGTTCATTTTGCAGCAGAGTCTCACAACGATAATTCGATAGTCGACCCACTTCCTTTTCTTCGTTCCAACATAGAGGGCACCTTCATGCTTTTGGAAGCAGTGCGCAAGCATGGCGTGCGCTTTCATCACGTTTCAACTGATGAGGTATACGGGGATTTGCCCTTTTTCAACCATATGGCACAGCAAGCAATGCATTTGGAGAAAGCCTCTCAAATATCTGATGACAATAGTACTGGTGTTCTGTCCGGCAGCTTGGAAGGTTGTGTGATAAGCGGCCAACTGTATCCAGATAGATTCACTGAAGGGAGCCCGTATCGACCGAGCAGTCCTTATTCAGCGACGAAAGCAGCATCTGATCTGCTCGTGCGAGCATGGTGTCGAACATATGGGTTACCAGTCACCATCTCAAATTGTTCGAACAATTATGGACCGCGCCAACATGTTGAGAAGTTCATTCCGCGCCAAATCACGAGAATTCTTTCAGGCAAGCGTCCTCAGCTCTATGGAGACGGGCTTAATGTGCGCGATTGGATTCATGTCGATGATCATTCGCGTGCAGTTTGGGAGATTCTTACGCGTGGGCGGCTGGGTGAGACCTATCTGATTGGGGCTGATTGCGAGCGGAGCAACATCGATGTGTTGCGCATGATTCTTGTTGCGATGGGGCGCGATGTTAACGATTTCGAATGGGTGAGGGATCGACCCGGGCACGATCGCAGATACGCGATCGATGCCACTAAGCTCAAGCGTGAACTTGGTTGGCAGCCCGAACATACCGATTTCGAGGCAGGCCTACGCGAGACTATCGCTTGGTACGACCAGAATCGAGATTGGTGGGAAGGAGCGAAGAGGGCCACCGAAGAAAAGTATGCCAAGCTCGGTCAATAGCTAACTAATAGGCGATCAGGCGCTTCGGTTTTGGCGATCGTGGTCAATTTTTCCTGTGGCAAATTCATTGGCAGCTAACGTCAGGTACTAGATTTTTTGTTCGACTGGGCGCATTGAAAGGAACGAGCATGTCTGATCAGGTTATTTCTGGGAATTTTACGTTCACGGAGACTTCTATCGAAGGCGTGAAGATCGTCGACGTAAAGGTCTATGGCGATGATCGCGGCTACTTCATGGAGACGTATAAGCGCCCTGATTTTATTGCCGGTGGGATTGACTGTGAGTTCGTACAAGACAATCAATCGTCTTCGACGCGCGGCGTGCTGCGCGGGTTGCATTTTCAGATCGAGCATCCGCAGGCGAAGCTCGTGCGTGTTGTTTCAGGCAAGGTCTTCGATGTGGCGGTTGATCTGCGCAAAGGTAGCCCGACGTATGGCAAGTAGGAGGGCGTAGTGCTTTCTGCTGAGAATAAGCGCCAGTTCTTCATCCCTCGTGGGTTCGCGCACGGCTTTCTTGTTTTGTCCGATACTGCCGAGTTTTGCTACAAATGCGATGATATCTACCATCCCAACGATGAAGGCGGCCTCATGTGGAACGACCCCGCCATCGGGATCGAGTGGCCAGCGCTCGAAGGTGATACCGAGTTCGATCCGGCCAATATCATCTTGAGCGAGAAGGATAAGATTCATCTTGCGCTTGCATCTCTTTAGCTCGTGTTTGAGAGACGCATCGTTTTATCAGGTTCTTCTTTATAGGGTAATCTGGTTTAAAGGAGGGTAGGCTAGCGCATTATTTGCAGCTGGTATACTTTCCATTTTCCCGCGCGCTTTACGAGGTATATATAAGCACCGGGATTATGAATTAGCTGAGGCTCTGTTTACGATAAAAGCGTCATCAACATTAGGCAGAATCTTAATCCGAGCATAACTTTCATTTTCTGCATGCTCTACATGTGAAGATATGCCTGGATTGTTGATTGCCCTAACTGCTATTACGGCTTCTTCAAAACTCTTCCAGTCTTTCCAAAAGCTTCGTTTCACCAACTTACGCAAGATTTTGATATTCAAAGGCTCATTTAAAAGCAAGTGAAGGAAGTCCATTGCGGTTAAGAGAGCGAATTTGTTCTCATTGCTTGTTTGGCAAACTATCTCGTCCAGTTCTTCTTCACTCGCATTGTGGCCAACCACGTTGGCCCAAAATGGTGAATTTGTTATAAGTAAATCCTTGTTCGATGTTTCCAGCCATCGTAGAATCGAAGCTGTTTTCCCCTCGCTAGAACGGAGGGGTTCAATGTTTGCCTCTAAGCAGAGATCTCGAAAATGAAATAGAAGGTCTTCGCGTTTTATGACGAATGGACTTAAGGCAAGTAATCGCATGTCGCCAGGCGTATTTATAAGCCGTTCCGCACGGTCGCGGTCGGCGTGAAGAAGAGTACCGTATGTTGCATCTTCGATGTTGCTAACCTGCCCTGATACTATCGTTCCATTTTGTAGTGAGAGCTCGACTTCCGAATTCTTTAGCTCATTGAGCTTCTCGTCGAATTGATTCATTGCTTCTTTATCGACAAGATTGGTTCTTTTTAGGTAGTGAGCGAGTCTTCTTATCTGAACAGCATCTTTATAAGAGAAGTATTTCCTTTGGAGCATTAGGCGAACATCGATAGCGACGCTGTCTTGTTCAAAGTTGTTGAGAGCAGCTGGTACAGCTGAGCTTGTGCCATCAAACGATCTCAGCTCCTCGCTTATAGGTAGGCAGGTCGTTATTCTTTCATAGTTTTGCATGGTATAAAGAAATAGCGATAACTGCTCTAGAGCTTCTTTGTTGTTGGCCGTTTCGTTCAATATGAGACATTCCATTCTTTCGCTGTATATTTAGCTCAGATTTAATTTAGTTTATTCGACTTCATGCTAACCGTCTTGCTGCGTTAGTGCGATGCTAGGCTAATTTATAAGCAATACCTTCTTTTGGCAGAGCGGGTCGGGGCCTACTACAGAGATATCTCCTTTAAGAACATTCCAAAACTAGGCAAGTTCATCGAGGCTGAGCTTCCGAATCATTTTCCTGCTTCGCATTATTCGCGGGTCTTCTTTAATCTTAAAACGCGTTCGTTTTTTATTGAGGCGTGCAAGTTCCTCAAGACGATCTTCAGTATCAATGTACGTCGTGCAGAACTTGTACATTTTGAAGGGTTTGCTGTTCTTGCCGATTCTCTCTTGGGTGAAAATAGGACGGTCCTTGCTGTCATCAATTATGATGACGATAGTAAGGAGAAGAGAAAGCCACCAGAATAGAGCGAGAATAAGAATGCTGAATGCAATGTCGAAAGTTCGCTTCAACACTCGATAGGCTTTTCCATCGCCGATTCCTTGAAGGTTTTTGGATTCTTCTGGGTACTATGCTTCTTGATGAACTCTTTCGAGTTCATCAACTTTGAACAAATATCCGCTTCGCACGGTCTCAAAGTTTCCGTGGATTTCGGCTAGTTCGAGGCTGCTCGTTTTGTGGTGCGGGATGGGTGCTTTTCGGGGAACCATTTGAGGCAATTGTCTGATTTAGATATGTGGGCTCTTCTGGCTGCAAACGCGTTCCCTGCGGTATGTTCTGCATGGCCCCTGAAGTGTTTCTTTGCACATAAGACCTGCATCTACATACTTTACGATTCTATTACGCATGGCTTCTTTTTCACAAGGCCAGGCGCTTTGGTCGCTGAAAGGCGTGATGGGGCAGGAAAGTTTGTACGGTCGAGGAGATTAAAAGCGAGTTGTGTGCGTACATATGGGAAAACAACACCAGCTTGCAACGCTAAAGATGGTCTGTGATTTGCCTTTTAGTGTAAGCAGTTGCCTAGCAATGTCGCTTTCATGCATTCCTTTGTTCCATATTTGATATCGGCAATGTAGTTGAACCCAGTGTCAGCAAACACGAGCGTCAATCTTTCATTAGGCAAGATTCTTATGCGTGTTTCCCCTTTACCTGGGGATTATGTTTCTTTGTTTGGTCATTTAATGCAGCGAAAGTAAGCGCGATTATAACTTCTGATAGTGATTTGATACTAAGCTATTGAACATAATCCAATCATGGGGCTTGATGCGCAAAAAGTCATACAGTTGGCACCATTCGCCTAAAGCATGTAGCGTTTTTCGGGAGAAGAAGCATACCCTGGATTGGATAAACTGCGACCATTCTACAATAAGCATATTATTGGCTATGCTTATATTGGACTGTAATGGCAAAAAAAGCGATATCTTTATTCTCTGGAGCTGGGGGCTTTGACCTTGGATTTGAAGGTGAAGGCTTCGATATCGTGTTTGCCAACGAGATAAATAAAGATGCTTGTTCAACCTGGAGCCATAATCGGCTGACTAAAAAAGGGATTATGCACAAGGGAGATATAAGCGAAATCATGAACGATCTTAGCTTTGATGGCGATATAGATCTAGTATTTGGTGGTCCACCATGCCAGGGATTTTCTGTCGCTGGAAAAATGAGACAGGATGACGAAAGAAATAAACTCGTTTTTTCTTTCATGGATGTGGTTGCAAAAATAAAGCCTAGAGCTTTCGTAATGGAGAATGTAGGAGCTTTGGCCACCCATACGAAATGGGAGGGAACCCGAAGGGAATTAACTAGCCGAGCTGAGGTGCTTGGGTACTCAACCATTATTGATACTTTTCAAATGTCTAATTATGGAGTTCCTCAAAACCGAAAGAGGATGCTTTTTATTGGTTTCTTGGGCGGCAAGGAGTATATAATTGATTTTCTAAATTATATCGAGCAAGAAAAAAGTCAGCCAAAAAAACTACGAGATGTTTTGAATGGCGTTGGAAAGTTTGGCTCGCCATCGAATCCTGAAACTTGTACCGCGAAAATCACAATTGCAAAAAATCCTGTAATCAGAGGCAGTGCTTATTCGGGAATGCTTATGAATGGATCAGGACGCCCACTAGATTTAGATTCACATGCTCCGACGCTTACAGCTTCAATGGGTGGGAACCGTACACCAATCGTTGATCAGAGGGCTTTGGATAATCCTGAGAGTGAGAATTGGTGCGTTTCTTTATATAAAGATATAGTAAGCCCAGCGAAAACAAAACCAGAATCTGTGCCGAATTATGTAAGAAGGCTAACAATAAGCGAGGCGGCTGCTATCCAGACGTTTCCTGCTGATTATGCTTTTATTGGATCGAAGTGCTCTCAATATAGGCAAGTGGGGAATGCTGTACCGCCAGTTTTTGCACATGTTGTTGCAAAGACAATAAAAAGATGTCTGGATTAAGGAAAGAAGGGGTTTTGTATGAACCAGGATATACAAATGAAACAAATTTCTGAATTGAGATTAGACCCCGACAACCCTCGACTTCCTGAAGGAGCAGACACTTCAACTCAAGCAGCTATTTTAAAGCTTTTCTATGAGGATTATGTTCTTGATGAACTGGCAGCGAGCTATATTGCAAATGGATTCTTTCCAACTGAGCAACTGCTTGTGCTGAGCGATGGTACTGTATTGGAAGGGAATCGTCGACTTGCTGGGCTTAAGTTTCTTTTGCATGATGAAGATGCGATGGAGGCTGGGTTGCCAGAGTATGAAACAGATGAACCTTTTTCTGATCAGAGGCGAGAGTCTTTATATTCTGTTCCAGTTCTTGTGGTAGAAGACAGAGATAATATTTGGGCGTATCTAGGCTATCGGCATATTAGCGGACCCAAAGAATGGTCTCCGGCGGCAAAGGCTCGGTATATTTCAAAGCGGATTGATGAAGTTGCAAAGGAGAATCCGCACGAGTGCTTCAAAGTTGTTGGTAAGGAAATAGGAGCGAATGCAAGAGGTGCAAGAAATGCATACATTCAATATGCAATTCTTGCTACAGCTCGAGACGAGCATGGTCTTTACAAAGATGCTACGAATATCTTAAAAAACCGTTTTGGCGTTTGGTCTCGACTAACGAACAACAATAATATTTTTGAGTACATCAACTTTTCTGTTAAAGACAGATCATACGAAGCTATCCAAGATGCTTTACTAGATTTAAATGTTGCAAATCTAGAGTCCTTAATAAGAGACATGATTCCTCAAGATGGACAGCCAGCTCTTTTGAACGATAGTCGACGAGCTTCTTCGTATGCTTCGATCATAACTAACGAAACTGCTTTACGTGTTCTAAGGAATACTTACGATTACGAGGCAGCTTCTATGATTGCGCAAGGTAGTTCAGTAAATAGTCGACTGCGAAAAATTTATTCAATGCTTGACGTTGTTGATGCTGACATAAATGGATCTGTGGCAGTTGATCAAGACACGCTTGACCTGCTAAAGACAATCCAAATGCGCATTGTGGGCCTAAAGGCAACTGTCGAATATTCTTTGGCAGAAAACGTTACAAGAGAAGAACAATAAAAATGGCGTTAGATTTTGATCGCTTTCTAGATGAGCGCGATCCGTCTGTTTGCAGAACGAATTACGGATCATATATGTTAACAACGTCCTTGGCGGATTGGGCGGAACTGATGTCTCTTCAAGGCTGTCGTGAGCCATGGCCTGTTGTGGTAGACGGGATGCTTGATTCAATGAGCCAGCGAATATATTCGCCGTCGATGACTGGGATGGGCCTTTTTAATCTCGGCGAGATTGATAACGAAGAAGATGAGGAAGAGGACTTGGGCGATGCGGTTAAATCTATCCTTGAGTACCGTTCTAGAGTTCTCAAGGATAGGTATCCGTTCTGTTTCGATGCGCAAAACTGTTTTTCATTAAAAAAAGGATTTGTTTTAAATAAGAATCCCTATACAGTGCTTCTTATGCTTTCTCTTCTTAAAGGATGGGAAAGCGATAAAAAAGCTCATCAAGTTTGTTATAGATTGTTCGAGCATATAACAAAAGAAGCTTTTATTTGCGAAGGGTTTTCAGCAGCGCTTATGGGGACTGCTGCTAAGGGGGGATTTCGGGAGCGGATAGGTCGGGTTGGAATAGAATTGGGAATTCGCGTTAACCCTGACGCATGTAGTCGCCCTAAAATGGCGAAAGATGATGGAGTTGATGTTGTAATAGCTAAGCTCTTTAGGGACGATCGTAAAGGGGAAGTGTTTATTTTGGTTCAGGCAACCTGCGGAAAGGATACGGAATGGAGCAAGAAGCTAAACAGCACACCATCGGGAAGATGGCGCCAGTATCTGATTGCGCAGCTCACTCCTTTGTGCGTATTGTCTGTACCCTACCACGTTTCGTCTGACGAAGAAGAACGACTTCTGGGGGTTGATGCTGCACGCACTTTTGTAGACCGAGTTCGTCTAGCCAAAATGCTTCCTCAAGAATTACCTTTGGCAAATACGGATGCTGATAAGGAATATCATAACTTCAAGGCATACGTAAGCAGGTACTTTGACCTCGATATTTAGTCAGTTGTTTAGCAGATATTAATAATGGAGAATGATGAACCCTGATTGGATTGTGGCAATTGCAACAACCTTGTATGTTGCCTTGACTGGTGCAATTTGTTTCTCAAATTTCAAATAGTATAAAGCTGCAAAAGAACAAACAGCAGAGCTTTTTAAGCAAAGGGAAGAAGCACAACGCCCATATGTTCAGGTCTATATCGATTTTGTAAGTCAAGTATTGTGTTTCCTCGTGATTCAGAACGAGGGGAAATCGAGCGCTCATAATGTTAAGGCAACGGTTGACGCAGAGTTTCTAGCGAGCCTTCCAAAAGAAGCCCGACCATATGTTGAGAAGTTGAACGAGAGTTGTTTGTTTTTGGCACCTGGGCAAAAGTTTTTTGTGTATATTGGCACAAATAGGGATTTTGAGTCGGCTTGTCTAAAACCAATAAAGGTGTCTATTGAATATGAAAATGGAAGGTATTCGGATGTCGTTGAAATTGATTTATCCCAATTTGAAGTTTTTATCTCGAATCCACCAGTTGACGAAAGGATCGTTCAAGTTCTCAAAAGTGGGTTTGATAGAGAGAGCAAAGAACTGAATGAGATCTCAAAGGCGATAAAGCAGCCTATTGCCAATACCCTGCATTGCAAGATTATCGAGCCAGGTGAAAGAGAAGATAACAAAGACAGGATACTTTTATATTTAGCTAAAGAAGGATCTGCAACTGTTATAGATTTGATTAGAGAAACAGGGATAGAAAAAGAAGAGATTCTATCTTGTCTTACTGAATTGCAATACCTTGATAAGCGAATCAAGCCGTTAATATGCATGGGTAGTGAAGGTATTGATGATCGAGTTCCTTGGTGCTTGAAATAAGGACTCGTTGTTCAAGCGTGTCAAGACCAGAGACAGATACGGTTAGCCATTAAGCACCTGTTTGTGCAAGTTCTTCTTTAAGCTATTCATTCCGTTTAATGTCTTCATTTTGCTGGAAATATCTTAGATTCTCAGCGCCTGTTCTGCTTCTTGGGTAAGCTTGAATTTCAAAGGCTTTTTTGAAACGATCTGCACAATACCTTTATCCTCGAGCCTCTTCAGGTGCTTCCTTGTTGTTTGCTTACCAAGCTCGATGATTTCTGCAATCGAATTCCAGGTAAGAGACGAAACCATGCCGAAGAGGTCGTATTGCGCTAAAACAAAAACAATCTCTCTTTCTTTCTTGGATAAACTGTTTTGCTCAAAATACTTTCTACTGGACAGCTCAAAATGTTCAATGCTGCTCTGCAGCCGCTCGATCATGCTGCTTTGTGCAGTACGAATTAACTCAAGCATGGTATATGCGAAGTGCGTCATTTCTCCATGGTTAAGTGGGTTTTCAACAGAGGAAAACGCAGCATAATAAGCGTTTTTGTTCTCTGCTATCGTGCGAGATAGAGATAGTACGGTAGGAATCGATAAAGATTCATCAAGATATAGGGCAAAGAGCTACCTTCCGGTTCTGCCGTTTCAGTCGTAAAAAGGGTGGATACACTCGAAAAGATAGTGAGATACCAAAGAACCAAGCGCACAAGCCCTTTGAATGTTTTAAAACTAATATCTTTCAGTCGAAAATGGAGCTCAAAGTTATATGTTTTCGCAAAAAGTATAATTTTGAAATCGAATCTATCGTTCAATATTATATAAAAATGCGATTAATATAATTTTGCATGAAAGAAAACAATCGAAAGTTATATTTTTGAAAGTTTCAGGCTGTTGCGATTTTTATAGCTTTGTGTTCGATGGAAAACGCGAGAGATAAGACTCTAAATACGCAGAGTATCTTTGATGATTTCTAGTGCTATTCTTAGGACACTCTAGGTTGTAAAAGTTGGCATACTCTTTTATTGGGATTGCCGCACTAGAAATCGCACCAAAAACGAAATACTCTGGTGCGGCAAGCGCGATTGAGTATGATCAGGATCCACTAGTTGATTTAGCGATTTTCCTTTTCGGGCGATATTACGCTGGACGCGGTGTCGCTCCTCGCATGGGGGCGTGGAGTGAAATCATCCGACGGTCTATGAGGACGTGGTGGTCTACGTCGTCCTCCGCATGGGGGCGTGGGTTGTGCTGTTTAATGCTGCGTTTAGTCAGCAAACTCTAAGAACTTAAGGATATGCTCGGCGACGCAGACGGTGTCGCCGTTCTGGTTTACGATCTCGACTTTTGCGACGGTTTTGCCCGTTTCTTCGTCCACTGAAATGACCTCATAATTGCAAGTGATGGTGTCGCCAAAATAGACAGGACCTGTGAAACGAACGTGGTCATAGCCATAAGAAGCAACAGGGCATTCATCATCGTAAGGTTGATGGATGAGCGTCGATGCGGTGCTTGAAAGGGCGAAGGTCAACACGCCATGAGCAATGCGCGTGCCGTATTGCGTGCCCTTCATGTATTCTTCGTTCACATGAAATGGGCTGAAATCACCCGTGATCCCAGCAAATTGATAGACATCCGACTCGGCAATGGTCTTGGTGAACGTTTGCTTATCGCCAACCGACAAAGGCACTTTAACTGACATGATTCCCCCTTGTTCACGCAGTGTGTAAACAGCTATGCAATTCTTAACTTGCATTCTACCTTTGCAAAGGTAATTAGGTAAGAGGGGTTATAAGGCGAAAGCATTTGCTCGCATCGAATGAACAGTAAGCAGTGAGCAGCGAATTAGCGCTTCTTGAATACCTGGGTTCCGCCGGCATCAGGGCGAGAATTGCGACGGATTCTTCGCTGAACACTCGGGTCAGTGATGCGCTGGGTGGGGTTTGATTGGGGCAGATTGCCCGGTGCGCCAGACGGCTGGGTTCCAAGATTCTGCGGTATAGCTCGGGTGGGAGCATCGTTCGCTGAAGCTCCCGCAATAGGGTGCTGCTCGTCGTAGTTCACGCTCAATAAACTGTCGAGAGCTGCTTGCTTGTCGGAGATCGCCTGGTCGGAAACTCGGTTTGCCTGCGATTGTCGCGCCGCTGCGCCGTCTGCACCAGGAGTAGCTTGGCGTGGGTCGATCGCACGCGTTTGGGCTTCCGCGGCATAGCTCGAGATGCCCGCCTGCGCATAAGCCTCGCGTGCTTGGCGCACGCGCTCAGCCAGCGGATCTTCGTCCTCAAGGCTTCCTGCTTGGCCATCTTGCCAATCGTTCGGTTGTTCATCTTGGAATGCAGCGGATGCATCGCTTCCTCGGTCTGTTCGCCTGCTGGTGTTCTGGCCAGCGCTTTTCTGGTCTCCACTTTCCGCTCCCTGCAGTTTCACAGGCGCAAGGCGCGTTCCCGAAACAACCTCGCTCAGGGATACATACGGATATCCACTGAAGGATCCGACCACGCGTGCAACGATGGTGAGCGCCCATACCACCACGACTAGGCCAACGATCTGGAAGAGCGTATTGTTGCTCACGCCTTCGATCTCTTCAGGGGCAAGGAGCACCAAAGCAACAGGAATCAGTAGGAAGAACGCTGAAGCAAGGTAGCGCACCCAGTAGCCCCAAGCGGGAGCATCGTCCCCATCAGCTTTCACGATACGAATTCCCACCAGCGTCTTCCCGATCGTGCGTCCTTTGGAAGCCATCGGGATCACCGCGAAGAGCACCGCGCCAATACCGAGCGCGAGCAAGAGCGCACTCATCGGGTCAGCGAACAAACCGCCAATGAAGCGGAAAGCGAGTGTTTTCGCGCCAGCGCGCGAAGGATCCACGGCAAGGGCCTTCGCGATTTGCGCATCGGTCGGACTAAGTACGATCCATGCAAGCACGAAGAGCACGGCCAGCACGGTCAGATCGACCACCGCCGCCAAAGCACGCCGCGTGAGCGAAACGCGACTATTGCCGCGTTCGCGGGCTTGCTCGTTCACCTCGTCCATGCTCGGCAGCGCCCAGGCAAGGGGGATCATGAGCCAGAATCCCAGCATTGTGCCAGCGGTGTTCAAGATCAGGTCGTCCACGTCGAAGAGGCGGTAGGGGTGCGCGTAGAGTCCGAACAAACCAGTCAGCTGCGATGTTTCGAACAAGAGCGTGGTGGCCATACCGATCAAAAGTGCCATCCACCAGCGGCAGCGGAACAGGTAACAAAGATAAGCGCCTAGTGGCACCGTGAGCATGACATTGAAGATCGCTTCATATACAACGGGGGAGCGCAGTGCTGGCCCCCACGTGCTGCGATCGCCCAGAGTGAAATCGGTGGTTTCGCGGATCTGCTCGATTACATGGAAGGGGTGAAGCTGAGGTGTCCGTGCGCTTTCAACCACTGCGCTGTGGTCCGCTGGTAACGGAAACACGATCAGTGAAACTGCGCATAAGCAATACAGGATGAAGGTGAAGACCACGAAGGTCTTCCAGATTGAGATAGCGCCGAAGCGGCGGTACTGATAGAGCGCATAAGGTACCGCCAGTAGGAGCGCGAACAGCGGAAACGCTAGGAAACCGAGCTGTATGTCGTAGATGAAATTGCTCATTCGTAGGTTCAATCCTACTGGAAAGAGTGAGCACACTGGGCATTCGCGCCAAATCTTCACGTTTGTAAGACGATGGTAAGCTTGAAGTGCCGCTAGCGGGATGTAATGTACCAAACGGGGCGCATGGGAAGCGTTGTCCATGCCATGTTAAAGGTGCTGAAAAGAGGGGTGTGTTAGAAGACTAGTCGGCAACGTCGGGCTCTTGGGCATCCGCTGGGTCGTTCGCATCTTGGTCATCGAGCGCGCGTAAAGAGCGCGAAAGCAACGAAAGCCCCATCGCAATACAGAGCAGAGCCCCGCACACCACGAACCAGCAGTTCACACCAAGCGCATCAGCTGCAGGACCCGCGACGAACAGTCCAACAGGCGATGCGAGAGCTGTCAAAGACCCGAAGATGCCCATGGCGCGCCCGAACGACTCCTGCGGAATGCGCTTCTGCATGAGCGGCAGGATGGGAGCGTTGAAGACCGCCGTTGCCGCGAAGATGAGTGCGATGATGCCCACGAAGGCGAAAAAGCCCGACTGTGGCAGAAGACCTGCCGCGATGCAGCCTGCTCCTATGGCTGCGCCCGCAACAACCAGAACAGGCACGAGTCGTTTGCCGCCACCCCATACCAGCATGAAGAGCGATCCGATAAGAAGCCCGATGCCCGCTGCGGCTTCAACGCCTGAGGCTGCGTAGCCATCGCCGCCGAACCAGTTGTAGGTCATGAGTGGGGAGAGCGTTCCCAGGGGCAAGAAGAGCAGCATCGCAACAACTACCAGCAGCAAAAGAGGTTTGATGCCTGGCTCGCCCCTCAAGATCGAAAGTCCATGCGCAAGGTCCTTCGCAACGCTTCCTGAAGAAACGCCATGTCCCTGTGCGTAGGGAAGCTTGGCGAAAGCGAGACACACGCAGGCCAGTGCGGCGCAGATCGCATCCATTACAAGCACTGCAACGAATCCGAGCATCGTATAGAGCGCGATGCCGAGCACAGGTCCCACGATAGCCGAAGCGCTCGTCAGACTCTGGTCGAGCGTGTTGATGCGCACCATGTCGCGTTCGGGAACTAGCTCGGGCATGAGCGCCATCAGCGAGGTTCCGTGGAACGCTTGAGCGGCCGAACGCACCGTGAGCAGAAGCAACAAAAGCCAGGTAGACAGCATGCCAGCCAGCATGAGCAGGGCAAGCACGAGCGAGAATGCGCCCGCAATGCCATCAGCGGCGATCATGACGTATTTGCGGTTGAGCCGGTCGGCAATAACGCCGCCGAAAGGAGAGAGCAAGGCGGTGGGAAGGAGCGCTGCCACTCCCGCCGCGGCAAGCAGGAGCGCCGAGTTTTCGGTGGTGGTGATGTACCAGAGCGCGGCGAAGGTGGCTGCGCAAGTCGCAAGGATGGAGGCGGCTTGGCCCGACCAAATGAGCGCGATGGTACCCTTCCAGTTGTGGGGCAGCAGGTGGCCGTTTGCGTTGACCTCGACGCTTACGGCCGTGGCTTCGGCGGTTGGAGCAGCAGGTGAGTCGGCTGTAGAATCTGCGGTTTGCTCATTGGCTTGCGTTAGTGTATCGCTCATGGCGGTTCTCCTGATTTGCGAATCGGTCATGCTTTCGAGCTTCATGGTAAACTGTGGGGTAACCACACGGTCAAGCGTTCGTCGCGAAAAAGATTCCGAGCAAAGGTTGAAAGATGCGCAAGGGACTAAACCTGAACATGTTGAAAGGCGCCCGCGGGACTGAACCTGAATGCATTTCGAGCCTGCGTCTACCTTGCATGCGAACGAGGTGTCTATGAATGAGGAGGCTATTATGCCTGATGATCTGCTCAAAGCAGGTGAATTCGCTCACCTTTGCGGCACTACAAAAGAAACGTTGCGTCATTACAAGGATATCGGGCTTTTGATGCCGGTTGCGAAGGCGGAGAACGGCTACCAGCTCTATTCGCCGCTGCAGATCAGCGATTACTTGCTTATTTCGTCGTTGCAACAAGCGGGATGCAGCTTGCAAGAGATCAAGGGCTATTTGAGCGAACCCGACTCCGAAGCGCTGGAGAACGTGATGGAGGATCGAATCAGTGCCATCGTCGAGCAGCGTCGAACGCTCCTGATGCAAAAGTCGCTCCTTGAGAATACGCTGGCACGGATGCGGGCGCGCAACGATTGGCGCCATGATCCCGCCGAATTCAAGCTCGAGACGTACGAAGCGGAATACTTCCTCGATAGCAATATATCCGATGCATTCGTTTCGGTTGCTGAGGCGAATTTGCCAGCCCTCATCGATGAGCAGCTCGCTTTGCCTACAGAAAAGGCCACGGCGGTCCTTCAGGACGAAAGCGCTCACGCATCTGACCGCAAGCCGAAGCGCACGGTCTATTCCGCTCAAGATGGCGTGCAGGTAGATGAACAGGCTGAGCGCGTTGTTCGCCATATTCTCGATGTGTGGCGGCTCGGCCAGAAGCAAGGTGATGTGAGCGAACTGCAGGGTAATTATCGCGTCGGTCTCGAAGCGTTCCTGAAGTGTACGCGCGTGCGACCGCATAAGCGGCGCAAAGGGCTGGTTGAAAAGCCTGCGGGAACCTACTTCAAGTACTTGCGAACCATGAACTTCGCCGAGGTCAAAGACGAACTGGAGCCCGCCATGGAGCTCTTCGGCATCTACGAGAAGATGCGCCGCGTGCTCGAGCGTGAAGGGTTCACGCCAACGAGCGATGTCTTCGAGCGCGAGCTTTCTCTCTATACAGGCAATTCCGACGAGATTATCTTTTCAGAACTGAGCGTGCGCATCGATCGTTGATCGTGAATTTCGTTGAAAGTGGTAAGAGGTAGCAAGAAACGTGTCCCCGATTTGTCCCTGTTTTAGATCTTGATCATCAAAACAAAAAAGAAAGGTCAGAGCGATTTCAGCGCTCTGACCTGCCCTTTTAATGGAGCCAACGGCCGGACTCGAACCGGCGACCTACGCATTACGAGTGCGTTGCTCTACCACCTGAGCCACGTTGGCTTGTGCTGGTGAAGCGCCTGCGGACAAGGCCGCGCATGCAACCACGAGCAGTAACGAAGTATACCGACAAACGGGCAAAAAAACAACTATCAGGTATCGAATGGTTCGCGCGCCCGAGCTGCAGGTTGTTTTCGCCTACCATGAAAGAGTTGTCGACCGCTATCGGGAATGAACGTGGTCGACTGAAAGCAACAAAGGAGCAAAAGCGAAGCAATCGCTGAAGGGAACGACGGGCGAACTAGATGCCACGTGAGCACTTCAAATCACGACTCGGATTCATCCTGATCAGCGCAGGTTGTGCGATCGGGTTGGGTAACGTGTGGCGTTTTCCCTATGTGGTGGGCGAATACGGCGGTGCGGCGTTCGTATTGCTCTACCTGATCTTTCTCGCGATCTTCGGCATCCCGATCTTGGTCATGGAGCTCGCGGTTGGTCGCGCAAGCCAAAGATCGGTCGCGCAAGCGTTCGATCGTCTTGAGCCGCCAAAAACGAAGTGGCACTACTTCAAATGGGTGGCGCTGGCCGGTCAATACCTGCTCATGATGTTCTACACCACCGTGGCGGGCTGGATGCTCTCCTACATTCCGAAGATGGCAACAGCCAACCTAGCAACCATGGATGCGGCGGGCACGAACACGCTCTTTAGCACTATGCTCGCTAGCCCCAGTGAACTCGTATTCTGGATGTTCGTTGCCTGCGCAATAGCGCTTTTCGTGTGCCATCTTGGCCTGCAGAAGGGAGTGGAGCGTGTCACGAAAGTGCTGATGGTCTGCCTGCTTGCCCTTATTGCGGTGCTCGTGGTCCGCTCGGTCACTTTAGAAGGGGCGGGCGCGGGCATCGCGTTCTACCTCAACCCCGATTTCTCGAAGATATTCGCAAGTCCTGGTGCATTTTCGGATGCGGTGTTCGCGGCGCTCGGTCAGGAATTCTTCACGCTTTCCATCGGCCTTGGATCGATGGAGATCTTCGGCAGCTACATCAACAAGAAGCACGCGCTCCCTGGCGAAGCGGTGCGCATCGCGGGGCTTGATACCTTCGTTGCGCTCGCAACGGGCTTCATCATCTTCCCGGCGTGCTTCGCATTCGGCGTTGCTCCCGATTCAGGTCCTGGCTTGGTATTCGTTACGCTTCCGGCGGTCTTCTCACAGATGTGGATGGGTGGCCTATTCGCCACGCTCTTCTTCGTGTTTATGAGTTTTGCGGCTATCTCGACGCTCATCGCAGTCTTCGAGGCCATCATGAGCTTCTGGATGGATCAGTGGAAGTTCAGCCGCAATAAAGCGGTAGCGATCAATGCGATCCTTATCCCGCTACTCTCGTTGCCCTGTGCGCTTGGTTTCAACGTGTGGTCGGGTGCCGAGCTTCCCGGTATCGGCAACATCCAAGCCATCGAAGACTTCGTGGTGTCGAACAACCTGCTCATCGTCGGTTCGTTGGTGTTCACGCTTTTCTGCGTGAGCAAGCGCGGCTGGGGATGGAAAAGTTTTTTGCAGGAAGTGAACACGGGTGACGGTATGCATTTCCCCAAAGCGCTCTATTACTGGGTGAAGTTCGGTATTCCCGTGCTCATTATTGTAGTGCTAGTATCCGGTTGGGCGCCGCTCATCTCAAGTTGGCTGGGCAGGTAGTAGCGCCTGGTAAAATAGGTTTTTCATTCTAATCATATGATATGATGGTCAATCTCGTGCCTCATGTAATGAAGACTACTCTTGATTGGAGATTAGATGCAAAGCTCAAAACGATCATTTCGTTCGCGCTTCTTTTACGTCATTGTTGTGCTGTTTTCTTCATGGACACTACTATTCCTCTGTGCGTGCACTTCCCAGGACAACACAAGTGAAAACGATCTTCGAAACAAAGCATTCGGTGAGAAGTGCAGTGAATTGATTAAGACATATGGGCTTCCTTCGACTCAATCACAGATAAGTACAGAGTATGCAACCGGACTTTGCCTTGCTGATCTCATTGATTTTAACGGTGATGGGAAAGATGAGCTGATCGTTGCATACGCTGCTAGCAAACAACCAGGTTCTTATGATGTTCCTCCTGTTGAGATAGAGATTTGGTCATTTGATGGTCAGGATTTGCAGCAGGTTTTTCAAGGAAATCCTTCTTTATGGGGCACCAATGGTTATTTTCCTTTTATTGATCTATACTCTCGTGCCGATGGAGAAGGTCTGGCTTTTTTGAGGCAAACATGCCATGGATCATCGCCAGTCATCTATTCATATGAACTTTTAGGTTATAAAGACGATGGTTCTTTCGGCGATATCGTTGAACCTGCTTTATCTTTCAAAGATTTTGAGTCGATTTTAGGCAAATCAAAATATCGTGCATATCTTTTTGATATAAACAGCGGAGAACTAGAGCCTGGAATCTTACTGGACAAAGTGATTTCCGATACAAAAGAGACCCTTAAAGATCTGAATGTGGATATGTCCATATTAAAAAAGGAAGCTGATCAATCTGAAGATCAGGCAACAGAGGACGACACGATCACCGATGCGATATATCTTGATCTAGATGCTGTTGAGAAAGACATGAACGAAAATCCAGCGCGAGCAAAACTGAATTGGGAAGGTAAGATCGTCAAATACTCCTCAACGATTACTCGAATTACGGAAGATTCGGTCTTTTTAGACACAGGCAAAAATTATGCTTTATGTGTATCATCGTTGCCGCTTGAGGAGATAGCGCAATTGAATAAAGGCGATCACGTAACAGTGGTTGGTGCGTACCTCCCGCATGTGGGGATCGATGGCTATTCGATCGTTCAGGACAATGTCGGCTAGGAATTTAATTTTCGGTCGGTTCGTTCCAATAAGGTTGAATTTTTAGGTTTGTTCCAGGTGATGGTGTATTCTGAAAGCGCTCGAACGGTATGTTGGTTTACCTTCCTCGGGCGCTTTTAATTACACATTGAACTTGAAGTGCATGACATCGCCGTCTTGTACGACGTAATCTTTGCCTTCCTGGCGAAGCTTGCCCGCATCGCGACAGCCCTTCTCGCCATCGTAGGCAGAGTAATCTTCGAAGCTCGCAGTCTCGGCCTTGATGAACCCGCGTTCGAAATCCGTATGGATCGTGCCCGCAGCTTGCGGAGCCTTCGCGCCGATCGGAATGGTCCAGGCACGCACTTCCATCGGGCCGCTCGTGAAGAAGCTCTGCAGGCCGAGCAGGTGATATGCCTCACGCACCAAGCGCGCCAAGCCAGATTCCTCAAGCCCCATGGCTTCCAGATACTCTGCTGCCTCAGCCGGATCGAGCTCTGCCAGATCCGCCTCCACCTTCGCGCTGATCGGCACCGGTGCAACGCCGTCGATCTCGGCGAAATCGGAATCGAGCGCATCCTCATCCACGTTGGCAATGTAGAGCATCGGCTTCATGGTCAGCAGATGCAGGTCGTAGATAAGTTCGCGCTCCTCATCGGTCAGATCGAGCTGCAGCGCGCGCTTGCCTTCGTTCAGACCAGCTTCAACCTTCAGCACGGCATCAAGCTTCTTCGCCGCATCCTTGCCACGTTTGGCATCCTTCTCAAGGCGCGGCTTCGCCTTCTCGATCGTAGCCAGATCAGCCAGCACAAGTTCGGTCTTGATGGTCTCGACATCGCTCGCGGGGTCGACCTTGCCCGCCACATGAACCACATCAGGGTCGCTGAAGAAGCGTACGACCTCGCAGATCGCGTCAGTCTCGCGAATGTTGTGCAAGAACTGGTTGCCCAAGCCTTCGCCGTGCGAAGCACCCTCGACCAGGCCCGCAATGTCAACGAACTCGACCGTGGCCGGCACGATGCGATCGGGATTGTCGATCTCAGCCAGGCGGTCCATGCGCGCATCAGGCACGGGCACGATGCCCACGTTCGGCTCGATGGTGGCAAACGGATAATTCGCCGCCAAACCCCCTTTATTAGTAAGGGCGGTGAACAGCGTTGATTTGCCGACGTTGGGAAGTCCGACGATACCGATGGAAAGCGCCACGAGATTGCTCCTTCATGTTTCAGTGCTAAGCGCGCCCGAAGCGCGCGTGTGTAGGTGTGTTGGGTAATCATACCACCCGCGCCCGCCACGCGAAAACGCCGCGGGCACTTCACCTTCTTTTTCTTCATCAATCCGCTATTGATCACCCGCACTTCGCGCCAAGCAGCGTATACTTTTGAAGGTAGAAACAACGCGCGTTTTTGGAGGTTTAGCGTGGGCGGATATTTCGGTGCAGTTTCGCACAGAGACGTGAGTTTGGACGTGTTCTTCGGAGTTGATTACCACTCCCACCTGGGAACGAAGCGCGCGGGTATGATCATCTTCAGCAAGGAACGCGGCTTCCAGCGCCAGATTCACAACGTGGAGAACACTCCGTTCCGCACCAAATTCGAGAAAGACCTTGCAACCTTCGAAGGCACCAGCGGCATCGGCTGCATTTCCGACAGCGACCCGCAACCGCTGCTCGTTCGCTCGCACCTAGGTGTGTTCGCGCTTACTACCTGCGGTGTGATCAACAACGCCGATGCGCTCATCGAAGAATATTTCGCCGACCATGGCAACCAATTCATGGCCATGAGTTCGGGTAAGGTGAACGAGACCGAACTGGTCGCAGCGCTCATCAACCAGGAAGACGATTTCGTTTCCGGCATCAAGCATGTGCAGGAAAAGGTCGAAGGCTCCATGACGCTGCTGCTCATGACCGAAGAGGGCAACATCATCGCCGCGCGCGATAGACTCGGTCGTTTGCCAGTGCTCATCGGCAAGAACCACGAAGGCTTTTGCGCTTCATTCGAGTCGTTCGCTTACCAGAAGATCGATTACGAAACGGTCTACGAGCTGGGCCCCGCCGAGATCGTGAACATCACGGCCGATGGTTACGAAACGCTCGCGCCAGCCGGCGAAGAGATGAAGATCTGCGCCTTCCTCTGGACTTACTATGGCTATCCTACCTCCACCTATGAAGGCATGAACGTCGAGGTCATGCGTTACCGCAACGGCGCGGTCATGGCGCGCGACGAGGCCGAACAAGTGGGCATCCCCGAGCTCGACTACGTGGCAGGAATCCCCGATTCGGGCACACCGCATGCCATCGGCTACTCGACCGAGAGCAAGACTGCGTTCGGCCGCCCGTTCATCAAGTACACGCCCACCTGGCAGCGTTCGTTCATGCCGGAGAACCAGGACGTGCGCAACAAGGTGGCGAAGCTCAAGCAGATCTCGGTGCCCGAGCTCATCAAGGACAAGGAACTCCTGTTCGTGGACGATTCCATCGTGCGCGGCACGCAGCTGCGCGAAACGGTCGAGTTCCTCTATGGCTCTGGCGCGAAGGCGGTGCATATGCGCTCGGCCTGCCCGCCCATCATGTTCAACTGCAAGTATTTGAACTTCTCGAGCAACAAGTCCGAGATGGATCTGATCGCGCGCCGCGTGGTGCAGCAACTCGAAGGCGATGAAGGTCAGCAGCACCTTGAGGAATACGCCGATGCATCGACCGAACGCGGAAAATGCCTGCTCAAGACCATTTGCGAAGACATGGGCTTCGACTCGCTGCGCTATCAATCGCTCGAGGGCATGATCGAGGCGATCGGCATCGATCCGTCGAAGATCTGCACCTACTGCTGGAACGGCAAAGAGTAGTCCGCTCCAGCTCGTTCGGGCGTGTTCGCTCCGGCGTGCTCGCCCTGGCGCATTCGACCGCGCGTTCGCTCAATCCAATGAATCTATAGTGCATGGCGATCAATGCCATGCACTTCTTGTTTTAAGGCTTCGTGGTGTCGTAGTAAACTACTAACGAAGAGGCTGTATTGAAAGGAATCATGCACATGGAATATAGAGAGATCGGCAAAACAGGCTGTAAGGTAAGCCCGCTCGGCTTCGGCATGATGCGCCTTCCGCTGAAAGAAGGCGGCCAGGCAGGCAACGCTACGAGCATCGAAGAAGTGGATGTCGAAAAGACCATCGAAATGGTGCATTATGCCATCGATCACGGCATCAACTACATCGATACCGCGTTCAACTACGTAGGCGGCAACTCCGAGAAGATTGTGGGTCAGGCGCTGGCGGGTGGCTACCGCGACAAGGTCTATCTGGCCACCAAGTCTCCCACCTGGATGTATAAGACCGAAAACGATTTCGACAGCCTGCTCGCAAAGCAGCTCGAGCGCTTGCAGACCGATCATATCGATTTCTACCTCCTCCATTCCTTGAATGGCGGCAGTTGGAAGCGCTGCAAGAAGGTCGGTGCTGTTGAGAGCATGATCAAGGCGAAGGAAGACGGCCGCGTGAAGCACATCGGCTTCTCCTTCCATGATGATTTCGAGCTCTTCGAAGAGGTGCTCGATGCGGCCGATTGGGATTTTTGCCAGATCCAGCTGAACTACTACGATCAGGAATTCCAGGCGGGGCTCAAGGGCTTGCAACTTGCAGCCGAGCGCGGCCTTGGCGTGGTCATTATGGAACCGCTGCGTGGCGGCTTCTTGGTCGATCTTCCGCCGAAGGTTCAGGAAGTGCTCGATAAGGCAACCGACAAATCCCCGGTCGAGCTGGCCTTCGATTGGCTCTGGAACATGCCCGAGGTAAGCACGGTGCTCTCTGGCATGAGCAGCATGGAAATGCTCCAAGAAGATATCGCGTTCGCGGAAAAGGCCAAGCCTGGCATGCTTTCTGCTGAAGACACGGCCGTTATCGAGCAGCTCCGCGAAAGCTTCAACCAATTCTCGGTCGTTCTGTGCACGGGTTGCAACTACTGCGTGGAATACTGCCCTGAGAAGATCGTCATCCCGTATAACTTCACGGCATACAACATGCGCTTCCTCTATGACAACATGGATATGGCGCGCGAATATTACCAGGTAGAGGTGCCGAAATTCGGCCGCACCGCCGAAAACTGCACGAGCTGCGGCTCCTGCGAAGAGATCTGCCCGCAGCACATCGCTATCAGTTCCTGGATGCCGAAGATCGACATGCTGCTGGGCGAAGATTAGTCGTGCAACAGCTCGATCTCGAACAGATCGCACCGCTCGTGCCCGAAGCGCTGGGGCGTTTCTTCCACGAGCATCCACGAGTCGCACTTGCCTATTCGGGCGGGTGCGATTCGGTCTTTCTGCTCGCCTGCGCGTTGGCAAGTGGAGCCGAAGTGTGCCCTTTCACGGTGAACACGGCGTTTCAGTATGTCTTTGAAGCGGATGATGCGTGTCTGGCAGCTGATCAGCTGGGCAGTGAGATGAACCTGCTTACGCTCGACATCTTCGCACATCCTGAAGTCACCGCCAACCCGCCCGATCGGTGCTACCACTGCAAGAAGGTCATCTTCACCACCATCAAAGAAGCAGCAGCCCGCGAAGGCATCGAAGTGCTCATCGACGGCACGAACGCTTCCGACGATCCTGCGCGCCGCCCGGGGTTTCGCGCGATCGAAGAGCTAGGCGTGCACTCGCCCCTGCGCGAAGCGAACCTCACGAAGGACGCGATCCGAGGCCTTTCACGCAAGATGGAGCTGGTCACCGCAGATAAGCCGAACTATTCCTGCCTCGCAACACGCGTTGAGGCAAATTGCCCGATAACGCCCGAACTCCTTGCATCCTTTGTGCAGGAAGACTGGCGCGATCGCGAAACCAGCGTCTAACATGGTAACCTTGAGAAGTGCAAGAACGCGGGGTGCAAAACACCGCGTATGCTTCGCATGATGATCATCAAATGCAGAAGATGAAAGGAGAGGGAATCATGACTGCAGAAGATATCCGCAGTGTGCTCGAAGAGCTTGCGGCGGGGAATACTACGGTCGATGCTGCATTGCTTGCGCTGCGCAAAGAGCCCTTCTCCGATTTGGGCTACGCCAAGGTCGACCACCATCGTGAGATGCGCCAAGGCGCTGCTGAAGTGATCTATGGTGCTTCGAAGACCTACGAACAGATAAAGGGCATCAGCCAGTCGCTGCTCGACAATGGTCAAATCTGCATCCTTATCACACGCGTTTCTGCCGAAAGCGCTGCACTGTTGGCAGCAGATTTTGCGGAAGTGGGCTTTACCTATCATGAGATTCCTCAGCTTGCGATCGTGGGTACGCTGCCCAAGCCTACAGGCAACGGCACGATCGTGGTCGCGGCAGCAGGCACGAGCGATCTGACGGTAAGCGAAGAGGCGGCACTCACGGCTGAAGCGCTCGGCAACAAAGTAGTGCGTCTCTACGATGTGGGGGTCTCGGGTATTCACCGGCTGCTTGCGCATCTTGATGAGCTCATGGAAGCCCAGGTGGTCATTGCGGTTGCCGGCATGGAGGGCGCGCTCGCGAGCGTGATCGGGGGCATGGTGTCCTGCCCTGTGCTCGCGGTTCCCACCAGTGTGGGGTATGGAGCTTCCTTCGGCGGCGTTGCTGCACTGCTCGCAATGCTGAACTCCTGTGCGAGTGGGGTGAGCGTGGTGAACATCGACAATGGTTTCGGTGCTGGATTCCAAGCACACCTCATCAATCACCTGCAGGCAAAAAACCCAAACAAGCCCGAACGCTAAAAGGCGCACGACCACACGATCACACGATTACACGACCGCAACCAACAGCTTTCGACCCAACAAACCACTCAAGCATATTCAGCGGAAAGAAGCGAACGCATATGGAACTTCATCTCGATCTTACGAAAAGCGCAACGCGCGCAACCCTGCTCGATGAACTGCTCGCACTTATGAGCCCTGAGCAGCGCACGCGCTACGATTACATCCTGAATCACACGACCATTCCCGATAAGCACCATCATTCGATCGGCGAGATCAACGCCTCGATCGATGCGATGACCATCGACGACGCGCTCAAAGAGAACGTGCGTGGTGTCTACGCGATCCTGGCCGAGGCTGAAGCCAGCGTTCATGGCTGCGCCATCGAAGAGACGCACTTCCATGAGGTGGGCAACGCATCAGGCATTCGCAACGCGCTCGCTATTTGCACAGCATTCTACGTGCTCGCTCCCACGCGCATCACCGCAACACCAGTCCAAACAGGGCAAGGCACGGTGCAGTGCGCACACGGGCTCATGGATATTCCCGCGCCCGCAACGGCGGCTATCCTCGAGGGCATCCCGCGCGCAACACCAGCGCTCGAAGGCGAGTTGTGCACGCCCACTTCGGCGGCCATCATCAAGCAATACGTGCAGGAGTTCGTGGTCTAGAGCGTGCTTATTCTCGATCGATATCAACCAACCTACGAAGCTGGCTCGGGCGGATTCGCCACGGTCGTAGTGGCGTGGGATACGCGCCTCGATCGCGAGGTGGCCATCAAGTGCTTGCCACTCGAAGATGCGGCAACACGCGCGCTTTCGGTCGAGCAGATCAACGCAGGGCTGAACAACCTGCAAAACCCGTATGCGAATGATGAATCGGTCAGCATCATGCTCGATTCCGATTTTGCCCAGCAAAGTTCGATCCCCGGGCTTGAAGAGGCGCGCACGGCAGCGCTTCTGAACGACCCCAACATCGCTTCGATCTACGACTTCGAGATCCAAGGCAATATGGCCTACATCATCATGGAACTCGTCGATGGCATCTCTCTCACCGACCTCATGAAATACTTCCCAGAGATGCTCGATGCGGATATGGTGGCGGCCGTGTTCAAGGCGGTTTCGCACGCGATCGAGGTCGCGCACAAGAATCATGTGCTGCACTTGGATGTGAAACCCGATAACGTGCTCATCAACACGCAGGGGCAGGTCAAGGTTGTCGATTTCGGTCTCGCACGCCTGGCTGATGGCTTTGGTTTCGGCGTGGCCACGGGCGGCACGATCGGCTACATGCCTCCTGAGCAGATGGAACGCGAAGAGCTCGACGAACGCTGCGACCAATGGGCGCTGGCAAGCCTCACCTATGAGATGCTCGCGCGCGGCGAAAACCCCTTCCGCGCTTCTTCGATCGATGAAGCGCTCGATAAGATCTACGATGCAGAGATCGTGATCCCTTCGCTGCTCATGGAGGGCATTGGCGAAGACCTGGACGATGCGATCTTCCGCGCGCTCGACCCCGATAAGGAAGGGCGCTATCCTTCGGTCCATTCGTTCGCCCGTGATGCGAAACCGGCGCTTGGCAATCCCAAGCCGGGCGTGAAGAAGCTCGGCGCTATTGTGAGCGAAGCGATCGGCGCGAACACGGATAACGCATCTTTCACGGAAGATCTTGATGAAGAAGATCGTGCGTTTGAAAACGAAGAAGAACAGGCAGCCTACCCGCTCAATGGGCGCTGGGCTCGCCACAAGGAAAAACAGGCCGCGCGCCAGGCAGCGAAGCAGCCGCGCACGGCACCAGCGTTCTTTTCTGCAGCAGACGATACATACGACGAAGGATTCAGCGAAGGCGCCCCTATCAAAAGTCGTTATTCGCTCGTGCTGCGCATCTTGGCGCTCTTGGGGTGCGTGCTCATCAGCTCGGTCGCCTTTTCCAATTTCAGCTTGTTGCCCGGGTGGGAATCACCTGCACTGTGGGGTGCGCTTCTGATCGTGGCGGTTGCGGCCTTCGCGATCCCGCATCTGGGGGCGCTCATCGCATTCGCGCTTTTAGGATTCGCGCTCGTGAACAATAACGCGATCCTCGTGGGCAGCCTCGTGGTAGTAGCTACCTTCATATGGTGGTTCTTCATCGGACGCAACGGAAGCCCTCAAGCAGATGCAATCCTGCTCTCCACCTGCGCTTCCTCTATCAGCTTGGGTTCGCTCGCACCGTTCATCTGCGGCTATTTCTTACGGCCAGCTCAGGCGTTCCTCTCGGCGCTCTTCGCGGCATTCCTTTCACTCGTGCTCGCCGGGCTAGGTTCGGTCTCCATCACTTCGTGGGACATCTTCCAATTTGGCACCATCCACATGTGGACTGAAGTGAACAACAACATCCTCACCACCATGCAAAGCCCTATGACGTGGGCGATCATCGGCTCATGGCTTGTCAGTGCTCCGCTTGTCTCGCTGTTCTTCTCGCGCGGCACTACCGGCTCGAGCCTTATCGGCGTAGCGTGCGCCACGGCTATCGTTTGCGTGCTTCCCGCGCTCGTCTCGAACTTCCTGCTCTCTCACGTGCCCGATCCTATCTATCTGCTGCTTGCGATCGCATCTGGCTTCATCATGGCAGCTCTTGCCGTCCTCTTCCCTCCGCGTCACGAGTACGGGCGATAGAAGCACCCCGGTAAAATGCGCCTGTGCGCAGCAAGATCGGCAACGCTGAGCATCTCGTTCGCTCATACTCCCTCGCGCAGCTTTACACATTCATGTATGTGTATCTGTTATTGCCCTGTATCTTTTTGCGCACGCTTGAGTCGATATAATAGGAGCAAACAAAGCGCACCGAGAGGAGTTTCTATGCGTATTGATATGTCGAACGGAGCCATCGAAACGATCCCGAACGAAAAGGTGCTTGCCTCGATCGGCGACCACATCGATAACCCCATTCCCGATCCACCCACGCCCAAGCTGGCTGCAACGGTTATGCTCGTGCGTGATTCCAAGCCTGGTCAAACGAAATATCGCATCGACGATGGCGTGTTCCCGCCCGATTTCCCGAACAACCAGAACGTCGAAGTGTTCATGCTACGTCGCGTGAACACGATGGACTTCTTACCCGATGCGGTAGTGTTCCCTGGCGGTCGTGTGGACGAACGCGATTCGAACCCCGATCTGCCTTGGTGCGGTCCCAGCCCGAAGGGCTGGGCTGAGCTCTTGGGTGTCTCCGAAGATGATGCGCGTCGTATCGTGGTCGCAGCAGCTCGCGAAGTGTTCGAGGAGTGTGGCGTCTTGCTCGCTGGCCCCGATGCAACTTCTACGGTGACCGATCTTTCCGACCCGAGCTGGGACGCGAATCGCGAGGCGCTCGTTGCGCACGAGATCGCCTTTGCCGACCTGCTCGTCGAGCGCAACTTGATCCTGCGTACCGACTTGCTCGGTCTGGTTGCGAACTTCTGCACGCCCACCTTCGAACCGAAGCGCTACGATACCTTCTTCTTCTCAGCGCTCATGCCCGAAGGCCAGCACGCCGACGATAACACCTCTGAAGCGCAGATTGCCGATTGGGTCACCCCGTCCTATGCGGTTCGCGAGGCCGATGAGAACCGCTGGCTCATCGTTGCACCCACGCTCTTCAACCTCACGCGCATAGCCGAAGCTCCTTCAGCCGAAGAGTTCGTTTCGAACCGTCGCAAGGTGAAGAAGATCATGTTCAAGCCGCTGCGCAAAGAAGACGGCACGATCGTACTGCATGCAGACTTGGACTAAGAGCATCAGGGGAGCATGTTTGGCATTCATTCGAAAAGGAGTTCATATGGGGTTCATCATCGACGAAACGCCCTATGCGGGCGGTAAGGAAAGCGAGCGCGTGTTCTGCGTGCGCGCCAACAATCCTTCACCCATGACCTATACGGGTACGAATACGTGGGTGCTTGCCGAAGCCGCTTCGCCCGAATGCATCGTGATCGATCCTGCTCCTGCGGGAGAGCATGTGCAGAATGTGCTCAATGCCTGTATCGAACAGGGGCTGCGTGTGGGTGCGGTCGTGTGCACGCACATGCATGCCGATCATACGGAAGGTGCTGAAGAACTGGCGGATATTTCAGGCGCACGCGTGTATGCGCCCTTCGATGGCACGTTGCTTCCTGGCGAATTTTGCCCGATTGAAAACGGTCCGGCGCTGCGTGTGGTGCCGCTGCCAGGCCACTCGAGCGACTCGGTGGGGCTCGTGTATCCTGCGGATCGCTCGATGTTCACAGGTGACGTGGTCTTCAAGCATGGCCCCACGGTGGTCTACTATCCCGATGGCAACTTGGGCGACTATATGGCTTCGCTCGATGTGCTCGAGCGCATCGTGAAAGAAGAGGGGATTCGCGTGTTCTATCCAGGGCACGGCTATCCCATCACCGATCCGTTGCAAGCCATCGAAGCTACGCGTCAACATCGGCTCGAACGCTTGCAGCAGATCAAGGACACGCTTGCTGCAGGCGTTGCGCGCGATGCTGATGCTCTGGTGGACGCGGTGTATGTCGATATCGATCCAGCGCTGCGCGAAGCGGCGCTCCGTAGCGTCCAAGCCCAGCTCGTCTACTTAGATGAGCAATAAAACCCTATCGTGCCATCTTAGGCTTCGAAGGGCGTAGTGTGTTAGGGGTCGGGTAATTCGACACATTGGTGATGTGTCGAATTACCCGACCCCTAACACACCTGAGTTCTCTGAATTATCGGCATCTTTCCCCACACAAGACTACGAGCGCATAAGGTGCAGTAAGAACGAGGGATGTTTCGAAGTCCTTTGTGTTGCCTTCTAAATCATATAAGCGCATCACAGGAGCGTGCGCACGAAAAAAGGACTGCAGAAAACACTGCAGTCCTTTTTGAGTAGCAAGCGAAGATCTTCGAAGCATCCCTCTCTTACTGTGTTCTTATGCGCTAGTACAAATACCCGAGCTTCTTCGCCTCGTGCGTGAGTTCATCGCGGAAATCGGGGTGAGCGATGCTGATCAAGCGGCGGCAGCGCTCAGGAATGTCGCAGTACATCAAGTTCACGCAGCCATATTCAGTCACGAAATACTGCACATCGGTGCGCAGCGAAGTTACTACGCTACCAGCCATGAGCGTAGGAGCGATCTTCGAGACCACACCGTTCTTCGTCTTCGTAGTGGAGGTCATAGCAATAATAGCCTTGCCGTTCTTCGCGAGCGTCGCGCCACGGATGAAGTCAACCTGTCCGCCCGTGCCAGAATACTGGCGCGTTCCGATGCTCTCAGCGCATACTTGGCCGGTCAGATCGACCGAAACAGCAGAATTCACGGAAACCATGTTGTCATTCAGGCGGATGAAATCAGGGTTGTTCACGTGGGAGTAGGGCGTGAAGAACATACCCGGATTGTGATCGATGAAGTCATAGAGATACTGCTGGCCAGAAGCGAAGCCTGCAACGGAAACGCCGGGCAGGTAGTTCTTGCGGCTGTTGTCGATAACGCCGAGCTCCTGCAGCTCTGCCATGGCATCGTTGAACATCTCGGAGTGCACGCCCAAATGCTTGCGCGCCTTCAGGCCTTCAGCGATGGCATTCGCGATCGAGCCGAATCCGAGCTGAATGCACGAGCCATCTTCGATGAGCTCGCAGACGATATCGCCCACGATCTTCTCTTCGGGCTTTGGCTCAGCGATCGGCATCTGCGTCATGGGCTGATCGATCTCAACGAAGGCATCGATCTGCGAAACATGCAGGTTACGCTCGAGGCCATTCACCCACGGCACGCTCGGGTTGATCTGCGCGATAACGTGCTTTGCCGTGCGAATGCCTTCGGGGCGACAACCAACGTGGCCGATATTGCAGTAGCCATGCTTGTCGGGAGGCGTCATAGCGATGAACGCCACATCGATCCCGTCATTTTCAACAAGGTTCTTCGTACGATGAAGGTGCAGGGGCACATAGGCAGTGTGACCTGCAGAAATGCCGTTGCGCTCGTTGCCACCGGTGAAGTAGTTGTGGTAATGGAATTCGTCGAAGCCAACGGTCAATTCGTCGAGGTGCAAATCCTCGCTCGTGATGCCGCCATACATCGAGATGCCATGCAACGCCCCGTCTTGAATGCGCTTGAGCATCGGGCGGATAAGGCCACCGGCCACTTCGAAGGTTCCTACGAAAACGGACGTGCCATCGCCTACGAAGCGATCAAGCATCGTCTCAACATCCATACTGCGATCCTTATAGATCTGCTGCCACTCCATATAAGCCCCCTTGGGTTCAAAAAACATGTTCACATAAGCATACAACCTCTTATGCGCCGTGGTGCAGAGCGATTTATCGTAAATGAAAATAGGTTAGTGCGGATTTGGATTGGTTTTGTGTTGATGGGGGCTTACTTAACAGGTAAAATTTTGCCCAGTGTTCTCGTGAACACGTTCTAACCTCATAAAAAAGGAAGAGGGACTATGATTACCGATCTTAAGATCAACGAAGAGAACAAAAAGCGCTATTACGAGCAAGGTTATTGGACCGAAAAGACAGTCAACGATATTTGGAACGATCGTGTTGCAGCTCACCCCGATCGTGAATATATCTCCGACGACATGGGTGTGCGCCTTACCTACGCCGAAATCGACGACAAGGCCGCTCGTCTTGCTTCATGGCTGCGTGAACAGGGCATCCAGAACGGTGATGTGGTCACCTTCCAGATGCCGCCGTGGTCTGAGTTCGCTATTCTCTACGTTGCTTGCCTGAAGGTCGGCGCGGTCATCCATCCGCTCGCGGTCACCTTCAACGGCGAAGACCTCGTCTACGCCATGAACCTTGTTGAATCCAAGGCGTTCATTGCTCCCACCTTCCATCACAAGACCAATTTCGAAGATCAGATCTTCTCCGTGGTCGAGCGCATTCCTTCTCTTCCGATCAATGCGATCGCCGTTCACGACAAAACGGTCGATGCAAAATCTGCCACTACGCTCAAAGAGATCTTCGAGAAATACGAACCCTATACGGGCGAAGCAGGCAGCAAGTCCGATGAAGTGGTGCTCATCCTTTCCACTTCCGGTACCACCGGTCGTCCGAAGGCGGTACTCATCACGCACAACGCGCTGCTCTTCTCCGAGCGCGCATTCTCGACGGGCCTCGGCCTTACGAAAGACGATGTCATGTTCATGCCGGCTCCGCTCAATCATGCAACGGGCTTCAATCATGGTCTCATCACGCCGCTACTGCTCGGCGGTCGTGTCGTAGTCGCGCATCACTTCAACCCCGAAGAGGCGATCAACCAGATGAATCGCGAAGGCGTTACCTGGTCGATGGGCGCTACACCGTTCATCTACGACATGTTGAACACAGCAGACTCAACCGATCTCGATTTCGAATCGCTCAAGCTCTACATTTGCGGTGGCGCTCCCGTTCCGGGCTCCATGGTCGAGCGCGCTGCGTCTCATGATGTGGTCCTCTGCGAATGCTATGGTTCCACCGAAAGCTGTCCGCACCTCTTCGTTCCGCCTGCAAAGGCGCTCGAATGGGATGGTGCTTGGTCTGGTGTTGCTCCTGAGGGCATCGAGGTCAAGGTTGTCGATGAGTTCGGCAACGAAGTTCCTCACGGCGAACAGGGCGAAGAGCTTTCGCGCGGTCCGCACATGTTCGCAGGGTATCTGAAGAACCCTGAAGCAACGGCTTCGGAGCTTTCCGACGACGGCTGGTTCTCTTCAGGCGACCTTTGCTATATGGATGATGAACACCGCATCCGCATCAATGGTCGCAAGAAGGAGATCCTCATTCGTGGCGGCATCAACATCTCTGCCAACGAAGTCGACGAGAACCTCATGGGTTGCCCGGGCGTTGGCGATCATGCCACCATCGGTTTGCCCGACGATCGCTTGGGCGAGCGCATCTGCACCTTCATCGTGCTCGAAGATCCGCATGCAGAGCGCCCCACGCTCGATTCCATCGCTGATTACCTTACCGCGAAGGGCATCGCGAAGCGTCTGTGGCCAGAGCACATCGAGTTCATCGATGAGATTCCTCATACGGAAAGCGGCAAGGTGAAGCGTCACCAGCTTGCCGACGAACTGGACAAGCGCCTCAAAGCCGCAAAGTAGTTTTTGCGCAACAGAGCAGCTGAATGCAAACGGGCAGGGATTATCCCTGCCCGTTTTTATTGTCTAGTAACTGATTTTGCTCGATCAGCGCCGAGCGCGAGACACGAGGTTCCCCGCTTCCCTGTTCGCGAATCAGCGCATGCTGATTCGCTCATGCGTCGCTGCTTTGCTCGGGTTTATTAAAAATGAATTAAGTCGGCAAAGAGTCACCTCGTTGCCTCACCCTCTCTGCTGATCGAGCCAGATGTTTCCGGCTAGGCAAGCAGCTGAGTCCATGGGGTACTTAAATTACTCTGAGTCCACAAACTTAAATAAGTAATAGGCTGTCCGAAGGAGCGAAGCGCATGAGCTTGCCTGAATAGGCAAGCGAACAGCGAGAGCGGGTAATTACAAGTGCCCCTTGGGCGTGCTGCTTGCCTTGATAGGCGCAGCTTACTTGATCAATCGAGCTGCCATGAAATCGTTAGCGTTCAGCTCAACGGTGTCGTCGAGCACTTCGAGCTTCACTGGCTGGTCGAACTTGCGTGAGAGCGCAGTTGCGATGAGCCAATCGGCAACTTCGGGGTTCTTCCCTAAAAGCGGCCCATGCAAGTAAGACCCGATCACGTTCTTGTAACGTACGCCATCGGCACCAGAGGTGTCATTGTTGCCGTGCCCGGTCGTTGAGATTACCTGACCGAACGGCTCAAGACCTTCGCCGAGATGCGTGCGTCCCGCGTGATTCTCGTAACCGATCACGGGGTGCGAGGCGATAGGGGAGACGAGCGCGATATTCTCGATCAAGCGATCGAAGCCTTTGTTCGCGCGCTTGGTCTCGGCATCAATGATCGAAAGCCCTTCAACGACCTCATCGCCCATCAGCCAGTTCTTGCCTAGAATTTGATACCCACCGCAGATGGCGAGCAACACGCCATCATCTTCAACATAGGTGGCAAGCTGCTCTTTATTCTCCAAGATCTCCTGTGAGGCAAGATGCTGTTCACGGTCGGGACCACCGCCCATGAACACGATATCGGCTTCTGAAATATCGAACTTGTCGCCGTAGTGAATCTGCTCGAGCTGGGCAGGGATTCCGCGCCAGGCGCAACGCTGCATGAGCACTTTCAGGTTACCCCCATCGCCATAGAGGTTGAGCAGATCGGGGAAGAGATGCACGATGCGCAGCGGCTCCTGTTGGATAGGCGGGATCGTGTTCTCCATGACCGCAGGGGTAACGCTGAGTTTGCCTTCGCGTGGGGTCGCGACCTCAGCGCTATCGGCGCGCTCCATCAATGCGGCGCGCACCGCAGGCAACGCCGTGTAGTTCGCGATCGCGTACATGTTCCAATCGGCGGGCATGTCGAGGGCGGTATCGACCATATCGTTCACGCTATTGATGAGTCGTGCCTGGATACCGGCATATTTCAGGCGCAGTTGCAAATCGTTCTTGCGTGTGCCGCCGGCATAGACCACGAGCTCCGGCTGGCTTGCGAGCTCTTCGAAATCGCAGTCCCAGATCCATGAGATATCGTGCCCATCCGCTTCATTGTCGTTGATGAAGAATGCTACCACTTTCTTGCCTGGGTCAGCAGTAATGATCTTCAAGTTCTGATTGAATCCAGTGGGGTTCTTCGCAAGGTTCAGAAGCAGTGGACGCCCCTCGATCGCAAGGTGCTGCAAGCGCCCATTCTGTGGATCGAAAGAGCTCACACATTCCTGAATGGTCTCGTTATCGATACCGAGCTTATGCGCGCAGGTCCATACTGCAAGCGTGTTGTAGACCATGTAGGGACCAGACTGCGCGAGGCGCATGGTGGCCTGCGTAGAATCGATCGTATCGGTGATCGCGTAGGTGATGCCGCCATCGAAGGTCACATTATGCGCATGAACATCCAATTTAGGACGCGCAAAGCCGCAGTTTTCGCAGTGATAGGTACCGAGCTGCCCGTACTGGCGATAATCGTAGATGAACATGCCTGAACAACGCTGGCACATCTGCGCATCGGCAACGGTGTTCTGTGCGAGATGCATGTCTTCGCTCACACCGAAGGCGATCGTCTTGTTCTCGACCTTCTCAGCGATGATCGCACACAGAGGATCGTCGGCGTTATAGATGAGCATGGATTCGGGCGAATGCTCAAGCCCTGAGATAATGGCATCCTGTACGCGGTCGATCTCGCCGCAGCGGTCGAGCTGGTCGCGGAAGAGGTTCAACAACACCACATAGGTGGCTTTCACCTGCGGCAAGATGCGCGCAAGCCAAAGCTCGTCGGATTCGAACACGCCCCAGGCTGCCGGCTCGGTCTGCAAGAGTGTAGCCGCCACGCCATAAGCCATGTTCGCACCCGTGCGATTGCACGCGACGGTCTTGCCGCTTGCTTCGATCACATCGGCGATCATATTGGTTACGGTGGTCTTTCCGTTCGTGCCCACTACCACGATCGAACCCTCCGCGATCTTGCTCATCTCTTCGGAGATGATATCGGGGTCGATCTTGAGCGCGATCTTGCCCGGCATGTTCGCTGCCGGACGATGGGCAAGGGTCTTCAGCCCCCAGGTGGAAAGCGACGATGCCAAGCGGGCACCTGTCTTACGAAAGCTCATGCTCGCTCCTCACTCTTAGTACGAATCATTCTACACGATGGTCTTGCTTGAGCGCGCTTGCGCAAGCGGGTATCATCGAACGAACGGTTCGAGCGTGCTGATGCTGATACAGTGACTCCTCATTGCCCTACCAGATCGAAAGGACGAAGCAATGCCTAGCTTGAAGAATGCGATCGAGAACTTGACCAAGGAGCAGCTTGTAGAGCTTCTGAGGATGGCCTCGAAGAACCTGGTCGCTATGGATGGCACCTGGTTCCAGGTTCTTGAAGAACGCAAGGGTATGGATTACGCCATGGAGATCGATATTGCCGTGTGGGAGCGCTATCCCATTTCCGAGGCAAGGCGCCTGAAGAAGTTCCTTAACCTTGCTGAATATCCCGGACTTGAAGGCCTTGCGCAGGCCCTTCCGCTCTACTACAACACGATCGCGAACGAGACGAGCATGCACTGGGAAGACGACGCGCTCATCTTCCGCACTGATGTGTGCCGCGTTCAATCGGCCCGTTCGCGCAAGGGCATGGAATTCCATCCGTGCAAGCCAGCGGGCATCAATGAATACACCACATTCGCCCAGACGATCGACCCGCGCATCGAGGTCGAGTGCCTGAGCTGCTACCCCGAGATCACAGATCCGACATGCGGTTGCTCATGGCGTTTCACCCTGCCTAACGACTCTGCAGACAAGGCCGATCAAGGCAAGTAGTCATTATGAAACCGGCACAAAAAGGCTTCTATTTTTGTACGAGAAACCTTACAAAATTCATGGGCTCAACACATTTTTGGAGAAAAAACGCTAAATACGCGGAGTTCTTGTTTTGTTACCCGATAAACGATTGCGTAACAAATAGAGTTTGAGCATTATATACTCATGATGAAATCGCGAAAAAAGACTGGGCGCCATGCCGTCCGCAGTGCCGAGAACTCGTCATACAGCGGGAAATCTTTCACATCGCCTTATGATGTGAGCGCCTATTCTCGGCATGGTAATGCTGAACAATATCACGATGCTTCGCGCAAGCAAAAGAAGCATCACAAGCGCAAGATCGGCATGACAGTTGCTGCCATCTTTCTGGTGGTCGTACTTGCGGGCGTCGGCGTTGCGTTTGCCTTCATTTCCAATATCGACCGTAATCTGCAAGACGGTCTTGACGAGGACCTTCTCGCTTCGCTCACCGCATCCGATTCTCCCAGCGAACCGTTTTACATGTTGTTGATCGGCGTTGATAAATCAGAAGAGCGCGAAGAGAGCGACATTTACGGTGGTGCGTATCGTACTGACTCCATGATCCTTACCCGCGTCGATCCGCGCAACACCAAGATAACCATGGTTTCGATCTATCGCGACACGATGGTCGAACTGCCGGGGCATGGCAAACAGAAGATCAACGCGGCATATGCGTTCGGTGGCCCTTCGCTTGCTGTAAAGACGGTGTCTGAGCTAGCGGGTGTTCCGATTCATCACTACGCCGAGATCGACTTCAATGGCTTTGAAGATGTAGTCAATGCGCTTGGCGGTGTTGAAGTCGATGTGCCCATGGCCATCAATGACCCCCTTGCTGGCGAGCCGCTCGAAGCTGGTCCTCAAACACTCAATGGCTCGCAAGCGCTCGTACTTTGTCGTTCGCGTCATGCCTACGACAAATACGGTGATGGCGATATGATGCGTGCAGCGAACCAGCGCATGGTCATTTCGGCGATCCTGAAGAAAATCATGTCTTCCGATGTGGCAACCATGACGAACACGGTCAACACGCTTGCCAACTACATCACTACCGATTTTTCAGTCTCGAGCATTCTTGGTTTCGCAAACACCTTCAAAGATATCAACATTGAAGAAGATATCTATTCGGCCATGGAGCCCACCATACCGCTTTATGAAAACGATATTTGGTGGGCGATCCTCGATGAAGAGCCTTGGCGCGAGATGATGAAGCGCGTTGATGCAGGTCTTCCACCTACGGAAGAAGGCTTGGTCGACCCTAATACCGGTGTTACGCTTGCCGTCATTGGTGACGGTGGCAAGAACGCATCTGCAACGAATGGCTCCAATGCATCAAGCTCAAATCTTTCGGGTGTTGAAATTGCAGTTCGTAATGGCGCGGGCATCAATGGTGTTGCCGCAGAAGCTGCTGAGAAGCTGTCGGATAGGGGTGCTATAACCGACACAGGCAACGCAGATGACTCCAAATACAAGAATACGCTCATCATCTACAACGACGACTCTGACAAAGCTCAAGCGCAAGCAATTGCCGATGCGCTTGGAGTGGGTCAGCTGAAGAAGAACACCGGCGGAACCTATTCGTTCAAGACCGATTTCCTTGTGGTGATCGGCGCTGACTGGGAATAGCCTCCACTCATCATCGTTCGTCACCTTTATTTGTGGTAGGGTTCGCGCTTGATGATCTTGAAGGCGCGATAGACCTGTTCGAGCAGAACCACGCGCGCCAAGTTATGCGGAAGCGTGATCGGTCCGAAGCTCATGCGCAAAGACGCGCGTTCTTTCACTGCATTCGTAAGACCGTCTGATCCTCCGATCACGAACACCAGATGCGATACCCCTTCAACGGTGTAACGCTCGATCCGGCTCGCAAGCGCTTCGCTCGAGGTCTCTTTCCCTTGGATATCGAGCACGATGATGGTTGCACTTTCGGGCAGCGCCTCCAAAACGAGCACACTTTCTTGCTCGCAGTTCGAATCAGGGACCTCTCGCACGGTAAGGTTGCAGTAGCCACCAAGCCGCTTGCTATACTCAGCGCACGCATCGCGCCAGAAGCGCTCTTTCAGTTTGCCGACTGCGATAACAGTGATTTTTAGCATGGAGAATCCCCTTCATGAATCGTTAACTCCATCTGATTGTTTATACTACGTTCTATACGTTTCCATGAGCGCGCGGGGGAATAAAGCGCCCAAGAATCGCGGAACGTAAAAGATTCAACGAATCATCCAATCGACAGCGCACAAAGGGGAGGGTTATGCGTCATATGATCGACAAGCTCTTCCGTGCGACCCTCGATCACCCTAAAGGGGTATTGGTTGCGGCACTTTTGCTATGCGTTGCCTGTGCGCTTTGCATCCCGCTGGTGAAGATCAACTACCAGTTCTCGGACTACTTGCCCGAAGATTCTCCTTCTACCGGTTCACTCCAAACGCTCGAAGACGCTTTCGGCGCGAACTTGCCCAACAGCTACATCTACGCTCAAGGGGTCGACCTCATGCAGGCCGATGCGCTTGCCGCTGAATTCGCGGCGATCGACGGGGTGGATGACCTCATTTGGCTCGGCGATGTGGTGGACATCCGCCGACCGCTCGAAACCTACGATGCCGATATCGTGAAGGCATGGAAGAGCGACGAGGGCTATCTCTACCAGGTCGCACTCGACTCAACGAAGTCGGTCGCGGCGCTTGATGCGATCAAGGAAGCGGCTCAAGCAGGAGGGGCGAGCGCGGTCGCACTTTCAGGTGACGAAGTGAACACGGCGGTCGCGCAGGGTTCGTCGGACTTCGAGATCCAGCTCATCCTGGTCATGGCGGTCATCGTGATTCTGGGGCTTTTGCTCCTAACGAGCGAAGCCTGGTTCGAACCGGTGCTCTTCCTTTCGGTCATCGGCATCTCGATCGTGTACAACCTCGGCACCAATATCATCTTCGGCGAGATCTCGTTCATCACGCAGATGTGCGCAGCTATCCTACAGCTTGCGGTCTCCATGGACTACGGCATCGTCATGCTGCACGAATACCGCCACTTCAAGCAAGAGGGCCGCTCGTCTTACGATGCCGCACTCGCGGGCATGCACAAAGCTTCGGGCGTCATCGCTTCGTCGGCTGCGACCACGTTCTTCGGTTTCCTCTCCCTCTGCGCGATGGCGTTTCTCATCGGTGCGGATATGGGCGTGGTGCTGGCGAAAGGCATCGTATTCAGCTTCCTTTCGGTGCTATTCATCTTGCCCGTTATGGTCCTGCTTTCCGAAAAGCTGCTGCAGCGAACGGCGCATCGCAAGTTCTTGCCCTCTTTCAACAAGTTCGCGAAGTGGTGCATGCGCTTGAGCATCCCGTTCACCCTTATCGCGGCGCTCATCGTGGTGCCGGCGTTCTTGGGATCGCGCAATACTGAATATGTGTATGGCGCGAGCGGGTTCGTGGAGCCGGGCAGCCAGCTCTACGAGGATACCGAGCTTATCGAAGAGACCTTCAATGCATCTGGTCAGTGCGCGGTGCTCGTTCCCGAAGGCCAGTGGGGCAAAGAGAAGGAGCTGGTCGCAGCGCTCGATACGCTGCCGCACGTGAGCTCGATCGTGTCATACGTGACCACAGTCTCGGAACGCATTCCTACCGATATGGTGCCTCCTGCAAGCCTCGAATCGCTCATTTCAGGTGGTTATTCGCGCATCATCATCGCGACCGACTTGCGCGGCGAAAGCCCCGAAGCGTTCAAACTCGTGCAGCGTATTCGCGATCTATGTCAGCTCTACTATCCCGATGAAGCGAAGCTCGTAGGCTCCACGGTAACGAGCTACGATATGTCGCTCATCGTGAACGACGACTCTGCGCGCGTGCTGTTCGCTTCGATCATCGCTATTGGGCTCGTGCTCTTGCTTATGTTCCGCAGCCTGTCGATCCCGCTCATCTTGTTGCTCACGATCGAGAGCTCGATCTGGATCAACCTGGCCATTCCCTATTTTGCGGGCGAGACGATCCAATACATCGGATACCTCATCATTAGCGCGATCATGCTGGGAGCCACGGTTGATTACACGATCATCCTCACGCGTTCTTACCTCGACAAACGCCGCGTGCAACCGAAGCACCAGGCCATCACCGAAGCGATCTCGCGCAGTGCGATCACGATCCTTACCTCAGCGACTATCCTTACGTTGTGCGGTGCGTTCATCGGCCTTATCTCGAGCAACGGGGTCATCGCGAGCCTTGGAACGCTCATCGGGCGCGGTGCCTTCATTGCGGCGCTCAACACGTTCCTGCTCCTACCGATGCTCTTCATGATCTTCGATCGCGTTATCGAAAAGACAACGCTTGGAACGCATTTCTATAAACAGCCTTACAAACAGCCACTCGAAGAGAAAGTGGGCAGGTGAGAGCCATGACGCTACGAAGAACCGCATTTGCGATGGCGCTTTGCGTGCTATTGATCATCGCGACCGCCATCACCGAGATTGCTCCTGCGAATTTTGGGTATGCCGCAGAAGAACAGCAGGCCAATGCGGTCGAGACAGAGAGCGCGACCAACATCACGCTTGCTGCGCCGCCTTCAACCCTGCTCGAGGGCACGTGCGAAAAGCAAGAGGTCGTGTATGCGAGCATGACGGCCGCAGGTGCGGTGAAGAGCCTCTATGTGGTGAACGAACTGTTCTCCGAAGAGCCCGTCATGGTGAAGGACTTCGGCACCTACAGCGAAGTGGTGAACCTGACCGATGGCACGAACATCGCGCGCGAGTCTGATAGCGTGCTCTGTACCGTGGAAAGTGAATCGTTCGCCTACCAGGGCAATCTCATCTCGACCGATCTGCCCTGGGACGTGAGCATCACCTATGAGCTCGATGGTAAGGTGTGCTCGCCTGAGGAAGTTGCCGGCAAGTCGGGTGAGCTGAAGATAACCATCGAGACTACCCAGAATCAAGCGATCGATCCGCTCTACTTCGACAATTATATGCTGCAGATCACCTGCACGCTCCCGATGGACCATGCCTCGAACATTGCCACGGAGGAAGGCACTATCGCGCTCAATGGTTCTAACACGGCAGTCACGTTCAGCGGTATGCCGGGCAAGACAGGCTCCTATACGCTCACGGCCCATGTTGAAGACTTCGAGATGGATGGGGTGAGCATCGCCGCTATCCCGTTCTCGATGGCGATCGAAGCACCCGATTCGAGCGCGCTCATCGCGCAATTCGATGAGCTTATCGAGGGAACGAGCAAGCTCGATACTGGCGCGGAAGGCCTCGAAAAGGGCACAAACGCGCTCGCGGCAGGAACTCGTAAGCTCGAGAGCGGAACGGCTCAGTTGCAAGGGGGCGCTCAAGAGCTCTTCGCGGGCGTTGCTGCCTATGTGGCAGGGGTTGCGCAGATAAGCGATGGCCTTGCGCAGGCGGCTGCGGGATCGAAGACTTTCGCCGAACAGCTTGAGGGGCTGAGCCAAGCGAGCGCTGCTATAGTGCACTCGCTAGACCAGACGCAAACGCAGATGCAGCAGCTGGTGAACGCTATCCAAGCAAGTCCCTCGATGTCGCAAGCTGAAAAGGACGCGATCATCGCCCAGCTTTCAGGCATGTCGGGACAGTTCAGTCAGCTGAAAGACTATGCCGCGGGGGTTGAAGGGCTTGCAGATGGCTATGCGCCGCTCGACAGTGCGCTCACCAAGCTTTCAGGTGGCCTTAGTGAGCTTGCCCAGCAGGGCGATGAGCTTACGAGCGGTTCTGCCGCGCTCGATGCGGGTGTGAGCGAACTTGCAGGTTCGAGCGGAAGTCTCGCGCAGGGAGCTGACAAGCTGAGTGAAGGAGCCTCGGCGCTAGCTGAAGGAACGTCCACGCTCCATGAGGAAAGCGCGATTATCCCCGACAAGGTCCAAGCCGAGATCGATGCCATGATGGCCGAGTACGACAAGAGCGATTTCGTGCCGAAAAGCTTCGCGGATGCGCGCAATGCCAACGTGAACCTCGTTCAGTTCGTCATGACTACCGAAGCGATCGCGCTGCCTGAGCCCGAGCCCGAAGAAATGCAAGAAACCGACGAATCGTTACTATCGCGTTTCTTCGCTTTATTTTCGTAGTCCTACCTATTACTATGGGGTAGATACGGATAAGTTAACCCCATATAACTAGCATATCGAGCGAGGCACGAAAGAAAGGGCTCCCATGTCGCTTCCAGCACCAAAGCATGATGTCGAACCTGATAATCTCACTACTATGGAACTAGGCGAATGCCTGCCGATGACTGCTGAGGTCATCGATGGTCATCTTCATATCGGTGGCGTGGACATGGTGAAAGTCGCCGAAGAATTCGGCACGGCGCTCTACGTGTACGACCAGGCAGACCTTGAGAATCGCATGGAGACCTATCGCGATGTGTTCGCTTCGCGCTATCCCAATTCCGATGTTATCTATGCTTCGAAGGCGTTCTTGAACAAGGCGGTCTGTCGCCTTGTGAACGCGCACGGTCTCTGCCTCGATGTGTCGGGCGGCGGCGAGTTGGCGCTGGCGCAAGCCGTTGATTTCCCCATGGAGCGCGTATTCGTGCATGGCAACAACAAGACTCCCCAAGAACTGCGCGAAGCCATTGCGGCAGGCGTAGGGCGCATCGTGGTCGATTCGCGCATCGAAGCACGCCGCGTCTCCGAGATCGCAGGCGAGCTGGGCAAGACGCAGGATATCTACATGCGTATCACGCCAGGTGTCGAGGCTGACACGCACGAATACATCCGCACGGGCTGCGAAGACTCGAAGTTCGGTTTCACCATGCGTGAAGATTTCGCATTCAACTGTGTAGCCGACATCCTTGAGCTTCCGAACGTGAATCTCGTGGGCTTCCACATGCACATTGGCTCGCAGATCTTCGCACTGCATTCGTTCGACGAAGCCATCAAGGTCATCGTCGAATTCGCGGCGCGCGTTAAGGACCACTACGGCATCGAAGTGGGCGAGATCGATGTGGGCGGCGGTCTGGGCATCGCTTACACCACCGAAGAGAATCCCTCGTCGATCGATGAATTCGCTGAAGTGGTCACCACGGCCATGAAGAAGTATTGCGCCGAGTTCTCCTTCGCTGAGCCACGTCTGCTCTGCGAGCCGGGCCGTTCGATGGTGGCTGTGCCAGGCGTTACGCTCTACACGGTGGGTATCCTGAAGACGCTTCCCGGCATCCGCAAGTACGTGGCCATCGACGGCGGCATGTCCGACAATATTCGCACGGCGCTCTATCACGCAGACTACGAGCCGGTGGTTGCGAACAAGGCCGACCAACCGCGCACGGAGATCGTGACCATCTGCGGCAAGCACTGCGAAAGCGGCGATGCGGTCGTGCTCGATCGCCCGCTGCAGCATCCCGATCTGGACGATGTCATCTGTGTGTTCGGCACTGGTGCCTACTGCCATTCCATGGCGAGCAATTACAACGGCCAGCCGCGTCCAGGCATCGTGTTCGTGAAGGATGGGCAAGCCACGCTCGTCACGCGCCGCGAGACCTATGCCGACCTCATGGCGTGCGACGTGGATTAAGCGCCAAAGCGCCGCAAGACAATCGAAAACGCTATCTTATCGAGCGGCCCGCGATCTGGCCGCTCGATGTGTCTTCAAGTAGGTATAATCACGGGATACGCGATTTTGAATGGAGTGGATCACATGGCAGTTAAAGTCGGCTTGGTTGGAACCGGTACCGTTGGTGGTGGCTGCATCGATATTCTGCACAACCACAAGGAAGATTTCCTGCGTCATTACGGCATCGATATCGAGCTCGTGCGCGTTTGTTCGCGTGAACCCGAGCAAGCTGAAGCACACGGCGTGGCTGACCTCTTCACGGAAGACTTTAACGACATCATCAACGATCCTGAGATCGATATCGTCATCGAGCTCATCGGTGGTACGGGCATTGCCAAGCAGGTCATCCTTGATGCACTCAATGCAGGCAAGAACGTGGTTACCGCGAACAAGGCGGTCATGGCAACTTCAGGCGAAGAGATCATGGCACTCGCGGAAGAAAAGGGCGTTGAGCTGGCGTTCGAGGCAAGCGTTGGTGGCGGTATCCCTATCATCGGTCCGCTGAAGCACTCGCTGATCGCTAACGAGATCTCTGCGGTCATGGGCATCGTGAACGGCACGACGAACTACATGCTCACCCGCATGGGCGAAGACGGCATGAGCTACGATGAAGCACTCGCTGAAGCCCAGGCCAAAGGCTTTGCAGAAGCTGATCCCACGGCCGATGTCGATGGTCACGATGCAGCAGCGAAGATCGCCATTCTGGCTTCGATCGCTTTCAATTCGCGTGTGGTCATGGACGATGTCTACACCGAAGGCATCCGCCGTATTTCGCCGGTCGACCTGGCAATGGCGGACACCATGGGCTATGCCGTGAAGCTCGTTGCGCATGCTCATCGCACCGATCACGGTATCGATGTGCGTGTTCATCCCACTATGATTCCGCTCGATCATCAGCTTGCGAAGGTCAATGGCGTTTACAACGCGATCTACGTGATCGGCGATGCCGTAGGCGAGACCATGTTCTTCGGTGAAGGCGCGGGCGCTGGTCCTGCGGCGAGCGCGGTCATGGGCGATGTGCTCGAAGTGGCGCGTCATCTGCAGCTTGGTGTGAAGCCGATCGTTGGCTGCACGTGCACGGATAACATCCCGGTCATTTCCGTTGAAGAGCTGCAAACGAAGTACTATCTGCGCTTCCTCGTGGAAGACCGTGCAGGCGTTTTGGCAGCATGTGCAGACATCTTCGCGAAGTACGATGTCTCGCTCCAGTCGGTTCAGCAGCGTGGTACGAAAGCGCGCGATGCAGTCAACCTCGTGTTCGTCACGCATACGGCTCACGAAGACAGCGTTGCTAAGGTTATCGACGAGATCCTTGCGCTCCCCAATGCAGTCATTGGCGGCTATCCTTCCGTCATCCGCGTCCAAGATTAGTAACAGCTTCTTAGAGGATTTCATACACGAAAAAAGCCAGCGTAAGCTGGCTTTTTGAGTAGTGTAGCGGAAGTATTGAAAGACTCCTGCTGTTTCGGCTTTCTGTAAGCTTAAACAGCTTCGAGCGCCTGCGAGAGGTCTGCGATCAAATCTTCGGCGCTTTCGATACCGCACGAAAGTCTGATCAGATCGGGGCTGATGCCCGCTGCTTCCAGCTCTTCATCGCTCATCTGACGATGCGTAGCGTTCGCAGGATGCAGCACGCAGGTGCGTGCATCGGCAACATGCGTAGCGATCTGCGCCAGCTTGAGCGCCGACATGAAACGCTCGGCTGCTTCGCGCCCGCCAGCAACACCGAAGCTCACTACGCCACACGTTCCATTCGGCAGGTACTTCTGCGCAAGCTCGTAGCTTTCATCGCCGGGTAGGTCGGCATAGCGCACCCACGAGATCTTTGGATGATCCTTCAAGAACTGCGCGACCGCCAGTCCGTTCGCCGTGTGCTGCGCCATGCGCAGATGCAGGCTTTCCAGGCCCATATTCAACAGGAACGCGTTCTGCGGCGATTGGATCGAGCCGAAATCGCGCATGAGCTGTGAGGTCGCCTTCGTGATGTAGGCACCCGCTTGGCCGAATTGCTTGGTGTAGATAACGCCGTGATAGCTCTCATCCGGCGTGGTCAGCCCGGGGAATTTATCAGCGTGCGCATCCCAGTCGAAGTTGCCCGAATCAACGATGCAGCCGCCAACGGCAGCGCCATGGCCATCCATGTATTTCGTGGTGGAATGCGTAACGATGTCGGCGCCCCATTCGATGGGACGGCAGTTGATGGGCGTAGGGAAGGTGTTGTCTACGATGAGCGGTACCCCATGATCGTGCGCCGCCTTCGCAAAGCGCTCGATATCGAGCACCGTGAGCGCGGGGTTAGCCACCGTTTCGCCGAAGACCGCTTTGGTGTTCGGCTTGAACGCGGCCTCAAGTTCCTCATCAGAGCAGGTGGGGGATACGAACGTGAACTCGATGCCCATGCGCGCCATAGTGTGCGCGAACAGGTTATAGGTGCCGCCGTAGATGGAGGTGGAGCACACCACATGATCGCCGCAGCCAGCGATGTTGAAGATCGCGAAGAAGTTCGCGGCCTGACCCGAAGAGGTGAGCATGGCGGCGCTGCCGCCTTCCAGCTCGCAGATCTTCGCGGCAACGAAATCATTCGTGGGGTTCTGCAGACGTGTGTAGAAGTAACCGGATTCCTCCAGGTCGAAGAGCTTACCCATGAACTCGCTCGAATCGTATTTCCACGTGGTGCTTTGATAGATAGGGATCTGGCGCGGCTCCGCGTTGCCGGGATGGTAGCCGCCTTGAACGCAAGTGGTTTCGATTTGAGTAGACATGCAAGCTCCTTGTTCTTTAATTTGGGTAAGGTCGTTCAGGCCAGGCTGCACGACCGTATGCCTTTGCAGCTCATGGTATCATCTGCATTTTTCTCTCCGCTGTTCAGCGGGGTACGTTTCGTTCTTCGGGGCATCGCTTTTCGTGATAGCCAGCACTAAGAACAACCGATAGCCTTGCGCTTCATGATTCGCGCGGCGAGCAAAAATGCCCTTTCAAAAGCTGTTATGATGAACACCGAAGAAAGGACGTTAGCTATGCCGATTAGAATTCCTGATGCGCTACCTGCAACAAGTGTGCTTGAAGGTGAGAATATCTTCGTGATGACCGAACATCGCGCGATCCATCAGGATATTCGCCCTCTGCGCGTGCTCATCTTGAACTTGATGCCCACCAAGATCGAAACGGAAACACAGATCCTGCGTAAGCTTTCCAATACGCCGCTGCAGGTCGAGGTCGATCTTCTGCAAACGGTCAGCCATCGCGCCACGCATGTGCCAGCTGAGCATCTGGAATCGTTCTATGTGGGCCTCGACGACATTCGCCACAAGCGTTACGACGGCATGATCATCACTGGTGCACCGGTCGAACTCTACGATTTCGAGACGGTCGACTATTGGTCAGAGCTATGTGAGATCTTCGAGTGGGCGAAGACGCACGTGTTCTCCACGTTCTATATTTGCTGGGGAGCGCAGGCGGGCATCTATTACCACTTCGGCATCGACAAGCACATCCTCGACAACAAGATGTCGGGCATCTTCGCGCATCAGATCGTGAAGCCTTCGAGCCCGCTCGTGCGCGGTATCGATGACATCCTTCACGCACCGCATTCGCGCAACACTGAAGTTCATGTGGAAGACATCGAAGCGCATCCTAGTCTTGAGGTTATCGCCGTGTCGGATGAAGCGGGCGTGTTCATTGCCAAGAGCACCGACAGCCGTCACTTTTTCGTGTTCGGCCACCCCGAATACGACACGGAGACCCTTGCCGAAGAGTACTTCCGGGATGTGAAAAAGGGCATCGACCCTGAAGTTCCCAAGCATTATTTTCCGAACGACGATCCCACGCAAAAGCCGCTCTCGAATTGGCGCGCAGCCGCCCAGCTGCTCTACACGAACTGGCTGAATTACTACGTTTATCAGGCAACACCCTACGATATCGACAACACCGATCTTAAGGCAGACTAGTTAACCATGAGCCACTCAGTCCTAAGCCAAGGCAAGGCGAACGCACGCCCTGATATTGTTATAGTTGACATATAACGATTAGCGCCCTAAAATGTGCTATGTTGAATATAACAATTCTGAAGGAGGGCGTACCCATGATCATCACGATCGATGAAACAGCATCTGAACCGCTCTACAAGCAGATACACGATCAGGTTATCGCGGGCATCGCAACAGGCCAGCTTGAACCAGGCATGTCGTTGCCTTCTGTGCGCTCGCTCGCCAGCGATCTGGGCATCAACTTGCACACGGTGAACAAGGCCTATGCGATCTTGAGGGACGAAGGCTATGTCCAAATGCGCGGGCGTGCTGGTGCGGTCATCAGCGAACCGAGTGATGCAGGGCGTGCCGAGAAGAACCGCGAGACGCTCTCAGCCATAGAGGATGATCTATTCAAGTTAGCGCTCACCTATCGTGCCTGCGGGGGAGCGCGCGGTGAATTCGTTGAAAGCGCAGCCGCGCAAGCAGCTCGTGCATACGCTACGATCTCGGATGTGCCCGAGAGCGCAAGTACGAAACGCTCCATGAAGAAGCATCCAGCGCGTTCGTCAGCGAAAAAGGGCGCGGTCGAAGGCCCTTCAGCACAAGGCGCGTGAACATCATGCAAGCCATCGATCCGATCATGCTCGCTCTTTTGGGGTTCGTTCTGCTCTTCGTTCCCATCACCGGTGGTCTCATGGCGGCTACCCCTTACCTTATGCCGAAGCGCGAATGCTTCGCGGTGACCATCCCCGATGCAGCATCGAACGATCCAGAGATCAAGCACCTCAAGCGCTCCTACTTCACCATCGTGATCGTGGCGACCTTAGCGTTCACGGCGCTTTGCGGCGTTTGCATCTGTCTCGATCCTGAGCGTGCGTTCTTGCCTGCGCTCGTTGTCTCTGTGCTCATCATATGCTTCGGTAGCTACGCTCTCATGCTCCACTTTCGCCAGAAGACGATCGCGCTCAAACGTGCGCGGGGTTGGGAAGCGCAAACAGCCAAGCGCGTAGGCTTCGTTGCTGAAGAACCAGCGCCCGAGCCGCTCTCTCAAAAATGGGATCTCTTCTTCTTGATTCCGATCACCATCACCGGGCTCGTGTGCATGGTGGGATATCCGTTCATGCCAGAGCATCTTGCTACGAACATCGATCTTTCGGGGCAGGTGGCCCATTGGATGGACAAGACACCCCTTACGGCTGCCTTTCCGTTCTTGATCGTTGTGTTCCTGGATGGGTGCTTCGCCTTTTCGCATTGGAGCATCCTGCGTTCGAAGAAAGGCATCGATGCATCTCGCCCTGCCGCAAGCGCCTGGGCTTACGGCGCATTTGCGCGCGCACAGAGCATGATGCTCGTAGGTTTAGGGACGATGCTCTCGTTCCTCGGCCCGATCATGTCGCTTTCGTTCATGGGCGTTATCACCATGCAGCAAGCACTCCTTCCCATTGTGATCATGATTGCGATCGTGCTGGTGGTGGTTCTCGCGATCTCGATGATCTATGGACAAAACGGCGCGCGTCTCTTGCGTCGCATGGAAGAGCCCACATCGATGCCCGTGGACGATGACCGCTATTGGAAGCTGGGTATCTTCTACTGGAACCACGATGATGCCAGCCTCTTCGTGCCTGAGCGTTTCGGCATAGGGTGGACCATCAACCTGGGAAGACCAGCTGCCTGGGCCATCATCGTCGGCTTCGTCCTTGTCGTGGTCGCCTTCATCATCTTCTCGCTCTGCTTATGAGCACATGTGAGTCACGGGGACGGTTCTTCTGACTCACATCATTATGCATAAATCGATCCGTGAGTCAGGAGAACCGCTCCCCATGACTCATTGACTCACCTTCAGAAAGCAGCAACAACAGCGAAGGCTCCAAGCGCTTTCACTTCCGATATCTTTCCAAATCGACCTTTCAGGCCTATCTCGTGCACGAATCGATTGACTTCACGAATGAAAAAAGCTTATTATGCAAAGGTTCGCTTTCAAAAGCCCCGTGTGGCTGTGCGGTCTGAAGCTTTTGGCACGGTAGTCCAGAACCAAGCCAGAAGAAAGCGAAGGGGTAGGATCCTTCGCGCTTTTCAGGCAAAGCAAGCAACTTTTGAAAACAAACATTGTTACTTTTTTGGAGGAACACAGTGAAGACCTATTATGCAAAGCCGAATGAAGTTGCTCGCGAGTGGCTTCTCATCGACGCGCAAGACCAGGTTCTCGGTCGTGTCGCATCGAAGGCGGCTCACATCCTGCGCGGTAAGCATAAGCCGACCTATACCCCTCACGTGGACACCGGCGATTTCGTGGTTATCATCAACGCCGACAAGATCCGTGTGACCGGTAAGAAGCTCACCGATAAGGAATACTACCGCCACAGCGGTTATCCGGGAGGACTCAAGTGCGAGACCTTCGAAGAGGCCATGGAAAAGCACCCAGAGCGCGTGATCGAACATGCAGTTAAGGGCATGCTCCCCAAGAACACGCTCGGTCGTGCAATGGCTAAGAAGCTCAAGGTCTATGCCGGTGCAGAGCATCCGCACATGGCACAGCAGCCCCGCGAGATCAAGATGGAGGATAACTAATGGCAGGTGAAGCTATCTATTACGGCACGGGTCGTCGTAAGAACGCAGTTGCTCGCGTGCGCATCGTCCCGGGCACCGGTAAGGTTACCGTCAATGGCCGCGATGGTCTCGACTTCTTCGGTCGCCAGGCTCTCGTTGATTATGCAAAGACTCCCTTCGGCGTAACCGATACCATGAATCAGTTCGACGTTATCGCTCGCTGCAATGGCGGCGGCACGTCTGGTCAGGCAGGTGCTCTGCGCATGGGCATCGCTCGCGCTCTTCTCGAGGCTGGCGATTATCGCGCAGAATTGAAGCGCGCAGGTTACCTCACGCGTGATGCTCGTATGGTCGAGCGTAAGAAGTACGGTCTGAAGAAAGCTCGTAAGCGTCCGCAGTTCTCAAAGCGCTAAGTTTTTTGCTCCAGACCCGATCATATCGATCGCAAACAAGAACCGCTTCCCTCGGAGGCGGTTCTTTTAATATGAGCAGGACATTGTCAATAGACAAAGTTGGGCCTAACCCTCTTTTAATAA
>ERZ826764.66-NODE-66-length-151541-cov-43.118532_pt1 | contig 151541 bp, 123 predicted proteins | sample MGYA00519870_ERZ826764 | MGnify/ENA primary metagenome ERZ826764 (study PRJEB31778, sample SAMEA3449239) | human gut metagenome | biome: human gut; feature: human-associated habitat; material: faeces | place: United Kingdom | collected 2010/2012 ... | reverse complement strand
CGGGATTGGTCAAAATAGTTTGACTATTAGCGGCTAAAATCGCCCGGCGCTAACAACGCCGCGGTTTCGGTAAACGATGCCGGTAATCGCCTCGAAATAATCAAGCGTTTCTGACGCACGGACGCATGCGAGCGTCTAGCATATCCATTCAAAACGGATTCACGAGCAAAGGGAGTCACAAGAGCATATGAAGCAATGGGTTGGACTGGGCAAATTTCTCGCGGGACACATGCAGGTCATCGTTCCGATTTGCGTGGCGCTCGGCGTGCTCTTTCCCCAGCAGATTGGCGTACTTAAGCCCATCGTTCCCGCCCTCTTCGCCTTTATGACGTTCCAAGGTGCGCTCAGCAACACCTTTCACCAGGTGGCTGAGGTGTTCCATCGTCCGCTGCACCTGATCTTGGCGTTGCTCGTCTCGGCGGCGCTTATCCCTATCGCAGCCTATGCCATGGGATCGTTACTCTTTGGCTCCAATCCCAACCTTGTCTGCGGCATCGTGCTCGAGTACAGCGTACCCGTCGCAGTCACCGCCTTTATGTGGATTAGCATGTTCGGCGGCAACGGCCCGCTCGCGCTCACCATTATCCTGACGTCCTCGGTTATCTCGCCTGTGACGATTCCTCTTACGCTCAAGCTCCTGCTGGGCGCCACCGTCTCGATCGATGTGCCGAGCATGATGCAGAATATGGCCTTTATGATCGCCATCCCCGCCGTGCTCGGTATCGTCATTAACGAGCTCACGCGCGGCTGGGGTCATGAGAAACTCTCCCCCGCGCTCTCGCCCGCCTGCAAGTTCATGATGATGGGTGTTATCGCGTCCAACTCCACCGCCATGAGCGAGTACGTGCTGCACATGAACACGGTGCGCCTGGAAGTCGCCCTCTTTATTTTGGTCTTCGCCATCAGCGGCTTTATCGTCGGTTTTCTGGTCGCACGTGCGCTGCATCTGCCGTATAGCGAGACGACCACCATGTGCTTTACCTGCGGCATGCGTAACATCTCTTCGGGCGCCGTCATCGCCACGCAGTACTTTCCCGGCGAGGTCGTATTCCCCGTCATGTGCGGTACGCTGTTTCAACAGGTGCTGGCCTCGATTATCGGGCATCTCTTTGAGCGCCTAACCGGCGAGGAGCGCGCCAAACAGCGCAAGCGGGTCGAAGCCGGCCGCGACGCGATGGCACGCTAGGCAGCACGCTTTTCGCAGGCGTTCGCCTTGCTATGCGAGCGTTTCCAGATGTGCGCGTAGGCGCTCAGCATCGATATCGAGCGTGGTCTCGGCATTGACCTGGGCCAAACGATAGCCGACAAAGTAGGGCGAAACCACCCAACGTGGCAGCGCCTTGGCAATGGTCCGACCGCCCAGGTGATAGAAGAACAGGTTGTACGACTCTGCGCGACCACCGTGGTGCTCGTTCAGGATATAGCGCAGAGCTACCTGGATCGCATCGGCGAAGAGATCCGCCTCGGCTTGGTCTCTCGTGTCATCGCTGGCAGCGATTCCCTGCGGGGCTGAAACGTTGATCTCAAAGAACCCCATGATCGGTTCGGTTGAGATGTCGACCGAGATTCTCCCCTGTTGCCAGACACTGATGCCTTCAAAGTTGGCTGAGGCCAGCGCCGCATAGCCGTCCTCCTGTTCCAAGCCCACAATCTGCATGTGTGGATGGACGAGGCTGCCGCCCGAAAGCGGGCCTTTGTTCTTGTACATGAGCACACTGCAGTACTGTTGGGAATCGATCATCTGCTGCCAACAGCCCAGGGCAAACCGCATCACATGATGCAGCTCATCCGGTTCATAGGTCACCAGGTCGGCGTCGTGATTGGCAGACTCGATCAATACGGTCTGACGTGTGGCCCGCAATGTCTTGAACTTATTCTCGAGCCAGATGCAGTCACCATCGCGCTGGATGATGTTGGCAAGCCCCTCCGTGTCGCAAAAGGGGCACGCGGTGCCAGGGCGACGATTATCGTCGGGCTTACCGCTCGCCTGCTGGACATCGAATACAAGTGCCACGGGCTACACCTCCAGCGGCACAATCTTGGTGCCATGGAGCTCGGAGACGCCCAGTGCCGCCGCCACGGTATCGCGGTTGACCGTGGAAATGCCGCCGCCGGGAAGGATGGTCAAGCGGTCGCCCGCATACTCGATCAAGCGGGCCAGGTTTTCGAAGTTGTCCTCGATCGGCGCACCGGCAGCGCCACCATGCGTCAGGATGCGTGTGATGCCGCAGTCGGCGAGTATGTCAATCGCGTCGAGCTGAGCCTCGGGCGAGAGCTGATCAAACGCCATGTGGAAGGTGATGTCGATGGGTTCACGCTTGCATTCCTCGGTCGCGCAGCCCGCGGCCATCACGAGGGCGCCCAACGTAAGCTCGTCGAGTGCCCATCCGCCAGCGCAGGGCTTGCAGCAGCCAAAGGCCAAGCCGTCAACGCCGGCGCTCACGGCAAGGCCCAGGTCCATCTCCATCATACGCAACTCGTCCTGGTTGTAGTGAAAGTCGCCGCCACGCGGGCGAATCATGCACATCACCCGTGCATCGTGATCGTGGGCATAGTTGGTCGTAGCGCTGATAACGCCGGCCGAAGGCGTGGTGCCACCAACGGCAAGGTTATCGCACAGCTCGATGCGCTTTGCACCGGCATCGATAGCTGCCGGCACCCGCTCAAAGTTCTCGGCACAAAACTCATACAGCATAGATAGACCCCCAAAGACAGCAGATGTTTTCCGACGGGCATTGTCACACATCCCCATGAAGTTGCGGTGGAATAGGGACTCTTTTGGCCTCTGGAGCCCGTATTCAGTCCCTATTTCACCGCAACTAAAAAGGGGCGCTGACTGAGATAGTCAGCGCCCCTTTTGTTAGGTGGGTTAGCCTCCGAGGTAGGCTTTGCGGACGTTGTCGTCGTGCAGGAGCTCTTGCCCGGTACCGGTCATGGTGATCTTGCCGGTCTCGAGCACGTAGCCGCGCGTGGCGATGGAAAGCGCCATCTGCGCGTTTTGCTCAACCAGAAGCACCGTGGTGCCGGCCTTGTGCAGGTCCTCGACAATCTGGAAGATCTGCTCAATCAGAATCGGCGCCAGACCCATGGAGGGCTCATCGAGCATAAGCAGCTTGGGGTTACTCATAAGGGCGCGGCCCATAACGAGCATCTGCTGCTCGCCGCCCGAAAGGGTGCCGGCGACCTGGCGACGGCGCTCCTTAAGGCGCGGGAACTGCTCGTAGACACGCTCAAGGCCCGGAGCAACCGTGGACTTGGGCTGTGTGTAGGCGCCCATCTCCAGGTTCTCCTCAACCGTCATCTGCAAAAAGGCGCGACGGCCCTCGGGGACCTGAGCCAGGCCCTTGCCCACCAGCTTGTCAGCCGGCGTATGGGTAATGTCTTCGCCCATAAACTTGATGGAGCCGGTCTTGGAGCGCAGCAGGCCCGAGACGGTCTTAAGCGTTGTGGACTTGCCGGCACCGTTCGCACCGATCAGAGCCACGATCTCGCCCTCGTTGACGTTAAAGGAGATGTCCTTGATGGCGTGGATGGCGCCGTACCAGACGTTGATGTTGTAGACGGAAAGCATCGGCTCTGCCATTTAGTTCTCCCCCTTATCCTGCTTGCCCAGATATGCCTCGATAACGGCGTCGTTGTTCTGGATTTCCTCTGCCGTGCCCTTGGCGATGACCTTACCAAAGTTGAGCACGCAGATACCCTCGCAAATATTCATGACGAGCGACATGTCGTGCTCGATAAGCATGATGGCGATACCAAAGGTGTCGCGAATCTTAACGATGTTCTCCATGAGTTCCGCGGTCTCGGACGGGTTCATGCCGGCGGCAGGCTCGTCGAGCAGCAGCAGTTTGGGGTTGGTGGCAAGCGCGCGGACGATCTCCAGACGGCGCTGGGCGCCGTAAGGCAGCGAGCCAGCCTGCTCGTTTGCCAGGTGCTCCATATCAAAGATGGACAGCAGCTCCATGGCGCGCTCGTGGGCAGCCTTCTCGTGCTTCCAATACGTCGGCAGGCGCAACACGCCCTCAAACCCGGAGTAGCGCTCCTGGTTATGCAGACCGACCTTAACGTTGTCCTCCACCGTCATGGTGTTGAACAGGCGAATGTTCTGGAAGGTACGGGCAATGCCCATGCGGTTGACCTGATAGACCGACTTGCCCGAGGTGTCTTCGCCATCGAGCAGGATGGTGCCATGCGTGGGCTGATACACCTTGGTGAGCAGGTTGAAGACCGTGGTCTTGCCGGCACCGTTGGGGCCGATGAGACCGGCAATCTCAGTCTTGCCGATAGTCAGGCTAAAGTCGTCGACTGCCTTAAGGCCACCGAACTCAATGCCCAGGTGGATGCACTCGAGTGCAGGGCGCTCGCCCAGGTCGCGGTCGGGAACGATGGCTCCAGAAGGATACGGGACCATCTTGCCCTTCTTGAACTCAAACTTACTGGGCATCGGCTGCCACCTCCTTCTTGGAAGCAAAGCGGTCCTTGACGCGACCGAAGAACGCCTTGAGCTGCGGGTTGTTGGTAAAGATCATGACCAGAATCAACACGATGGCGTAGATGAGCATGCGGTAGTCCGAGAACTGACGGAGCAGCTCGGGGAGCACCGTGAGCAGCGCCGCGGCGATAACGGAGCCGCGCATATTGCCCAGGCCGCCCAGGACCACGAACACCAGAATGAGAATGGAGGTATTGAAGTCGAACTTGGTGGCGGAGAGCTGCGAGAAGTTACCGCCGAAGAGAGCTCCGGCAGCACCGGCGAGGGCAGCGGAAACCACGAAGGCGATCATGCGGTACTCGGTGACGGAGATGCCTACGGACTCGGCTGCAATCTTGTTATCGCGCACGGCCATGATGGCACGGCCGGTACGGCTGCGAACCAGGTTGAGCACGATCACGAGTGCGACCATGACCAGGATGGCACCGGCGAGGAAGGTCGAGTACGTCGACACGCCCGAGGCGCCCTGGGCGCCCTTGATTATGGCGGTGCCGTCCTCGAGCAGGTGCAGGTCGTCGATCGTAGAGTTGCCCGTGATGTTAAAGATCACGTGCAGGCCGCGCGAGTCGACACCCACGATAAGGCAAGTGACGATCTCTTTGATGATCTCGCCAAAAGCCAGGGTCACGATGGCCAGATAGTCGCCGCTCAGGCGCAGGACCGGGATACCGATCAAGAAGCCCAAGATGGCGGCAGCGATGGCGCCGACCACGATGCTGATGATAAGGCGCACCGGATCGGAAGGAATAGCGCTCTCGAGGGCGACCGCGGTGACGATACCCGTGTAGGCACCGATACTCATAAAGCCCGCATGGCCCAGCGACAAGTCGCCCGCGATGCCGACGACGAGGTTGAGGGAAATGGCCATGACGATGTAGGCCGTAATGGGAACCAACTGACCGGCGATCATGCGCGGGATCATATGGTTGGACTGCATAAAGAACACGATGGCGAAGGCCACGATGCACATAGCGTACGTGACAAAATCGTGACGCGTCTGCTTGTCTTTAAGAAACTTCATAACGCTCACCTACACCTTCTCGGGGACGTACTTGCCCAAGAGGCCGGCAGGCTTGACGAGCAGGACGATGATCAAAACACCAAAGACGATGGAGTTGGCAAGGCTCGTGGAAATGTAGGCCTGCGCCATCGCCTCGATGATGCCGATGAGAATGCCGCCGACAAAGGCGCCGGGGATGGAGCCGATGCCACCGAAGACGGCGGCGTCGAAGGCCTTGATGCCAGGCATGGCACCCGTCGTGGGCTGCAGCACCGGCGAGTAGGAGCACAGGAGCACGCCGGCGATGGCGGCAAGGGCAGAGCCGATGGCAAACGTCATCGAGATGGTGCGGTTGACGTTGATGCCCATGAGCTGAGCGGCGGCCTTGTCCTCGGACACGGCGCGCATGGCTTTGCCCATCTTGGTCTTACCTGTAAAGAACATCAGGCCGGCCATGATAACCAGGCAGGCGACGATGGTGACGAGCGAGACGGCGCTTACGTTGAACTTGGCCAAGAACTCCGGCACCTGGAAGGTGACGAGCGAAGTGAAGTTCTTGGGCGTGGCGCCCCACAGAAGCTGCGCGGCGTTCTGCAGGAAGTAAGACACGCCGATAGCCGTGATCAGAACGGCCAGCGGGCCTGCTTGGCGCAGCGGCTTATAGGCCAGGCCCTCGATGAGAACACCGAGAACGGTACAGACCACACAAGAGAGAACTACAGATGCCCAGCCCGGGAGGCCGAGATACGACGTGGCGCAGAACGAGACATAGGCACCGACCATGATGACATCGCCGTGAGCGAAGTTCAGCATCTTGGCGATACCGTAGACCATGGTGTAGCCCAACGCGATGATGGCGTAGACGCTGCCCATGGACAGGCCGTTGACCAGGTATTGGATAAAGACCGTCATGTTCCACATCCCCCTTTCGAATAGGTTTCCAGTTGATGTATGAAACAGGGACGTTACATCGTCCCTAGATACCAAGCAAGCAGGGAAGGCCAAAACCTCCCCTGCTTGGGATCAAAACCGCTCTATGTAAGGCGGCCTATTAGGCCTGTACGTACTTGCCGTCGGTGATGACGTACGCCGTGGGCTCCTTCTGGACCTGACCCTTATCGTTCCAGGTGAGCTTGCCGGTCAGACCGTCAACGGTAATCTTGAGCATAGCCTTCGACAGTTTCTCGGCGACCTCGGTCGGATCGGCGTCGACACCAAGACCGGCCTCCTTGACGGCCTCGGCCACCGCATGCACGCCGTCGTAGGCGTCGGCGGCAAACTGGTCGGGGGTATCGCCGTACTTATCCTTGTAAGCGTTTACGAAGTCGGCGTTCTTCTCGTCGTCGGCGGAGAACGGGGTCATGAGCAGCAGACCCTCGGCAAGAGAGGTGTCGAAACCCTCAACGCCCAGGATGCCGTCCATGCCGTCGCAGCCCATCATCTTGACGTCGTAACCCATGTCCTTGGCGTTCTTGAGCAGGACGGACGCCGGCGTGTAGTAGATCGGCGCAAAGATCATGGTGGCGCCGGCCTGCTTGGCCTTGGTCAGCTGGTTGGTAAAGCTCGTGGCGGAGTCGTCCTTAAAGGTCTCCTCGTCGACAATCTCGAGCTTGGACTCAGCGGCCTGGGCCTTAAAGGAATCTGCGATGCCCGAAGAATAGGCGTCGCCGGAGTTATAGAACAGCACGAACTTCTCGTCCGCATACTTCTGCGCCAGGAACTTGGCAGCGTTGACACCCTGGTTGGGGTCGGTGAAGCAAACCTGGAAGACGCAATCCTTGCCGTCGGTGACGTCCTCGGAGGACGCGGACGGGGTGATCATGAACGTCTTGGGGTCGTTACCACACTCTGCGGCAACGGCAACCGACGCACCCGTGGTGGTCGGACCGACGAGGGCCTGCATGCCCCAGTCGAGCAGGGTGTTGAAGGCGTTGACGGCCTTCTCGCCATCGGCCTGGTCATCCTCGGCCTTGCTGGCAAGCGGCAGCTCCTTGGTGGAGAAGTCCTTGCAGCCGAGCTCGACACCCTGGGTAACGGACTTGCCGTAGGACGCGTTGGCGCCGGTCAGCGGGCCGATGGTGCCGATCTTAAACGAAGCGTCGCCCGAAGCGGAACCGCTGTCGCCGCCGTTGGAGGAGCAGCCAGCTAGAATGGACATCGCCCCCAGACCTGCTGCGCTCGCGATAACGCTCCTGCGATTCATAACAGGGTTCAATGACTTACCGGTGAGGCTCGACATGCGGCTCTCCTCTCAAATCTCGTCGGGTTTCGGTTACCCGACAGGCCATCCTTCGCCGTGTTCGGCGTTCGCAAAATAGTAGACGCTTTAGTTAAGAAAAGTGGCGATTATTTCAACTTTTCTTTTGTTTTGTCCATTTATCCATATTCATGCGTATTTCTGTCGGTTTATGCAGTTTAGCCACTTTATTGCGTGAAAGTAATGTTTCCATTCTGTTACATGCGTCCCTGCCCTGATTAAAACGACCTCACCGCTCGCGTTTTGTGCGCACCTAGGCGGCGATGTACTTGCCGTCCTGAATCACATAGGCCGTAGCGGGCTTCTCGACCTGGCCCTCGTCATTCCACGCCGACGAGCGCCTGCATGCCCCAGTCGCACAGGGCAAGCCTTATGGCGCAAACGTTGACAGTTTGTTACGGAAGTTCGTTTGCAGTGAGCATGTTTCCAATGTTTCCGCAGCTTTTCGGGGGTGCCGTTTTGTGCGACTCCTGTTGCCTGGCGAGCACGCGCCCTCGGTTCACGCTAGAATGCACTCAACCTTTAAGCGGTTAATCCATCCATAAGATGCACGAAGGAGCTATCTATGAGCGAACCCCTGCGCACCGTGAACGTCGGTCTGATCGGTCTGGGAACCGTCGGCGGCGGCGTGGCCCGTCTGATCAAGAGCCACCACGATGAGTACCTGGCAGCCTACGGCATCGACCTTAAGCTGACCCGCGCCTGCGCGCTTGCTTGGGAGCAGGCCGAGGCGGCTGGCATTGAGCGCGAGGCCTTTACGAGTGACTGGCACGACGTCGTCACCGACCCCGCCGTCGATATCGTCGTCGAGCTCATCGGCGGCGAGCACCCCGCGACCGAGATCTTCACCACCGCTTTCGAGAACGGCAAGCACGTCGTCTCTGCCAACAAGGCCCTGCTGGGCCGTCATGTCGAGACGCTTGCCGAGAAGGCCCGTGCGTGCGGCGTGCAGATTAAGTGCGAGGCCAGCTGCGGCGGTGGCATCCCCATCGTGAGCACGCTCGAGCACGACTTGGTGGGCAACAAGATCCTGACCATCGCCGGTATTCTCAACGGCACCACCAACTACATCCTGTCGCGTATGGACGCCGAGGGCGCCGATTACGCCGACGTGCTTGCCGACGCGCAGGCCAAGGGCTATGCCGAGGCCGACCCGTCCGCCGACGTCGACGGCTTCGATGCCGCCAGCAAGACGGCCATCCTCGCCTCCATCGGCTTTGGCACCCGCGTGACCACTGACGATGTGTACCAGCAGGGTATCCGTACCATCGGCGCCGAGGACATCGCCCAGGCCCGCGAGCTCGGCTACACCATCAAGCTGCTGGGCATCGCCCGCAACACCGACGCCGGCGTCGACGTTCGCGTGCACCCCACGCTGATCCCCGCCGACCACATGCTCGCCAAGGTCAACGGCGCCATGAACGCTGTCTACGTGGTAGGCGACGCCGTAGGCGAGACCATGTTCTACGGTGCCGGCGCAGGCTCCTTCCCCACCGCGAGCGCCGTCGTGGGCGATATCCTGTCGCTCTCCGAGCAGATCAGCCGCGGCGTGGCTCCGCTGCCCGAGATTGAGCCCTATGGCCACAACCTCGCCTTTAAGCCCATGGACGAGCTCCAGACCAAGTACTATGTGCGCCTGAAGGTCGCCGACCGCGTGGGCGCCCTGTCCGAGACGGTCGACATCTTTGCCAAGCACAACATCTCGATCTCGCTCATCAACCAGGTCGAGGACGGCAAGTCGGGCGCCAGCGATACCTGCTCGGTCATCTTCCTGACGCACCGCGCACTCGAGAAGGACGTCCAGGCTGCCGCCGCCGAGCTTGCCAGCGTCGACTGCGTGGCCGAGGTCGCCAACGTCCTGCGTATCGAGGACGTCGAGGCCTGGACCGAAGGCGTCATGGCCAACTAGCCCGATTCTCGGCAAATCAAATAACGCATGAGGGGCTCCCATCCGATTGGATGGGAGCCCCTTTTTGCTACATCCTTTGAGCGAACTGGTCGACTAACGTTTGAACAACTTGACCGTTCGTCAACAACCGTGGATACCGTTTGCCGATATGCGACGGCAGCTGTATTTTACCGCCGCTATGCTGTGCCGTGTATGTCCGCCCGCGATGAGAGGAAGCACCATGTTGCTCGAGGGCAAGAAAGCAATCATCACCGGAGGCACGCGCGGTATCGGCTATGCGATCGCCTGCCGTTTTATCGAGGAAGGCGCTGCCGTCACCGTCTTTGGCTCGCGCCAGGAGACTGCCGACGCGGCCGTTGAGAAGCTGGCGGCCGCCTATCCCGACGCCAAGGTCTGGGGCCGCTCCTGCGACCTCACCTCACTCGAGGCCGTGACCGAGGCTTTTACCCAGGCTGCAACCGACATGGGCGGCCTGGACACGGTCGTCAACAATGCCGGAATCTCCCAGCGCTCGCCCCTTTTGGACTACACGGCCGAGGAGTTCGCCAAAGTCATGGACCTCAACGTTGTCGCTGTCTTTAACGGTCACCAGGCGGCCGCCAAGATTATGACCGAGGCCGGCCACGGCGGCACCATCACCACCACGAGCTCGATGGTCGCCAAGTACGGCCAGCCCTCCGGCGTCGGTTACCCCACGTCCAAGTTTGCCGTCAACGGCATGGTCCAGTCGCTTTCGCGCGAGCTCGCCCCCATGGGCATTCGCGTCAATGCCGTTGCCCCTGGCGTGACTAAGACCGACATGGTCGCCAACCTACCCGAAGAGGTCATCAAGCCCATCGTCGCCACTATTCCGCTCGGCCGCATGGGCGAGCCCGAGGATGTCGCCAACGCCTTCGTTTTCCTAGCGAGCGACATGGCCTCCTATGTCACGGGCGCCGTGCTCCCCGTCGACGGAGCCGCCCGCTCCTAAGGGGCCACAAGCCTCAGCTCCTAGCCTCAACATGGCTCGACCAAAAAGGCGCGCTGCCTGCATCAACTACAGGCAGCGCGCCTTGTTCTGTTTGCAGGGGAAGCTGCGTCCCGGTATTTCAGCTCAGAACGGGGCACGGTTTCCCCAGGACCTCCTTGCGGAAACTGCACCCCGTTTTGAACGTCGATTCTGGGATACCGTTTCCGCAATGGGCCTCCTGCGGAAACGGTATCCCACTCCGGGCGCCCATTCCGGGACACAGCTTCCCAACGGCCCCTGTTTCGGAAACCATCCCATTTTGAACCCTTCAAAGCGGGACGCGGCTTCCCCGAGAGAGTATCGACTACTTGCCGTCGTCGTCCTGGGCTTCGTCGCGTGCGTAGAGCTCCAGCATGCGGCGGCGATATTCGTGCACGGCGAGCTTGGCGCGCTCCAGGCGGCGGCGCTCACGCGGAGTCAGCTCGGACGGGTCAAGCTCATCACCATAGGTCTTATCGGCAAGCAGGTGCGCCGCGTCCACGATGCGGGCATCGATGTGGCCGCTCGCTGCCTCGGCGGAAAGACGCTCGGCAATCGTATCGAGCGTAGGCAGGCCCTCGAATACGCGACCGTGACCATGCGAGGTCAGCAGCTCGTGCTCGCGTGCGAGCAGACTCGCCAAATCGTGATGGGCGCGCAGGATGTCGAGCGCATCGGATGGATGCTCGGCAACCTCTGCCACGGCGGCGACCGGTGCAGCATCGACCACGCGGTAGAAGAGTTGCGCGAGCAATGGCATCAAGAACACCGTGATGGCACCGGCGGCAACCATGACCGACGCAATATCTTGCGACAGCGCACCCGCGTTGACGGCAACGCTTGTCACGGCAACGATGATCGGCAGGGCCGTGGTGCAGTACAGGGCCACGGTAATGCGGCCATACGCCGACACATCGCGCGTCGCAGGACAAATGCCCATAGAGATGAGGATGGGCACGGCACGAATAATTAGCAACGCCACGATAAAGCCCGCGAGCAAGCCCGGGCGCGACGCCACGGCCGTCAGGTCGATCTTTGCGCCCGATACGGTAAAGAACACCGGAATCAAAAAGCCGTAGGCCAGGCCGTCGAGCTTGGTCTCGAGCGTATGGTTGCCCTCGGGGATGATATAGCGCAGGACAAAGCCGGCGGCAAAAGAACCCAACACGATGTCGAGATCAAAGATGGCCGAGAACGCCACGAGCGTGACCAGGATGAGCACCGTCAGGCGCACGAAGGTCTGCGACGTGGTATCGGCGCGTTCCTCGACAAACGAAAAGAAGCGGCTGCCGACACGCCTGGAACGACTTGGGACCACGGCCAGCAGCACGCAGACCACAGCAAACAGGCCAAGAATCACGAGCGTCTGGATGCCGGTGCGGGCAGACAGCAGCACCGACATGGCGAGCACGGGACCGAGCTCGCCCCAAGTGCCATACGCGAGAATCGAGTCGCCAACGCGCGTGCCGGTGAGCGAGCGCTCGCGCATGATGGGCACAAGCGTGCCGAGCGCCGTCGAAGTGAGGGCGAGCGTCACGGCGATACCGTCGAAATGGCTGACCGAGAACCACGGCGTAAAGCGCACGGCAAGCCAGGCGATGCCAAACGTGACGGCCCACGTCGCCAAGCCGTAGCGCCCCTCCACACCCGTAATGTTCTTAGGGTCGATCTCAAAGCCGGCAAGCAGGAACAAAAAGGCCAGACCCAGCTCGGACACCAGCGAGACCTCGGCATCTACATGGATAATGTCGAGCATATGCGGGCCCAGCACCGCGCCGAGCACGAGCAAAAAGACCGTCTCGGGAACGGGTTTTCCGGGAATCGCCGAGGCGATGAAGGGGCTTGCAAAGGCCACGAGCGCGATGATGGCGAGTGAAACGAATGCCATGTGATGCCTTTCTCTTGTTTGCGCTTCACTGTAGCACCCTCGCCGTCCTCAACGCGCCGCGAGCTGTCGTATCATAGTGAGGTTTACAAACATGTGGCTCAAGGCGACCGCGGGGCAGACCCCGCAAACCGACCGCCGCCGCATACCGTACCGTACGCCCAACCGATCAGGAAGGCAGGAACCAATGGTCTCTCGTATCTACGTGGAGAAGAAACCCGGGTTCGACGTCGAGGCTCAGCAGCTCAAGGGCGAGCTGACCGAAATTCTCGGCATCAAGGGCATCGAGGCCCTGAGGATCATCAACCGCTACGACGTCGAGGGCATCGACGAGGAGCTTTTCCGCTCCTGCGTGCCGACCGTCTTTAGCGAGCCCCAGGTCGATGTGACCTACGACGAGCTCCCCGCAAGCGATGGCGCCGTCTTTGCCGTCGAATTCCTGCCTGGCCAGTTTGACCAGCGCGCCGACTCCGCCAGCGAGTGCGTGCAGCTCATCAGCCAGGGCGAGCGCCCCGCCGTGCGCTCCGCCAAGGTCTATATGATCTCGGGCGCTCTGGACGAAGCCGCCATCGAGGCCATCAAGCACTACGTGGTGAACCCCGTCGAGGCGCGCATCGCCTCGCTCGACCTGCCCGAGACGCTGTACATGGAGACCCCCGAACCCCAGCCCGTCGAGGTGCTCGACGGCTTCCGCGAGCTCGATGAGGCCGGCCTTGCCGCCTTTATTTCCGAGCGCGGTCTTGCCATGGACGAGGCGGACATCGCCTTCTGCCAGCAGTACTTCCGCGATGAGGACCGCGACCCCACCATCACCGAGATCCGCGTGATCGACACCTACTGGTCCGACCACTGCCGCCACACCACCTTCGGCACCGTCCTGGACGACGTGACGATCGACGACGCCGTGGTGCAGCAGGCCTTCGACCGCTACATGGAGATGCGCCACGAACTCGGCCGCGACGCCAAGCCCGTCTGCCTCATGGACATGGGCACCATCGGCGCTAAGTACCTTAAGAAGACCGGCGTCATGACCGATGTCGATGAGTCCAAGGAAATCAACGCCTGCACCGTCAAGGTGAAGGTCGATGTCGACGGCGAGGACCAGGACTGGCTGTTCCTGTTTAAGAACGAGACCCACAACCACCCGACCGAGATCGAGCCCTTCGGCGGTGCCGCCACCTGCGTGGGCGGCGCCATCCGCGACCCGCTCTCGGGCCGCAGCTACGTGTACCAGGCCATGCGTGTCACCGGCGCCGGCGACCCCACCGTCCCCGTGTCCGAGACGCTCGAGGGCAAGCTGCCGCAGCGCAAGCTCGTAACCACCGCTGCCGCCGGCTACTCCAGCTACGGCAACCAGATCGGCCTTGCCACCGGCCAGGTCAACGAGCTCTATCACCCCGGCTACGTGGCCAAGCGCATGGAGGTTGGCGCCGTCGTGGGCGCTACCCCGGCAAACCACGTGCGCCGCGAGTGCCCCGCCCCCACCGACAAGATCATCCTGCTGGGCGGCCGCACCGGCCGTGACGGCATCGGAGGCGCCACCGGCTCCTCCAAGACCCAGAACACCGAGTCCATCGAGACCTCGGGCGCCGAGGTCCAGAAGGGCAACGCTCCGGTCGAGCGCAAGCTGCAGCGTCTGTTCCGCCGCGGCGACGCCTGCCGTCTGATCAAGCGCTGCAACGACTTTGGCGCCGGCGGCGTCTCGGTCGCCGTGGGCGAGCTTGCCGACGGCCTGTATGTCGACCTGGACACCGTGACCAAGAAGTACGACGGCTTGGACGGCACCGAGCTCGCCATCTCCGAGTCCCAGGAGCGTATGGCCTGCGCCGTCGCCGACGGTGACGTCGAGGAGTTCATGGGCTACGCCGCCGAGGAGAACCTGGAGGCGACCGTTATCGCCGAGGTTACCGCCGAGCCGCGCATGCGCATGGCCTGGAACGGTGCCGCCATCGTCGACCTGTCCCGCGAGTTCCTCAACTCCAACGGTGCGCCCAAGCACCAGGTCGCCCATGTGTGCGCCCGCAGCGTATGGCAGCCCAGCTGGGCCGGTACCACGCTTGCCGAGCGCATGACCTCGCTTGTCACCGACCTCAACGTTGCCTCCAACAAGGGCCTTTCCGAGCGCTTCGACTCCACCATCGGTGCCGCAACCGTGCTCATGCCCTTTGGCGGCAAGACGCAGCTCACCCCGAGCTCGGCCATGGTCGCCAAGTTCCCCGTGGACGGCGAGACCACCACGGCGAGCGCTATGGCATGGGGCTTTAACCCCTATCTGATGGAGGCCGACCAGTTTGCTGGCGCCTACCTGTCCGTGGTCGAGTCCATCGCCAAGCTCGTGGCTGCCGGCTTTGAGCACAAGCGCGCCTACCTCTCCTTCCAGGAGTACTTCGAGCGTCTGCGCACCGAGGCCGAGCGCTGGGGCAAGCCCACGGCAGCCGTCCTGGGCGCTCTCATGGCCCAAGTCGACCTGGGTGCCGGCGCCATCGGTGGCAAGGATTCCATGAGCGGCTCGTTTGAGGACGAGGCCGGCGAGCTCAACGTTCCGCCGACTCTGATCAGCTTCGCTGTGGCCGTGGGCCGCGCGGCGCGCGCCGTCTCCCCTGAGTTCAAGGGCCTGACGCACCGCGTCGTCCGCATCGCCCCCGCCACCTACGGCGAGGACTACCGTCCCGACGCCCAGCAGCTGCTCGCCGCGTTTGACGCCGTCGAGGCGCTCACTGCTACCGGCGATGCCCTGGCCGTCTCCACGCCCGGCTACGGCTGCGGCGCCGAGAGCCTCTTTAAGATGTGTGTCGGCAACCAGATCGGTATCGAGCTTGCCGAGGATGTGGACGTGGAGAGCCTCTTCACCCCGCTCTATGGCAGCTTTATCGTCGAGCTCGCCGAGGACGCCGAGCTGCCCAAGGTCGCCGACGGCGTTGTCGTCGAGCCCCTGGGTACCACCGTCGAGGGCTATGTCATCGACACCGGCTCCGAGGTCATCGAGCTCGCCGAGCTCCAGGAGGCCTGGGAGAGCGGCATCGAGGGTGTCTTCGCCTACCGCAGCGCCGACAAGACCCCCGAGGTCGAGACCATCGACTTCCGCGCCAAGGACATCCACGTGTACGGCGGCGCCAAGATCGCCCGCCCGCGCGTGATTATCCCCGTGTTCCCCGGCAACAACTGCGAGTGCGACAGCGCCCGCGCCTTCCGTGCCGCCGGCGCCGAGGCCGACACCTTCGTGATCAACAACCTCACGCCCGAGGCCGTCGCCGAGAGCACCCACGAGCTTGCCCGCCGCATCCGTGCAAGCCAGATCGTCATGATCCCCGGCGGCTTCTCGGGCGGTGACGAGCCCGACGGCTCCGCCAAGTTCATCACGGCGTTCTTCCGCGCTCCCGAGGTCACCGAGGCAGTCCGCGACCTGCTCAAGGCCCGCGACGGCCTGATGCTGGGCATCTGCAACGGCTTCCAGGCCCTGGTCAAGCTCGGCCTGGTGCCCTACGGTGACATCGTCGACGCCACGCCCGATGCGCCCACGCTGACGTTCAACACCATCGGTCGCCATCAGAGCCGCCTGGTGCGCACCCGCATCTCGTCCAACCTGTCCCCGTGGCTGTCGCAGTGCAGCCTCGACGACCCCTACACCGTCGCCATCAGCCACGGCGAGGGCCGCTTTGTCGCCAACGACGAGGTACTCGCCCAGCTTATCGCCAACGGCCAGGTCGCCACGCAGTACGTGGGCGAGGACGGCAAGCCCAGCATGGACCTTTCCGTCAACCCCAACGGCTCCGCACTCGCCATCGAGGGCATCACGAGCCCCGACGGCCGCGTCCTGGGCAAGATGGGCCATGCCGAACGTCGCGGCGACAACCTGTACCGCAACGTGCCCGAGCATGTCCCCGGCGATAAGTTCATGCCGATCTTTGAGAGCGGCGTAGCCTACTTCGCCTAAACCGTTCCCATCGGGTACAATCCCCTCGGGTAACAACACCCGCCACCGGTACGCCCGGTGGCGGGTTCTTTTTTGCTTCGTGCATGTAGGAAGGACATCATGGAAAGCCGCAAGCCGTATCTCGCCACCCTACCCGGACTCATCCTGGGCTGTCTCGTTTGCTGCGCGCTCTGGGGCTCCGCCTTCCCCTGCATCAAGATCGGCTACGGCCTCTTTGGCATTCCCGCGCACGACAGTGCCTCGCAGCTGCTCTTTGCGGGCTTGCGCTTCACGCTTGCCGGCATGCTGGTCATTGTTGGTATGAGCGTGGCCCAGCGCCGTCCGCTCGTTCCGCAAGCGCGTGATATCAAGCCCATCTGCATCTTGTCGCTCTTCCAGACCATCGGCCAGTACTTCTTTTTCTACCTTGGTCTCTCCCGTGCAAGCGCTATGTCGAGCTCCATCATCGAGGCCAGCGCCAACTTCCTAGCCATCCTCTTTGCCGCCCTGGCGTTTCGCACCGAAAAGCTCAATGCGGCCAAGGTGCTCGGCTGCGTACTGGGCTTTGCCGGTGTCGCGCTCGTCAACCTTTCGAGCGCGGACGGTACCTTTGGCTTTACGCTCGACGGCGAGGGCTTTATCCTGGCCTCCACCGTCGCGGGTGCCCTTTCAACCTGCCTGATCGGCATCTTCTCGCGCGAGCACGACGGCGTCTTGCTTGCCGGGTGGCAGTTCTTGGTCGGCGGCCTGGTCCTCACCGCCATCGGCTTTTTGATGGGTGGCGTGCTCTCCCCCACGGCGATTGCCCCCGCCATCGCGCTCATCATCTACATGGCGCTTATCTCCGCGGTCGCCTACTCGCTGTGGTCGCGCCTGCTTGCCGTCAACCCCGTCAGCCGCGTCTCGGTCTTTGGGTTTATGAACCCCGTCTTTGGTGTGCTGCTGAGCGCGCTGCTGCTCGGCGAGGGCGCCGGCACGAGCCCCATTACCGTCATCGTTGCCCTGCTGTTGGTCTGCGGCGGCATCATCATCGTCAACAAACCCAAAAAAGCTTAACGAACTGCCCTTATTTAGCAGAGGGGATTCATGTACTTTAGCTTAATGGAGTACATCGGTGAGCTGAGGGCCGCCACGCACACAAGCGTGCGCCCCTTTTTTCTAGCGTATCTGGACGCCGGCTTTCTTTTTCTCGGCCTTGACGCGGTAGAGCTCCGCATCGGCAGCGCGAAGTAAGTCTTGCCAGGTATCAACACTATCGCCGACCCGCGCGTAACCGATGGACATCCGCAATGCATACGGCACCTCGGCACGAGCGAGCTCGTCGTTAATCGCCGAACACAGGTCTATGATGTCCTGTTCCGCCGCAGCCTTCTGGAGCACCACGAACTCATCGCCGCCATAACGTGCGATAAAACCACCAGACGCCGAGCAGACCTCTTTGAGCGTAGCAGATATGACCTGGAGAGCATGGTCGCCCTCCACATGTCCATAGCGATCGTTAATCAGCTTAAAGCCGTCGGCGTCCATCATAAGCAGGTACATATCATCGGCCTGATCAGCACCCGAGAACAGCGACAGCATATAGGTCTCAAAACGGTTGCGATTGTTGAGGCCAGTCAACGGGTCGGTCGAGATCAGCTGCTCCTGACAAACAATGTAGAGCTGCAACATACTTAACATGATGCCGACACTAAGGCAGGGACCCGAATAAAAGACCTGAAAGACACCGGCCACCAAGGCCGGAATGGCGAGAAATGCCAAGGTTTGATAGATGGCCTTCTTTTGTAGGCTCTCGACCTTGCAAGATTGTATAAACGCATGCAGGGACGTATATATAACGTAGCAGTAGCTGACGATGGGCTGGATCATATAGACAAAACCGCGACGATACGCGCCCTGCGCATCGATATAGAACAGGGCATGCGTCCAGTAGCTAGTAAACGCCAGTACGACTACCAGCACCGCAGGCAGCGTTACAAACGCCATCCTATAGCGCGCGGTCAAAAGGCGAGAACCCTGCACCGTCTCGGAATAGATAAACCAAATGAGGCACGCGGCGGCAAAGAGCGAAAACGAAACCGCGTTGGAAATCCAGTTGGCAGCAATGCCCAGCGTGCCGCCCACACCGTCCGAAAGCGTCCAGATTATATCGAATAACATGTACGCGGCAGAGGTGTAGCCGAGCGTACTAAACAATAACTGCTGGGTACTCGAGAACAAGGAGTGGCGACTTCGCGCGGCAAGCCCGATAAGAACAATCATGCATAGCAGGAATATCTCAATCTTGAGTGCCTTAACCACTAGACGCCATCCCTTCAATATCCAAGTGGTCAGAATCGCCCGATTCGTGTCTGGGCAATAAACACCCCTACTCCGCAGGGGTAAGGGGAATAATAGCAGAGCGCCCGAACGTCACTGCAAGACAGCTTTCGTTCGGGCGCTCAAACGGCGCGAATTGCACGCCGGCTTGATTGACTCGCGTCGACGATTACTCGCCATCGATGTCGGTCGCGACGGCCTCCTCGATGGCCTCGACACCGGCAGGCGACAGATCCTCTTTGCCGTGGCAGAACTTCTTATCGACCCAGCCGGTCAGAATCGGAGCCATGATTGCCGTGATGATGACGGCAGTGGCGATCTGCGCATACGCGGTGGGCGCAAGCTCGGCATAGCGCGGGGCGACCTCGGCGAGGGCGACCGGCGTGGTCATGGCCGTGCCGGCAATGGTGGAGCATGCCACAGCCGCCTTACCGTTGCCGCCACACAAGCGCTCGAAGGCAAAGGTAATGGGACCGACGATAAAGAGCGTGATGAGGCCCAGCAGGATGCCCGAAATACCGCCGGTGATAAAGCTCGAAAGGCTCATGGACGCACCGAGCTGAAAGCCGATAACGGCGATCGCGGGATTGGCGCCGGGGACCAGCAGATTCTTGATAAACGGGAACAAGTTGCCCAGGACCATGCCGATAACAAGCGGCAGGATGGATCCGATGATGGTGCCGATGGGGATGTTGGCGAGACCCGAGACACCGAGGATGATCATGGTGACGGCGGGGCCGGCCGTAAAGAACAGGATACCGACGGCGCCCTGCTCGGACTCATCGCCAAACTCGCCCATGATGCCCGTATAGAGCGCCATGTTGCAAAACGTAATGCCGCCGATGATTGAGACCGAGCTCAGGCCCAGGAAGTTGTCGTTAAAGAAATATGCCACACCCAAGCCAAGGGCGGCCGCAACAACAAGCTTGGGGATCAGTACGACGATGCCGGTCTTGATAGCGCCCGGCGTGGACTTAAAGCTGATGCCGGCACCCACGAAGAGCAGGATTGCAGCGACGATGGTATTGGAGCCGCCACGGCAGGCAGCCGTAAAGAAGCCGCCGATCTCAAAGACCTGCGGACAGAAAGTGTTGAGCAAAAGGCCAACAATCATGGGATAGATCATGATGTCGCCCGGGATACGCGGTACCTTGAATTTCTTTTGCTCGTTGGCGGTCGCTTCCTGTGCCATGAAACCCCCATTTCCGCTGACGCAGAACAAAAGCCCACGTCACGCTTTGCTACAGTAAAGTTTGACCATGGTACCAGAAGAAGCAGACCAGCTCGATGAGAAATTCGATTCGTTGGGTCAGGCAACGACATGGCAGAATCATCGCCCGACAGCAACCGAGTTCACCTACAATTGCCACCGGATCGAAAGACACAGCTTTTTAGGAAGTCATTATGACAGCTATCGATCGGGGCCGGGCGACCGCGACCTTCAAACGCTATACCGATGCCTACGATGCCGCCAATCCGCGTATCGCGCTCAAAATCGAGCATACGTACCACGTTGCCGAGGCATGCGATGCCGTAGCGCGCGAACAGGACTGGTCACCGCAGGACATTGACCTAGCTTGGCTTTGCGGCCTGCTGCACGATATGGGCCGCTTTGAGCAGCTGCGACGCTGGGACACGTTTAAGGATGCCGAGAGCATGAGCCATGCGGCGTTGGGCGTCGAGGTTCTCTTTGGCGAGAGCCCCGACGACGCACCTGCCACAACAAGCATCCGAGATTTTATCGAGACCGTCGAGTACGACGAGCTCATTCGCGTGAGCATCGCCTATCACAGCGATTTCCGTCTACCCGCGCAGCTCGACGAGCGCATGCGGCGCTTCTGCGATATCGTGCGCGATGGCGACAAGATCGACATTATGCGCACCATCGCCGACAGCACCGTCGACACCATCCTCAAGGTGGACGAGAAGACGTTTCTCGGCAGCCGCTTCTCGTCGCCAACACTTGCCGCCTTTGACGAGCGCCGCTGCGTCGCACGCGATGAACGCAACGAGCCCGCAGACTACCTGGTGGGACTCATCTGCTTTATGTTTGAGCTCGTCTATCCAGCGAGCCGCGCGCTAGCGCGCGAGCAGGGCGATATCTACCGCCTGCTCGACGCACCCTTTGGCATTACGCACCCCTTTACCGATCCCGCCACGCAAGCGACCTGGGAGCGCCTAAAGAACGAGATACGCGGCTGGCTGGCGCGCGCCTAGCGCTCAAGCTGGGCCAGCAGCTCCTCGACGACCTCGACGGCATCACCGACAACCTTGTACTGGGCAGCACCAAAGATGGGGGCATCCGGGTCCTCGTTGATGGCGATAATGCACTCCGCCCCACCGATGCCGGCAAGATGCTGGATGGCGCCCGAAACACCGATACTCACGAGAAGCTTGGGCGAAACCGATACGCCCGTCTGGCCAATCTGATGGCGATACTCCAACCAGCCGGCCTCCACGACAGGTCGCGTGCAGCCAAGCTCGGCTCCCAGAACCTCGGCGAGCCTTCGCATCAGCGGCAGGTTTTTCTTGGAACCAATGCCGCGACCCACCACGACCAGGCGCTCGGCATCGGCAATTGATGCCTGCTGCCCCCACTCCTCGGCGGGAATCGAGATCTCGACACGAGCCTTGGTGTCTTCCGCAAGGAATACCTGGGTAATCGTGCCAGAGCGGCTGTAGTCAAACTCGGGCTCCCTAAAGATGCCGGGGCGCACCGTTGCCATCTGAGGACGGTGGTTGGGGCAGACGATGGTGGCCATCAGGTTACCGCCAAACGCCGGGCGCGTCTGCTGCAGCAGGCCCGTCTCCGTATCCATCGAAAGTACGGTGCAGTCAGCCGTAAGGCCCGTCTGCAAACGCACGGCAACGCCGGGTGCCAGTTCGCGGCCAAAGGCGGTCGCACCGTACAGAATGGCCTCGGGCTTGTGCTCTGCCACCAAATCACAGATCAGCCGGGCGTAGACCCCCGCGTCGTTCTGACGCAGGCGCTCGTCGCGACAGGCCAGGACCTCGTCTGCACCGGCGCAAACCAGATGCTCCAGGTCACCGAGAGAACCCTCGGGGCCCATACCGACCAGTGCCACCAGACGGCAACCACGGGCATCGGCAAGTTCGCGTCCCTTGCCCATGAGCTCGTAGGCCACCGGGGCCACGACATCGTGTTCGTCGGTCTGAACGAATACCCAGATATCTCGATACGCATCGAGGTCAACCGCGCCGGCGGCCTCGTCGCGCTCGATCGAAATGGCATTGACGGGACAAGCGTCGACGCACCCGCCGCATAGGATGCAGCCGTCGGTTACGCGGGCGCAACGGTTGGGCCGCTCGCCTTCCACTACGATGCCGCCAGAGGCACAGGCGCGAACGCAGCGACCGCAGCCGATACAGGCTTCGCTATCGATAATCAGTCCGCTCATCTATGCCATCCCCTCGATAATCTTGGCAAGTTTTGCCGCCTGCTCGGACGCCGTTCCTTCAACGGCCTCGCACGTCTGGTCGCGGCCGGGCACAAACGATCGCACGACCTGTGTCGGCGAGCCGGCAAGGCCGCAGCGCGCGGGGTCGGCGTTCACGTCGGCAGCGTTGACCACGCGCACGTCCGCCTCCTCGGCTGCACGAACACCGGCAATGCTCGGCATACGCAGTTGGCCAATCTCCTTGGCGGTCGTCATCGCGCACGGCATCTCAAGATAGACCGTCTCCTCGCCGGCATCGCAGCCGTGAACAAGCGCCAGTGAACCACAGGTCGTAAAGCCCGCGCTCTGCACGCAGCTCACGTCGGTCACACAGGGAATCTCAAAGGCACCGGCAAGCTCGGGACCAATCTGGGCCGTATCGCCGTCCACCGCCATCTTGCCGCAGATGAGCAGGTCGAAGTCCTCGTCGAGCGCCTCGATGCCGCACTTGAGGGCATAGGTGGTTGCCAGGGTATCGGCACCTGCAAAGGCGCGGTCGGTCAGCAGCAGTGCGTCATCGGCGCCTCGGGCGATGCAGTCGCGCAATAGCGATTCGGTCGCGGGGATGCCCATCGACACCACCGTTACGCGCACGTCCATGCCAAAGCCGATAAAGTCGTTCTTCAGCGCCAGCGCGCATTCCAAAGCGCTCGCGTCAAAGGGATTAATGACCGCCTGTTTGCCATCGCGCACGATGGTATTGGTCTTGGGGTCCATCTTGACCTCGGTGCTGCCCGGCACCGCCTTGACGCACACCACCATATGGAAATCGCTCATCTTCACGCGCCCCCTTTCTGGACGAGCTCATCCAAAAGCTTCTCCGAAAACAGGTTACCGCGGCCCAACTGCCCGGCAGGATCGAGCTGGAGCTTGAGCCGCGCCGACTCGACCATGGCCTCGTGACCGTACATCGTCTCCAAGAAGCCCGCTTTGATCTTGCCGACACCGTGTTCGGCAGAGACGGCGCCGCCCATGGCCGTGACCTCGGAAGCCCACTGGGCAAAGAGTTCTCCGCCGCGGCGGTAATCCTGCGCATCGCGCGGCAGAATGTTCACATGCAGATGGTTGTTACCGATGTGCCCCCAGGCGGCAGATTCAAGCCCGCTTTCGGCCAACGTGCGGCGATAAAGGGCGATGACATCGGCCAAGCGTGCGTTGGGCACCGACATGTCCGAGCCCAGTTTGGTGATGGTGGGATCCGTGCGGCGACGCTCGTCGATGAGCATGTTGACGCTCTCGGGCACCGCATGGCGGAAGAATCGCTGACACTCGCGATCGACCTCGGTGCGCGCGACCCATGTCGCATCGTCGCTTCCGCCCGCAAGCTCCAGTACCCACCCCAAGTGATACAGCTCCTCAGTCGCCTGGGCTTCGTCGTCGCAGTCGAGCTCCACGTAGACACAGACCTTGGCGTCTTTGTCGAGCGCCGGCAGCGAGGCGAACGCGGTCGACTGCTCACGCTGACGACGCAGGATATCCAGGGCGCCCGCATCGAAATATTCGATGGCAGCCGCGTGGGACAGGACGGGACGCACAGAATCGGTGAAGGACACGGCCTTGTCTTCGCTATCAAAGAAGCAGCTCACGCCCCAAACGACCGCAGGCGCCGCCTGCAGGGCAATCTCGAGCTCGGTGATGACGCCGAGTGTGCCACACGCACCGATAAACAGATCGATGGCATCCATATCGTCAGCAACGAAATAGCCCGAAGCATTTTTGGTCTTGGGCATGGTGTAGTCGGGAAGGTCGAGCTCGAGCGTGCGGCCCCGCATCGTGACGAGCGAAAGGCGACGACCCCGTGCAAAAACCTCGCCACGGTGAAGCTCGAGCAGGTCGCCATCGGTCAGCACGACATGAAGGCCCGTGACGTGAGGGCGCATGGGGCCGTAAGCGTAGCTACGGGCGCCGGAAGCGTTGCATGCCGCCATACCGCCCAGGCAGGCAGATGCCTCGGTGGGATCGGTAGGAAAGAATTGTTCGGGAGCTTCCTGGAACTCCTCGTAGGCCTCAAGCGATGCCTGGTCCCAGCCGGCAGTCGGCAGCACTTTCTTGCCCAGTTGCTTGCGCAGCTCAGACAGCACGACGCCGGGCGCCACACGCAAAAGAAAGCGGCCCTGCTCATCGCGGCGAATGCCTAGGTAGCGATTCATGCGGGAAGTATTGAGAATGTGACCGCCATGAGGCACGGCGCCGGCGGCAAGACCGGTCCGGGCGCCCTGAACCGTCACCGGGACACGCTCGGCATGGAGCTTTTTCAAAATGGCGCGGACCTCGTCCTCCGTTGTCGGAAACGAGATGCTCGAGGCCTCGCCCGATGTGCGAGACTCATCGCGGCCATACTCTTCGAACTCGTCGGTGAAGGGTTTGATGGTTGCCGACACGCGAACTCCCCCTTTAGCTAACTACAGTGTTTGCAGGGAGATGTTACCGCATCGTTTCGTCGACGTGTTCGAGACCGTCTCCATAATTGGCGATTTTTACGTTCGTGCAATTCGGTGAGCGGCAAGGTTTCCTCGGCAGACGATGCTTTTGACACATGTCGCTTTACCGCCAGCGACCACGCAATTGTCGCTCGAAAAAAGTTGAAGTAATTTTTACCATCTTTTACCTGCGGAGATGTCAATCCGTCAAGCATTTGGTCAGAAATTGGTCAAGTAGTGACTGATACGGTCGGCATCGACAGCCAAAACCAATGGAAGTTTTGGCCCCAGAAGCAGGGAGGTTCCCATGGCATATTACTGGCCCCAGTACGGCATCGCCATCGAGGTCGACGACGATCCCTATCTCCTGCCTTTCGACGAAGAGGCGTTCCCCGATACGGCGGTCTACCACGTCACCACCGATGTTATCTGCGACCCGGAGTCGTTCTCGGCGCTCGCCCACCACATCGCGCGTATCCACAACATCGAGCTTCCTCACGACTTCGACGAGCTCATCTACTCGCGCCGCCTGATGCTTCACATGCTCTTTGGAGCGGACCCGTCCACATTCGCACGCGTCTACACCACCAAGGACGCCGCATGAGTGCGAAGAAGCCGCCCCGCCTTGCAGGACCGGGGCGTCGCAAGAAACTCGTCGTTGTCTGCCTGGCTATCGTCTGCGCCCTCATCGCCGTAGGGCTATACGCCTGGCAGTCGCAGCCCGTGCCCGAAGCGGGCGCCTCGGTCACGACGGCAGGGGGTAAATCGCGCCAAGAAATCCAGGATGAGCTCGACGCCATCGTCCGCGACAACATGATGACGATCTCGGTCGCGCCGGTCGCACAGCTGCAGGAAGGCGGCAAGTTGCGCGTCAACGTGCAAAACGTCCAAGACAACAAGTTTCCCCAGCGCTTCCGCGTGATTCAAAACGACGAGACCATCTATGAGTCCGGTGTGGTCGAAGCCGGCAAGACGGTTGAGACCTGCCCCGCCGGCGATATCCAAGAAGGCGAGGCATATATCGAGATTCAGGCACTCGATGCCAAGACCTACGACACCCACGGCAATCCGACGCGTGTCAAAGTGCGGGTGGCCCAGGCAGAAGGCTAGTGGCCGACGCGCTCGCAGGGGCAGCACCCTGTCCCCATTCGTCCAACCATCACGGAAGCAGTCCGTGACGAGCAGAAAGGATCGATTATGAACACACCCATGAACCTGAGCGGAGCCAGGGCACTCGCCGTGGGCGCAGGGCTTGCGCTCGCACTTGCGATGGGCGCCGCGCCAACGGCGGCCATGGCAGAGGTGCGCGTTGGAACCACCGATGTGACGGTGAAGGCCGACATTAGCAATGTTTCGTTTAAGGCGCCAACGGTCATCCCCTTTGCCGCCAAAGCCGACGGAACACTTGTAGGACCCTCCGACAAGACGATTACCATCGACAACCTCTCGGCATATGGCATCCACGTCACCAACATGAAGGTCACGGCCAAGAACGACTGGACAATCGTTGCAGACGCAAAGACGGGCTCGGCTCAGAACTCCATCGATTTTAAGGTTGGCCCCGATCAGGCAGAAAAGGATGCCAGCTCGGCGACTCAGACTACGGGCCTCGATCTTTCCAAAGAAGCAAACTTCGACATGAAGTACGAGGGCATTGCCGACGGAACGGACAAAATCAAGCTCAATGTGAGTGGCCACGTCGCCCGCGTCACGCGTGACATCTACCACGCCGGCGGTACGGGAGATCAAGTGGCAAGCATCACCTGGACGGTCGAGCCCGGTGCGCACGCCACGTCCTAAGGCGATTGCACTGGCCGCCATCGTCGGCATCTTAGCGTCCGCACCTGCCATGGCCTTTGCTCAACAAGAGCAAGCGCAGGCGGCCACAGAAGTGACCGTCGACCTTTCGGGCCTTAATCGCGGTAGCCGTCACGAGCCGCTCGCCCAGACGAGCGACACCCGGCAACTCATTGCGGCAGGCGTCGCCACGGCGGGAGCAGGACTGACGTGTCTTGGCCTGCACATCAAACGCAACCAATAGCCAAGCACAACCGGAGTACGCGAAATAGATAGGAGAACCATGGCACCCAAAAACCTTTTGCCCGTTGCCGCGCTCTGCAGCGCACTGGTAAGCGGTACGCCTCTCGCCGCTTGGGCGACGCCCGCCACGGCAAACTCCTTACCGCAAGCTCTGAACCCCGTGGCGAATTCGTCGGGTATCGTCGCCTGCCAACGTTTTTCGCTCGCACACGCCACGGTCCGAACCTCGGGATGCCTTCACCGCAATACGGTCGACTCGATAGTCGTGGATATCAAGCGACCGGACAAGGAGAACGGCCCCCAGACAGGTTGTGCCATCTGCACATGGAAATCGGCTGCAGCCGACGCCGATGGCGACCCATGCGACTTAGAGCTGCGCATCGATATTGCCTCGGTCGATGACTCGGCGAACGGGGCGAAGGTCGTCTTCGACAGCGCGGCCCATGAAGAAGAAGAAGGGGGTGTATGCCTGGGCTGCGTTCCCTCGAATGTCGATGGCGCGCAGCCCATCATCTCCTTTACGGCATCGCTGCGACTGACCAAGGCGGGCACCGAAGCCATCGCAACGGGAGATGCACCTTTGTTGTTCTACGCTGGCGACGCGGACGGCCAAGAGGCTCAAAGCAATAGACAGAAGGGCTCGCTTAGCCTCACGCGCGGATCAGAACCCGCCCCCATCAATATCGATACCCAGGCGCAAGGCGTGCAGCGCATTCTCGCCGATCCGGCGCTGCTCCAAATGACATGGCACGGAGTGGGGTCCGTCGGGATTGCTGCTCCTATATCGAGCAATAATGACAAATCCCCCAAAGACGAGGCCGCAGACACACCGACACATGTTGACGATGCAGGCGATGCATCATCAGGAGGCAACGCCGCGGCTCCTCTCGAGAAGCCAGGCGGCACCACCGAACTAGGCGATCCACAACCGAAAGACGGCCTGGACTTTGCCGCTCCCCCAGATGTCGACGAAGGCAACTGTTGCATGATGGTCGCGCTCGACCATACGGAAACCGTCGATGCCGCAAGCGTTGAGCCAGTCGCTGCCAATGCGCCCCGCCGCAAAAATATCCTCATCGCATTCCCCAATACCGTCGAGCTCGTCTTTTTGCCTTCGGGTGAAGTCGTCGCGCCTACGGCACTTACGGCAGTGGGAGCAAGGAGCGCATCGAACGACATCCAAGCTATCTCGGCACTTGATGCCACAACGACCGCCAAGTTGCACCTTTATTCCGTTGCAGCAGACGGAACGCGAACCGAAGAATTCGATGGAACCAAGCTTTTGGTTCCTCGTCGCATCGGTATCCAAGAAGACTTCCCCTATCAAATGGAGCTTGAAGGGTTCGATCGTGCACGAGATGCCAACATCATTGCCGCGGCCATCGAGTCCCCACAGCACCTCATGACGCTGCGCTTCGACTTTAGCCCCGTCCTATCCTAGACCGCTAACCGCCGCTTGGCTCGGATACTGAGCGCTCCCCTCCCCGTTCTGTTACGATTGCCGCGTTGGCATCAATTACAGGAGGGTTCATGCCGGGTTTAGGAACGATCATCAACGTCGCGCTTTTGATCGCGGGCGGTCTGCTGGGCCTCATGGGTGGGCGCTTCATTACGCCCCGCATCCAAGATACGCTCATGAAGGCGTCGGGGTTGTGCGTTCTGTTTATCGGCCTGGGCGGCACCATGCAAAAGATGCTCGTTATCGATGGGGATGCGTTGGCAACCACCGGCACCACCATGCTTATCGTCTCATTTGCCCTCGGTTCGCTTATCGGCGAGGCCATCAACCTGGAGGCCGCCATCGAGAACCTCGGCGAATGGCTCAAGCGCAAAACCGGCAGCGAAGACGACAACGAGTTCACCAACGCCTTTGTCTCGACATCCCTCACCGTGTGTATCGGCGCCATGGCCATCGTGGGATCGATTCAGGACGGTCTGCTCGGCGACTGGTCCACGCTTGCCCTGAAGGGCGCGCTGGACTGCATCATCGTCTGCACCATGACGGCCTCGCTTGGCCGCGGCTGCATCTTCTCGGCCCTGCCCGTTGCCGTATTCCAGGGCACGATCACGCTTTTTGCCGGCGCACTCTCCCCCATCATGACCACCGCAGCCCTCGACAGCCTTTCGCTTGTTGGCTCCATGCTCATCTTCTGTGTTGGCGTTAACCTTATTCGACCTCAGACCTTCCGCACGGCCAACATGCTCCCCTCCGTCGTCGTGGCGGTCGTCTACGCCCTCCTGTTCTAAACTATCTGCATAGTGATATCTCGAACACCTGTTTGATGCTGTGCTATGATATGAGGTCACCGACACCATATAGGGAGAGGAGAGGGCGGTGGCCGACCAGGACGTCAAGATGCTCATCGAGCGCATTATGGCCGAGGCCCGGACCCATCAGTCCGCCCGCTTCTCAAACGAAATCTATGCTGACGAGCCGATTCTCAAGACCGGTCGTCAGATGCAGAACTTCCTCCCCGACCAATACCGCAAAATGCGCGAGATATCACGCTGGCAAGATGATCCCAAAGGCGGCGCGGGGCGTTGGCTATCGGAGGCGGAACTCTTTTACCGCCAAGGCCTGCTGATGGCCGACTTCGAGGACGATTGCCCCTACAACGGCACCTTTAAGTCGTACTTTCCCACCTACAATGCCATGAGTGATCGGCAGCTGCGCGGCTACTTTACCTGGCGCGCTCAGGTGCGCCGCGGAACTGTCGAGGAAACGTCTACGTCCTTTGCCTTTCTGTATCTCTATGAGCTGATTTGCGGCATTGGCGTAGATAATCCGCTCGATGGTTTTAACAAGATCAAGGCTTTTTGGGATGCCTATCGCGCCTTCGAGCCCGGCATCGATCGGTTTGCACGCGTGTGGTTGCAGGATTACGCCGTGTTCCACGAGCTCGATCCCAAGCTGCTTCGCGACTCCAAAACCGTCATGTTCGACAACGCCCTTATCGAGCTGCGACGCGCTGCGCGAGACCTTGCACCTGCACCGACGCCGTCGACCCAAGCCCCCAAGCGTCGCAAGGCCTCCGAACCCACACTCCCCCTTCCGCCCGATGAGGCGCGCGAGGAGCGGCTCATGGCCGCCATCAACGCGCTCTCCACGTACAACCTCAATAACTCACGGCTCGATCGCAGCCACCACCGCGATCTGCGCCACGTGGCATGCGCCGTGTACGTCCGCATGGCGCGCTACTATGACACGCACCGAAAGACCGGTATCGTGGCGAGCTTGTTTGGGGAGGAGACGGCCATGCCCTACACCATGTTTGCCTCGGCCGTGTTCTTTGCGCCCGAGCGCCACGAGGACTGCGAATATCGTCTGGACCCCATTCACGTCTACCGCTGCCAAAATGGCTTTTGGGAATGCATGCGCATCCACGGCAGCAGACAAAAAAGTAGCAAGCTCGGTGAGATGATGCGCGCTTGCGATCAGCGCCTGCGCTTGGCACTGGATCCCGGCCATCCCCTTAAGGAAGAGAAGGTCCCCAAATATCTGGATAAGATTATCGATGACGAGATTGTGGCATGGCTTTCATGGGATGCCGCACATCAGCCCGTCAAGATCGATATCGACCTGAGCCAGCTGGGGCACATTCGGAGCGCTGCGGCGCAAACGCGCGAAGCGCTTTTGATCGACGAGGAGCGCGAAGACGGCACGTTTGCGGATGCCGAGGCGGCAGTTGCCGAGCGACGGGAAGCCGAGCCCGTGGCCGCCACGATCGCCGAACCAGTCTCGACGGCCATACAGCAGGGCGAGGCTAGCGAGCCGACCATCTCCACCGAGCAGTTTGGCGTCGTAGCCCCGCTCCTCGCACCAGTACCCACGCCCGCTAACAGCGCGTCCGCACTCGATCCCGCCGCAGAAGCCTATCTTCGAGCACTCCTCGAGCAAAACGCAGCGCAGACGGCATCGGCCGTGGCACAGTCGGGCAAGAGCGAGGACATGCTCGTCGATAGCATCAACGAAGCGCTCTTTGACCTGGTGAGCGACACCATTATTGAATTTGGCTCAGCAGGGCCGCAGATTATCGAGGACTACGAAGCAGACGTGAGAGGATACCTAGACCATGAGTGATACCGCACCCGCAGCACCCCGCGTGCCCAAGCGCGTCGCCGCCGTCATTCTCAACTCGCTCAAGGGCGGCGTTGTCCCGCGCATTGGCCTTCCCTATATCACCGTGGGGCGAGAGGTCGAGATTCGTGCTCTGCTCACCGACCTGAGCCTCATCGCCGATGGCGGCGCAAGCTTCCGTTTCCTAGTCGGTCGCTACGGCGCCGGCAAGAGCTTTTTGCTCCAGACCATCCGAACGCATGCCATGGGCGAAGGCTTTGTGGTCGCCGATGCCGACCTTTCCCCTGAGCGCCGCCTACAGGGCGGCCAGGGCCAGGGCCTCGCCACCTATCGCGAGCTCATCCGCAACATATCGACCAAGACGCGCCCCGAGGGCGGCGCGCTCAACCTTATTCTGGATCGCTGGGTCGCCTCGTGTGCCGACGCCGACGAGTCTGCCGTTAATGCCCAACTCGCTCCACTCGAGGAGATGGTCCACGGCTTTGACTTTGTCCGCATGCTCCGCCGTTATCGCACGGCCGTATCCGAGGGCGACGAAGACGCCATGAGCCGCGTAACCAAATGGATCCGCGGCGAGTACCGCACCAAGAGTGAGGCGCGCGCCGAGTTGGGCTCCTCGACCATCATCAGCGATGACGACTGGTACGACTACGTCAAGCTCATTGCGCGCTTTTTGGTCTGCAGCGGCTACAAGGGTATGTTGGTGCTCATCGACGAGCTCGTGAATCTGTATAAGATTCCCAACGCGATCACGCGCCAGTACAACTACGAGAAGATCCTGACCATGTACAACGACACACTCCAGGGCAAGGCGCAGTACCTGGGCATGATCATGGGCGGCACGCCAACCTCCATCGAAGACCGCCGCCGCGGCGTGTTCTCCTACGAGGCCCTGCGCAGCCGACTCGCTCAAGGCCGCTTTGCACGCGAGGACCTTAAGGACATGCTCGCGCCCATCATCCGTCTGCAGCCACTCACCTACGAGGAGCTGCTGGTGCTGATCGAAAAACTCATGCAAATTCACGCCGGCTACTTTGGCTGGACGCCCACGCTTACCGAGAACGACTTGGTGGACTTCCTCAAGATCGAGTTCGGTCGTGTGGGAGCCGACACACATCTGACGCCGCGTGAAGTCATTCGCGACTTTATCGAGCTGCTCGATATCCTGTGTCAGAACCCCGATGCAAATGTGGCCGAGCTGCTGCAAAGCGTCGGCGGCGACGCGCTGGCGCCGGCAGCCGCAACAGGCGACACCGGCACCGCAGGCGGCGACCGCAACTTCGCCGAATTCACCATCTAACCTGCCAAAAAGGGACAGGTTTATTTTGGCAGGTTTTATCTGGGCAAACGCCGATGTTGCAAGATATCGAGCCGTTGCCCGTTGCGTTGATCAGCCCGTTGATGAGAGGAGGCCCCGTGAACGCCTTTGACCGATACGCCCCGTTTATCCAAGACTTCATCTACTCCCACGATTGGGAGAGCCTGCGCTCTATCCAGGTTGCGGCAGCAGATGCCATCTTTAACACGCAAGACAATGTGCTCCTGACGGCATCCACGGCTTCCGGCAAAACCGAAGCGGCCTTCTTTCCCATCCTGACCGAGTTTTGGGAGAACCCGCCCGCAAGCGTTGGCGCCCTCTATATTGGCCCCCTCAAAGCACTCATCAACGACCAGTTCGTTCGCCTCAACGATTTGTGCGAAGAGGCCGATATCCCCGTCTGGCACTGGCACGGCGATGTCTCGCAGTCGCACAAGGCAAAGCTCATCAAAAAGCCGAGCGGTATCCTACAGATTACGCCCGAATCACTCGAGGCACTCCTGATCCACAAGCACATGGCAATCCCGCGTATGTTCTGCGACCTGCGCTATGTGGTCATCGACGAGGTCCACTCGCTCATGCGCGGCGACCGTGGCGGGCAGACGCTCTGCCTTATCGAGCGTCTTTCGCGCATGGCGGGCGTGCGGCCTCGCCGCATTGGCCTTTCGGCCACCATCGGAGACCCGGAACGCACGGGTGCCTTCCTGTCGCAGGGGACGGGACGCGACTGCGTCATCCCCCGCTTTGAGGAGCCGCGCCGCGTGTGGCGTATCTCCATGGAGCACTTCTACAACTCGGGTCCCCAGGCGCAGCGGCGGGGATTCGAGAGTGCGGGTCCTCAAGAGGCCGAAGTGCTCGCGTGCGAGCGCATTGAGGCAGCGGCACCCGCGGCACTGCCCGCATCCGGACAAGACATGCGTCACAGCGGACAGCTCACACAAGAGGAGCGCCGTCAACGTCGTGAGCGGGCACGGGGCAAGGCCGCTCCCAAGGACCGCCAAGCTTCCTCGGCCCCCGAGGGCGAAGTCGACATCCCACGAGCGACCGAGCAGGCACTGCTCAACCCCACCGACACCGCACCCGACAACGCCGACCCCGGCATGGGCTACATCTTTGAACATACCCGCGGCCGCAAGTGCCTGGTCTTTGCCAACTCGCGCGAGGAGGCAGAGGCCGTGTGCTCCATGCTGCGCAGCTACTGTGAAAACCGGCACGAGCCAGACCGCTTCCTTATCCATCATGGCAACCTCTCGGCATCGCTACGCGAGACCGCCGAGGAGCTCATGCGCGACGAGGAACAGGCGCAGACGACCGTCACCACCTCTACGCTGGAGCTCGGCATTGATATCGGTCGCCTGGAGCGCGCGTTCCAGATTGACGCGCCGTTTACCGTCAGCTCCTTTTTGCAGCGCATGGGGCGCACAGGCCGTCGCGACCTTCCGCCCGAGATGTGGTTTGTCATGCGCGAGGAGGAACCCGAGCCGCGCACGATGATGCCCGAGACCATTCCCTGGAAGCTCCTGCAGGGCATCGCGCTCGTACAACTCTATCGCGAAGAAAAGTGGGTCGAGCCGCCCGAGCTCGATCGACTCCCCTACAGTCTGCTCTATCACCAGACCATGTCGACCCTCGCCAGCACCGGAGAGCTCACACCGGCCGAACTTGCCCAACGCGTGCTCACGCTTAGTTATTTCCACCGCGTCTCGGCCGATGACTATCGCGTACTGCTGCGTCACCTCATCAAGATCGACCACATCCAGGTCACCGAGGGCGGCGGACTCATCGTGGGTCTCGCGGGCGAGCGCATCATTAACAACTTTAAGTTCTACGCCGTGTTCCAGGAAAACGAGGAGTTCACCGTTCGCAGCGAGTCGGCCGAGTTGGGCACGATCGTCAATCCCCCACCGCCCGGTGAGCGCATCGCCATAGCCGGGCACTGCTGGATTGTCGAGGAAGTGGACTGGAAGCGTCATACCGTCTTTGCCACGCAGGTCAAGGGCCGCGTGCCGGCCTACTTTGGCGATTGCCCCGGTGACATCAATACACACGTACTCGAACGCATGCGCCAAGCGCTCAACGAGCACGCGGCGTATCCGTACCTCATGGGCAACGCACGGGCACGCCTTGCACAGGCTCGTCATGCCGCCGAGATTTCGGGCGCGGGAACTAAACCGCTTATCAACCTGGGCGGCGACACCTGGGTACTCTTCCCCTGGCTGGGCAGCTACGCCTTTCTGGCGCTCGAACGTATGCTCAAGATTAAATGTGCCGCGGAGCTTGGCCTTCGCGGACTCGACCCATCACGCCCGTACTTTATGCAGTTTAAGATGAAGGCCGACGAGAAGACGTTCTTTAAGGTGCTCGCCGCCGAGGCCGAGAAGGACTTCGATCCCATCGAGCTCGTCTATCCCGGCGAGGTGCCTTACTTTGATCGTTACGATGAGTTCGTTCCCGAAGAGCTCGTGCGCAAGGGCTTTGCCGAAGGCGTGCTCGACATCGAAGGCATGAAGCAGCGCGTTCTCGACTGGCGCTACCACGCCTAAGACCAATCTTTTTGGCACGGGGTTTGTTAACCAGTCTTTTTGGAACGGGGCTATTTTAGCTACTTAATGTCGTCCAACGATTTCGATGGACCGCAAATAAGATCAATCTCGTATGTAGTAGCCGTCAAAATAGCCCCTCCCCTGCAAAAACAAAAGGTAACTGGCAGAAGACCCCTTGTCTTTACGGGCAAAAAGGGGCAGAACGGTAAAGTACACTTGTCATGTAAGGTGCTTATTATTCAGGAATTAGATTTGCCAAGCAGGGCTGCAACCACCAATCGTTGTGATTTTAATGTTACAAGAAAAGTCTAAATTCCTGCATAGTGCCAAAACCCGCAGAGTAAATTGCCGACTGCAGCACCCAAAAACTAAGACCTATCGCATTCCGCGACCTGAATTTTCAACATATTGTGAATTGCATTAAGGGGAAGTTTCCCGCATCCACGTCTAGTGCAGACGTAGACGGGAAGCCGCAATTATAAGTCACTAGTCTGGGGCAGGATTAAACGGTTCACCCCTGGTAAGATATAGCAATCTTCGCCCGAGACCATTACTATTCCGCCAGCATCGATAAAACGCTGATATTCCTCGGCATTAAGGCCCACCGATTCAAAGCTAACGCGTACACCCGTAGCCATCAAGAAGGCTCGAAACTTCTGGCAGCTCGTCAATCGATACATCAATTCTTGAAGGCATGTATTCCACCAATTTTTAATGAAACAACGGCGGTAATCGCTATCGCGATTGCGCCAATAATACCGAGCGCCATCTGAATGGGATATAACCCCAACACATGTCCAAATACGGAGAAAAACAATGCGGAAAAGAGGGCCCTTACCAGAGACGCGGCGGAAAGGATCGTCGCGCGGAGATCGTCCGCTATCGCGTCTTGGATTAAGTTTTCCGAAGTGATGTACACCACTTCTGGGAGAAAACAAAGCACCATGCTAAGGCCAAACAAACACAGCGGATTTGAAGCGAACCACGGAAGAATCATGAAAAGGCCAGCCTCAATTAGCATCGAGCCGCGCATGGTATTTCTTTTCCCGAAACGCGATGAGAAGAAATCTGCTGCAATGTAGGCCGTCGCATTTACTGCATAGGATGCACCGAAAAAGATTCCTATTATGGAGACGGGAGCATGAAACGCGTCGAATACCAACTGATTCAAGTTGTAATAACTCCCGTAGAATCCGTCGAGCATGCTTGTGCCGATGAGGAGAAGCAATATCGCAAATGCGGATTCTCCAACGCGCCAGGTCTCACGCCTGAACATCTTGGCTGCGTCAAACCTCCCCTTTTCTGATCTTTCAGAACGGGTCGTTTCCGTCCTCTCAATGGGATACAGGAGGAAAAGCTGCAGGAGATAGAAAACGAAGACACATACGTAGAGGGCACTCCAAGACACTTGGGCAATGAAAGACCCGAGCACAATTGCCATTCCCGTAGCGATTGATTGCGCGGCGAGCAGCCGAGCGTTGATGGTGAGGAAGCGCTCTCCTTGACCGGCATTTCGAACAATTTCATATAAAAGTGCTTGTTCGGATCCCGATTGAAGGGAGTAGGCGAGCGCCTCAACAAGGGAAAGCACAACAAGAAAGGGACCTGAGAGCAACAGCATGCCGGCCGTATGGAAGAAAAGCAGCAGCACGCCCACTTGAATCGAAAACTTCTTTCCAAAGAAATCGCCTATCAGCCCTGTTGGCAGCTCGAGGACGACCGTTGCTATGTTGAACAGGGCTTGATAAAGCGCGATTTCCGTGACAGACATTCCTTTCTCCGCAAGGAAAAGTAGAAACACTCCCCGATTTAAAACAAATCCCGTGAGAACGAAAAAGGCGGAATAGACGTGCAGTTGCGTAGTGGCTTGCTTGTTCATTTGATACTTCCGATGACAATTTTGGCCTAGCGGGCGGCGGAATCAACCGAAGATGAGGCGCGTTGGCGCCGGGCGTCCAGATGCGTCATGCTGAAAATAGATGAAGCGTATGATTGACAAAACCATAGAGCCCGTCACAAATTGACTACTCCCAATGCTGGTCGTGGAGGGCGGCACCGAGAAAGTCGGCATCGAAAGGCACAGCTTCGGCAAAAGCGTAGTCGCCGTCGCTGGCGATGAGCAGGTAGTTCTCCTCGCCGCCGAACTCCGCATCACCGCATGGGACCACCCAGGCGTGGGAGAATACCTCGAGTGCCGTGGCAGCGCAGTCGCGCAGGAACGTCACGTCGCTCCCCTCGTTTGCGCTCACGATATTGGCAACGTAGATACCCCCGGGGTTCAGGCTGCCTCGCACCAAACGCAACGCCTCAACCGTCGCCAGCTCACGTACGGGTTCGGCACCGCCAAAGCAATCGCTCGCGACCACGTCGTAGCGACGATGCCCCACGCTCGTCACGCCCAGATGCGAGCGAGCCTCGGCGGTTATCACCCGCAGGCGATCGCCCGCCGCGCGCTCCAGCTCATCTAGGTAGAACCAGCGACGCGCCAGGCGCGTAATCTCTCCGTCATACTCGATGATGTCCATGCGCAAGCTCTCGTGCGACATCAGAGCGAACTTAGGATAGGCAAACCCGCCACCGCCCAGCATAAGCATGCAGTTGATACCGTGACCATAAGCGTCACGCATTGCGCCCTCGGCCTCAAACACGTCGTCAAACGCACGATAGTACGCAAAGACGGGCTCCGCCCAACGCTCGCCAACGTAACTTGCGCTTTGGTAGACGCCGCCTTGCACCAACACGCGAACCTCGTCGCCGTCCTCATCGTGCACGCGTTTCACACGCGCCAACCCATTGCGGGTTCGCGCAACCTGCAGACAGGCAGCACGAACAGCAACGGCGGCCGCACCAAGCGCCACGGCTCCCAGAGCAACGCCGGCAACGACGCCAGTAGAAACACTCGGCTTGTTCATTTACAGCTCCTTTTGCAGATAGAGTCCATGATCGTAAAAACCCAAATGGCGATAGTACTCGCGCGTACCAATCGCGCTAATCACGTTGATACGCGCATAACCCGCATCCCGGGCAATCTCGCACGCACGCTCTACGAGCAGACGCCCCAACCCATGGTGCTGGGCCGCCTGGCCTTGATACCCCACGCGCGCCGCCATGCCATACACGTGCACCTCGCGAATCATCGCCTCGTCCAGCGTCGTCGGCAACTCGTCCGCATGCGCGGCAACAAACGAACGGTCGGGCAGCGACAGGCGCAAAAAGCCCGCGATCTTGCCCTGCGGCGTCACCCACTGCAAAAAGCGCTCGTAAGTCACCGGCGTCTCGTACGCAACTTCCTCGTCAAGGGTCAACTCGTCCAGGTCGGCTCCAGCCGTGTTGATCTCGCGATAGCGAATCTCGCGCACCGTCGCGCCTTCCCCACGAGCCGCCAGGCGGTTCTCGACGAGCTGACGCAGGTTGGGTTTCTTGTTGCCCACCATGATGTCGTCGGAGCTAAAGTCGCGGATCATGCGGCTGATGCGGCAGAACGCCGGCGTCACCACGATATCGTCGGCCAGCACATCGAGCAGCTCTTCCTCGGTATAGGGACGCCACTCGCCGCGCTCATAGCAGCCCACCAGACGCGAACCCTCAATGAGCGCACACGGGTAGACCTTGACCTCGTCGGGCATAAAGGCCCCCTCGGTCATAAAGCGCTCGTAGTCGCGCTTGTCCCCCTCGGGTGTGGCGCCCAGTAAGTTGAGCATAAAATGCGCATGGATCTTAAAGCCAAACAGGCGCGCAAGCGAAAACGCCTGTTCGATCTGAGCCACCGAAATGCGGCGCTCGTTGATATCGAGCAGGTGCTGGTCGAGGCTCTGGATGCCCATCTGAATCTTGGTGCAGCCCAAGCGGCGAATAAGTGTAAGGGCCTGCGGCGTTACGGCATCGGGGCGCGTCTCAATAACGAGCCCCACCACGCGATGCTTCGCCGTCTCGTTGATGCGCTGCTGACGCTCAAGCTCCTCCATCGTTGCCATCTGCCACTCGGCAACCTCGCCCCATGGCGTACCGGGGCCGTACAGACGACGTACCGCGCGGTTGTAGCCGCCCACGGCAGCATCCACACGCCCCTGCTCGTCGGCAACGCCGGCAGCGAGCTCAGCCTCGTCTGTCGCAATGCCGGCAGCCCGATAGCGCTCGCGGCGCTCCGCCACCACCGGCGGCAGGGCATCGGCAGGCGCATCGTCGAGCAGGCGCCCCGCCTCGGCACGGCTGATGCCCGGACGCGCCAACATGGGGTTGGCCGCCACGCCGGCCACAGCATCGTCATTGAGCGCACGGAAGAGCTCCGACATAAACCATGTTTGATACCCTTCCGGATAGTCACTCCAGGTACCACCGAGCACAATGAGCTCGATCTTGTCGGTTGCATGCCCCATTTGCGAAAGCGCCGTCAAACGGGCGCTCACCTGCAGATACGGGTCAAAGCAATTTTGTTCCGCACGGGCGCACGCCGGCTCGGCGTGCAGATAGCTTTTGGGCATGCGCAGATCGTTGGGGCAAAACAGACAATCGCCCGAGCACGGCCACGGCTTGGTGATAACGGTAATGGTCGCCACGCCCGAAGCCGTGCGACGAGGCTTCATGCGAAGCACCTGCAGCAGCTGACGCTCCAGCTCGGGATTGACATTCCATGCCGCCCAACGCGCCGGTTCCTCACGCTTCACCCGCTGGTAAAACGGCAGCAGGCGACGCTTGGCCAAATCGCGCTTATCAGCGCCCTCGCGGCGCGCCTCGGCATGTATCAGTTTGACGAGCGCTTTGTCGTCCACGGTCTCACCGCGACGCAGAGCGTCGAGTATGTTCAAGATAATCTGTTCCATGTCCCCATTGTAAAGGCAAAGGCGCCGAAGCCGACCGCGGCCCCGACGCCTTCATCAAACAGCGCATCTAAGCATCTATGTTTGCGGACTTAGCCCGCCGTCGTCACTCCGGATCAAACGACATGTCGCCCGAACCGACCTTAAAACGATACGTGGCAGACTTATCACCGTTGTCGAATTCATGATTCAATATGGTCTCGCCGTCGTAGCCAAGCGGAAGGAAATCGCTCTCGAAGTCACCGCTGCCCACAGTTAGGCTCGCCTTAAAGCCCGTCGAGTTCGGAACCGTTATCTCCACGTCGCCCGAGCCCACACTCACGTCCATCGACTTCGCGGGGGCCTGATAGAGCTCGAACGTCACATCGCCCGAACCGACCTCGGCATTCAGGGTATCGGTCACGGTGCCAGTAAACTCAACATCTCCCGAGTCCAAAGTCAGGTTGAGGTCATGGCACGCAATGCCCGCGACCGTCAGATCACCCGATCCCACCTTGGCCGTAATGCCGACCAGGTTATCGGCAACTTCGCGCGGCAGTTCGACGGTAACCGTGCGGTCAATGGCGCGCTCGTCATCGCAATCGAACTGGCGAATCTTGAGCGTAGAGCCCTTGATTTCGGCCAGGTTCTGGGTTGCCGCATCGAAGGCAACGGTCCCCGTTGCCACGCGACCGCTTTCAATTACGCGCACCGGCCCGCCGGAGACGTGTTTGACCTCGACCGTGCCCGACGTCACATCCAGGTCAAGCGATGTGAACGCGTCGGCATCAAACGTTTCGCTCGAAAGTTGCTGAGGCCGAGCGGAATAGCTGCCGTCGTCCAAGAGATTGCCCTCGTCAACCGCATCGTCCATACCAGACAAGCCGGATACGACATCGTCGAGATCCCACGGGCCATCAAAATGAATCAAAGTCCGCGAAATGCCAAAAACAAGCCCGATGATGAGCACAAACGCTCCGATGCCAACGCCCAGACGCAGCTTGGATTCATGCGAAAGCTTCATCATTCATCACCCTCTTTGGCAATCGGCTCAGCGGTAGTCGCGGTAGCCACGTCAGCATCAACCGAAGCGGAAACATTCTGAGCCCTAGTTGTCACCGGTGCCGGACCAACCTGAATATCCCCGCGTACCCAATCACCATCGAGCGCACGCGCCACCCAGTGATAGATGGGAATCGTAAAGAAGATCAGCGCGGCAAAGGGCCCGGCACCAAACAGGAACATCAGCAAAAAGAACAGCAGCCAGCACACGGCCCAATACGGGAACGACTGGAAGGGGCCCTTCACCGGAGTCGGAGCGGCCGCGCCGCCGCCCGTCACCTGCGCCGTCGCGGCATTGGCGGCCTGCGCACTCCAGCTTGCCGCTTGCGCCGCCTTAGCCGCAGCATCACTCGCCTGTGTTGCCGCCTCAGTCGCACGCGCCGCTGCCTCATGGGTGCGGGCACGTTCCGCCGCCTCGGCCTCGCGCTGGCGGGCGCGGTCCTCGTTCTCAAACTCGATATCGTCCTCGATCTCGTCGCTCGGATTGAGCAGCTCGTCCAGACTCACGCCATAAAGCTTGGCGAGCGAGATCAGGTTCTCGGTATCGGGCGAGCTCTCCGCGCGCTCCCATTTGCTGACCGCCTGGCGCGACAGCCCCAGCTTTCGCGCCAGCCCTTCTTGGCTAAAGCCTTTGCTGCGGCGAAGGTCGGCGAGCCGCTGCGCAGTTTCTACATTCATGGTTCCTCCTATGTGATGCCAGCCGTGCCGCCGGACCGTTTTTGTTCTTAAGGCGCCTTGCACAGTTAAAAATCTATCCGCCACCGCCAAAAGCATGCCACCTATTCTAGTGAGATTTTTGACAACCGGCGGTTGCGGGCACATATGAGCTGCGGAAATGTGTCCAAACAAAGCAATGACCCACGGCTCGGTTGTCCCCGTTGCGGCGTTAACGGTAGTATGGTCGTACTGTTTATTTCGCACCGCCAACGGAGGGAGTTCCGCGCCGTGAACCGCGATTTCGCCTCATCGCTCATCCAGCTCAACAATACGTTCTATCGCGAGCACTCCGCTTCCTTTTCCGATACGCGCCAGGCCCCGTGGCCCGGCTGGGTGCGCACCATGGACATCGCGCTCGGGCAGCTCAACGCCGCCACGATCGAGCATCCCGTCCGCGTCTTCGACCTTGCCTGCGGCAATATGCGATTCGAGAACTTTGCCGCCGGCGGCGCACTTGCCGCCAAGGGCGTCGACGGTGCAAATCCCTCGGCAGATGCCAGCTGCCCGTTTGAGTTCTATGGCGTCGACTCGTGCCAAGACCTGGCCATCGATGCACATGGTCACGCCCTGCGCATTCCCAACCTGCACTTCCAGGAACTCGACGTGCTCGATGCCCTTATGAAGCTCAACCCCGCCGAGACACCCGATGTGCTTTTCGACGCCCCGCTCGCCGACATCTCGGTCTGCTTTGGCTTTATGCACCACGTGCCGTCGTGCGAGTACCGCGTACGCGTGCTCGACGCCCTGGTGCGCCAGACGCGCCCAAGCGGCATCATCGCCATCAGCTTTTGGGAGTTTATGAACGACGAGCGCATGGCGCGCAAGGCCGTTCGCGCCGAGGCCCGCGCCGAGCTCACCCCGCCGTTTGAGGGTTACGATTCCGCGCAGTTTGAAGCCGGTGACCACCTCATTGGCTGGCAAAACGACCGCCACGCCTACCGCTATTGTCATCACTTTGACGATCAGCAGATCACCGACCTGGTGCGCGGCGTCCGTACGTTCTACAAGAGCGGCGAGGTCCCCGTGCGCGAGCTTGAGCGCTTCCATGCCGACGGTCGCAGCGGCGAGCTCAACCGCTATGTGATCCTCAAGCGCCTGTAGGCACCGACGACTCGCCGTCGAGCCGCACCGCGTCTTTCGGGCAAACTATGCCCACCCTTTTTTCAACCCATTGACGGAACGCGCAGCTATGCGTTCCATACTTATGACCAAGGAGCCTCATGGGAGCCGTCCACGTTCGCACGCCTAAGAACTTTGTGCTCGAGGAGCGCCTGGAGCGCTACGCCGATGCGATTGAGACGAACCCCGAGGCCTATGCCGGGGATTGGCGCGAGGCCTGCGCGCCAGTTGGCGGCTCGTCCTTCACCCGCCTTCATCTGGATTTGGGCTGCGGCAAGGGAACGTACCTTGTAGAGCGCGCGGCCCACGAGCCAAACACCCTCTTTATCGGCATGGACCAGGAGCCCATCTGCATCGCCTATGCCGCGCAGAAAATCTGCGAGCAGGAACTGGCCAACGCACTCGTCCTGCCCCGAGGCGCTGCATCGCTGCTGCAGCTGTTTGCCGCAGGCGAGCTCGATGCCATCACCATCAACTTTCCCACGCCGCAGCCCAAGGCCAAGTACGCCGAAAAACGACTCGTCCATGTCGACCATCTGATGCTCTACCGCCCGCTCTTTGCAGCCGGCGCCACCGTCACGCTGCGAACCGACAGCAAGCCATTGCGCGACTACGCCTTGGGGCAGTTTGCCGCGGCAGGCTACGACACGCTTTGGGTAAGTGACGACGTCCGCCGCGACCATCCCGAGCATCCCGAGACCGAGTACGAGTGCCGCACGCGCGAGATGGGTGCCGTCGTCTACGGCATTTGTGCCACACCCGGCACGCAGCCCAGCGATGAACAGCTCGCGGCGGGCCGCGTGCAGGAGCAGAGCCTTGCCTGCTACCTGCCCGATAACCTCGATGAGCTCACCTATGTACCTCTGGGCATGGAAGAGGCCGTCGAGAACTTTAAAAACCGCGCCCGCAAGGGCAAGAAGCGCTTACCGCAAGAGTCCTAGGGGCTTCTTATGGTCGCGGCGTTGGCAAACAAGCGCAAATAGGCTCCAGCGAACGGCCCTCAAACCTAAGTGAGTAGACTATTTTGCAATAGCCAAGCACAGCCCGCATAGCGAAACATAAAACCGCAGGTAGAACCCTTGCGCAAAAGCCATGTGCTCGCAATATCGCAAAAAGTCTACTCACTTAGCTAGCGACTACACTAAACGGCTGGGCAGAACGCCCATTTCCTGCATTTTCTCGCGCGCTGGCACCCCACGCCGCCGCTACGCCATAATAGTTGGCGGACAATCGCGAGAGAAAGCAACCACATGGCACAGACCACGACAGATACCGCCGCCAGCACCGTCTCCGGCGCCGGCGCTGCCAGCTCATTCTCGGGCGGCACGGGAACCGAGGCAGAGTTCGGTTCGCTCGGTGCGCTCTCCCCCACCTGGTGGGAGCCCGAGGACGGCAGCGAGCCCGAGCCATGGCTCACGCCCGATCAAGCCTTCGAACGCTTCTTTGAATGGACGAGCGATCGCGGCATTGAGCTGTGGGACCACCAAGAAGAGGCCCTCATGGACCTGGCCGCCGGCGATCACATCATTTTAGGCACACCGACCGGATCGGGTAAATCGCTCGTCGCGCTGGGCATGCTCTTTATGGGCATGGCGCAGGGCAAGCGCTGCTATTACACGGCCCCCATCAAGGCCCTGGTCAGCGAAAAGTTCTTCGACCTGGTACAAGTACTCGGCCGCGATAACGTCGGCATGATCACCGGCGATACGCATATCAATACCAAGGCACCCGTCATCTGCTGCACGGCCGAAATCCTTGCCAACGATGCGCTACGCGAGGGCGAGGACGCCGATGTGGGCTGCGTAGCCATGGATGAGTTCCACTACTTTGCCGACCCCGACCGCGGCTGGGCATGGCAGGTGCCGCTGCTCACCCTGCCCCACACGCAGTTTATGCTCATGAGTGCCACGCTCGGCGATGTCACCGCCATCGCCGCCTCGCTCGAGGAGCACACCGGCGCTGCTTGCGACCTGGTTGTCGACGCCCCGCGCCCTGTTCCGCTGAGCTACGACTATGTGACGACCTCCCTCGAGGGCACCGTCGAGCTCGCTATGCGCCGCGGAGAGGCCCCACTCTACATCGTGCACTTTAGTCAGGACGCCGCGCTTGCCACGGCACAGTCGCTTGCCAACTTTGGCATCGCTAGCAAGGAGCAGCGCGAGGCCATTAAGGAAGCTGCCAAAGGCACGAGTTTCTCCACCGCCTTCGGCAAGATTCTCAAGCGCCTGCTCGGCTGCGGCGTCGGCGTGCACCACGCCGGTATGCTGCCGCGCTATCGCCTACTGGTTGAGCGCCTGGCGCAGCAGGGCCTGCTGCCCGTCATCTGCGGCACCGACACGCTCGGCGTCGGCATCAACGTGCCCATCCACACCGTGGTGCTCACCGCGCTCACCAAGTTCGACGGTTACAAGATGCGTCGTCTGCGCGCCCGCGAGTTCCACCAGATTGCCGGTCGCGCCGGCCGCTCGGGCTTTGACACCGAGGGTATGGTAATTGCCGAGGCGCCGGAGCACGAGATCGAAAACGCCAAGCTTATGGCCAAAGCGGGCGACGACCCCAAAAAACTCCGTAAGATTAAAAAGAAAAAGGCCCCCGAGGGCTTTGTCACCTGGAACAAGCAGACCTTTGAGCGTCTGATCGAGACGCAGCCCGAAACGCTCAAGCCGCGCCTGCGTATCACGCACTCCATGGTGATTAGCGTGGTCGAGCAGGGCGGCGACGCTCGCGCCCGCGTGCACGACCTCATCGAGACAAGCCTGCAAACGCCTGAGGAAAAGGCAAAGCTCGAGGTTCGTGCCGACGAGATCTTCGCCACGCTCATCGACTCCGGCGTCGTCGTGCGCACCGAGGTGCCGCCCGCGCCCGACGCTCCGGCTGACGCCGCGCCGGACATCGACTACGCGCTGACGGTCGACCTGCCCGAGGACTTTGCGCTCGATCAGCCGCTCTCGCCGTTTTTGCTTGCCGCCCTGGAGCTGCTCGACCCCGAGAGTGAGACCTATACCATGGATCTGATCTCGATGGTCGAGGCTACGCTCGAGGACCCCAAGCAGGTGCTGCGTGCACAGGAGCGCGCCGCGCGCGACCGCGCGATGGCCGAAATGAAGGCTGACGGCGTCGAATATGAGGAACGCCTGGAGCGCATCCAGGATGTCACCTACGAAAAGCCGCTCGAGGATTTGCTCGATGCCGCTTTTGACAAGTACTGCCAGGAAGTACCCTGGGCCAACGACTATCAGCTCTCGCCCAAGAGCGTCCTGCGCGACATGCTGGAGAGCGCGAGCGACTTTAAGGGCTATATCCAAAAGCTCGGCATCGCCCGCTCCGAAGGCATTTTGCTACGCTACCTGGCAGAGGCCTACCGTTCTCTCGACCGTACCGTGCCCATCGAAAAGCGCGACGAGCGCCTGCGCGATATTATCTCGTGGCTCGGCTTTGTGGTGCGCTCGGTCGACTCGAGCCTGGTGGACGAGTGGGAGAACGCCGGCAACCCCGCTGCACTCGACGTCACACCGCCGCAGGGCATCGACGAGGTCGTTGCGGACCGTCGCGGCTGCACGCTGTTGGTGCGCAACGCGCTCTTCCGCCGCGTGACCCTTGCCGCCCGCGAGCACGCTCGCGATCTGGGCGAGCTCGACGATGACTGGGGCATGAGCGAGATCCGCTGGCAAAAAGCACTCGACGCTTACCATGAGCAGCACGAGGAAATCCTCACCGACGGAAATGCCCGCAGCGCCGCGATGTTTTCCATCGACGAGAGCGACGAGAAGACCGATCACGTGTGGCACGTGCACCAGATTTTTGCCGACGAGGATGGCGACCACGACTTTGGCATCATGGGCGATGTCGATCTGGACGCCACGCAGGACGGCGGCGAGGTCATCTTCAAAAACTACCGTGTCGGCTTTATCGAGGACCTGCTCGAAGACTAGCCGGGCGCAATGGAACGAAACGAAGCGGGGCCGCTGGCAACATCGCCAGCGGCCCCGCTTTTGCACTATATGCTATGCCTTACTCAGCATCCTCGACCTCATACGAATCCGCCTCGGCTGGCTCATCGTTTGTCTCTGGCGCAGCCCCGCGCGCCTCGTCAAACGCCGCCTTCATGGTCTTGTTGCCCCACGTGAGCTTACGGATGGTAAGATCGTCGGCTTTCTTGTTGGCCAGGCGCAGATTGTTCTCGGAGGACAGCAACGCCTCCTTGGTTTTCTGCAGATGGCTAATCGTCTTGTCGATCTCATCGATTGCCGTTTGGAACTTGCGGCTCGCAATCTCGTAGTTGCGGCCGAAATCATTCTTGAACTTCTCCATCTTGGCTTCGAAGTTCGTGACGTCGATGTTCTGCTGTTTGTACTCCGCCAGCTCCTGCTTATAGCGCAGCGAACCCATGGCAGCGTTACGAAGAAGTGTAATCATGGGAATGAAGAACTGCGGGCGGATCACGTACATCTTCTCGTAGCGATAGCTCACGTCGACTATCCCTGCGTTATAGAGCTCGCTCTCGGGTTCCAGCAGGGTGCAGAGCACCGCGTACTCACAGCCTTTCTGGCGACGATCGTGATCGAGTTTCTTAAAGAAGTCCTCGTTTTTATGCTTGGTCGCGGTCTCATCGTTCTCGTTTTTCATCTCGAACATAATCGAAATGACCTCGTTGCCGCTCGCGTCGCACTCGCGGAAGATAAAGTCGCCCTTGGTACCCTCGGACGCATCGTTATCTTTCTCGAAGTACGCGTTAGGAAATGCCGTCATGCGCAGACGGTTAAACTCGGTCTCGCAGTGCTGCTCGAGCGACTCGCCCACCATCTTGGTGGACAGGCGGACCTTCATGTCCTTAAGGCGCTCAATCTCTTCATCCTTGTAGCGAATCAGGTCATCGCTCGCGCGCTTGGCCTGCGCAAGCTCGAGCTCGTGTGCCGCCTTGGCTTGCTCCTCGCGAGAATCGCGCACCGCCAGCTCGCTCGTTAGCTTGGCACGTGCCTCATCGCGCTCTCGTTCCGCCGCGGCGACCGCCTCTGACAGGTTCATTTTTGCCATCAGTTCCTGCTCGCGCAGCTGGGCACGCAGGCCCTCGGCCTCTTGCTCGGACTGAGCCTTTGCGGCGGAAAACTTCTCTTGCACCTTCGCGCGATAGTCAGCAAGCGCGCGCTCGGCCTCGCTGCGAGCGGCATCGAGCTCACGCTGCGACTCTGCCGCGGCAGCGGCAAGCGCCATCTCCTGGGCCTTGTCCGCCGCGGCAAGCCTGGCCTGCAGCTCGGCAATCTGAGCGTCGCGTGCAGCTAAATCGTTTTGAGCAGCGTTGCGCGCCGCCGACTCGGCAAGCTTTGCTTCGTCATCTTTGCGCCCAAGCTGCGCACGCAGGCTATCAATCTCACGCTGGAGTTCGGCATTCTCTTTTTGAGCATTGGCTCGTGCCTCAACCGCCGCGCGCTGGCTTGCACTCTCGCGCTCTGCGGCAGCGCCCTCGAGCTTAGCGCGCAGCTCGGCAAGCTCAGCATCGCGCTTGGCAACCTCTTGCGCCAGTTTCTGATCCGCAGTGTTCTTCTGCTCGACAAGCTGGGCATTGCGCTGAGACTCTGCCTGTTGCAAGGCAGCCGTCGAACGCGAGCGCTCAAGCTCCAGCGCCTGCTCACCCTCACGCTGGACTGCCTTCACACGCTCATCCAGGTCGCGCGAGAACTCGGCGTCGCGCACCTGCTTGACGATATCCGCATAGCCGGATGCATCGACCTTAAAAACTTCGCCGCAATGCGGGCACTTGATCTCGTTCATAGCAGCTCCTCGATGGACGCAAATATCAACCGGCTACACTCTACCGCGCCGCGCGGACAAAAAAGGCGCCGCCGCCATAATGGCAACGGCGCCAGAACCACCACAAAGGTGCCTGTCCCCTTTGTGGTGGCTCTGGCGCCCTATAACCCAAAGAAGCTAAGAATCTGATCACGGCTTACGGGCTTGTAATCGTTGGCATCGAGACCGACATCGTAGCGAAAGATAGGGCGCTCGCGATCGCGGTTGCGCACGTTGGTGCGGTCTCCCCTGCTGTGGATATGCCCGTGCAGCATGACGGCGCCACGCGCCTTGCCGTTCCAGCTGAGCATGGGGTAATGGCTCAACACCAGGCGATGGCCCTTGGCATAGCCGGGAGCAATCTCCAGGTAATCGCGCACGTCTTCCCAAATCTGCGGTACGTCGGGATCTTCCCAGTCGCCGTCATGGTTACCACGGATGAGCGTCACGTTCTGACATTCGATACGCTCGCGCAGACGCACCGCCTCCGCCAGGAGCAAACGATAGGTAAAGTCTCCCAAGATATAGAGACGGTCGTCCGCCGCCACGCACTCATTGACGGCATCGATGACCTTGCGGTTCATCTCCTCGACCGAATCAAACGGCCGATCCATATCGTGCAAGATATTCGTATCGCCCAGGTGCAGGTCGGCGGTAAACCACATCATCGTCTCTGTCCTCATTTCGCAACGTGTTCAACTCGTGCTAAGTATACAGACGCAGCGATGTGGCGGTTATCCAAAGAGCCCGCCGAACAGTCCGCGGCGGCGTTTGTCTTTCTTTTTCGACGCATCACTCTGGGCGTTCTTGCCCTGCCGCATCTTACGGTCCTGTTCCAGCTCATCGTCATCGAGTAGCACATCCCACTCAAACGGATCATCTGCCAGATCAAACAGGTTATCGTCGTCAAACATGGCAGCTTCCCTTACCGACTAGCGAGCATCCACCACATAGAGCCCAACGCGCACCTGATGCCACGGGCTGCGCTCGGGGGCAACCTGTTGCACACGGGCCTCAAATACGTCCTCGTGGCCGTAATACATCATCAAGGACAGTGGGCCGACCTCGTTTCCTGGAACGTAGCCAAGTTTGGTCTTGCCATAGTAAATCGCAACTGCCTCGGGGTCATGGGGATTATCGCGCTCGGCGCACAGTGTCAGTTTATCGCCCGCTTTAAGATCGCCCAGGACCAAGGTGCCATCGGCATATTGAAATCCTGCGATATGAAACGACAGAAGAACACGTGAAGGCTCGTACATAGCAGCTCCCCTAACGGCCGGATAAACCGGTGTTTAACCTTATTGAGAAGTCTACGGGTCCGTGCGGACACAAATTCGCCCCACCCGCGCCTTTTCGACCGTTTGTCGCTACGCCATCTGATTCTAATGCACAAACATGCGCACGAACTTGTGCTTCCAGCTTGCGTAAGGAGCGTAGCGGAATGGCACGTCCAGCCACGTCGCCTTGTTCACGATACTCTTCTTGTGGCTGAACGTATCGAAGCTCTCGCGGCCATGGTACTGGCCCATACCGCTCGCACCCATGCCGCCAAAGCCCATATGGCTCGTAGCCAAGTGCATAATCGTGTCGTTAACGCAGCCGCCTCCAAAGGGCACGTAGCGCACAAAGCGCTGCTGAGCCGCACGGTCCTGGCTAAAGATATACAGGGCCAGCGGCGTCGGACGATCCGTAATAAACGTCTCGGCCTCGTCTAGGCTCTCAAACGTCAGCACCGGCAAGATGGGACCGAAGATTTCCTCCTGCATCACGGCGTCATCGGGGGACACGCCGTCCAAAATCGTCGGCTCAATCTTGAGCGAAGTCTCGCGCGCGGTACCTCCAAGCACGACCTTATCGGGATCGATCAGCCCGCGCACGCGCGCAAAATGCTTGGCGTTGACGATATGCCCGTAATCCTCGTTATCGAGCGGATGCTCGCCAAACATACGGCGGGTCTCTTCCTTGATGAGGCCCAGCAGCTCGTCATGCACGCGCGCATCGACCAGCAGGTAGTCGGGCGCCACGCAGGTCTGCCCCACGTTGAGCCATTTACCAAAGGCGATACGCCGCGCCGCAACCTTCAAGTTTGCCGTCGCATCCACGATGCAGGGGCTCTTTCCGCCCAGCTCAAGCGTCACGGGCGTGAGGTTTTTGCTCGCGCGCTCCATAACGAGCTTGCCGACCGAAACGCTACCGGTAAAGAAGATCTTGTCCCAGCACTCATCGAGCAGCGCTTCGTTTTCGGCGCGCCCGCCCTCGACAACCGTCACCAGGCACGGATCAAATGCCTCTTCACAGATTTGCTTGAGCACCGCGCTCGATGCCGGAGCATAGGCACTCGGCTTGATGACCACGGTATTGCCCGCGGCAAGGGCGCCAGCGAGCGGCTCGAGCGTCAGCAAAAACGGATAGTTCCAGGGCGCCATGATGAGCGTGACGCCATAGGGCACGGTTTGCGTTTTGCACACGCTCACGGCGTTAGCGAGGTCGCACGGACGCAGGCGCGGACGACTCCATCGAACCACGTGAGCGATCTGATGTCGAATCTCGGAAAGCGATGTGCCAATCTCGCACATATAGGCCTCGTCATGCGACTTTCCCAAATCGGTCTTGAGCGCATGAGCGATATCGGCCTCGTGGGCCCGCACCGCATCGCGTAAACTCACGAGCGCGCGACGTCGAGCATCGACATCAAACGTGGCGTGCGTCTTAAAGTAGGCGCGCTGATCGCCGACGATGCGCGCAATTTCCTCGGTGTTCATGGACCCTCCTAATTCTCGTCCTCAAACATACCACCTGCAACGACCTCGTACATATGCTCGAGCTCCAAGCGGTCCATTAGAAGCGGAACGGGGTATAGCGGATTGGCCTCGGCATCGGCATGCACCGCCATCTCGGGAATGTCAGAGCGGCGAATGCCCAAGACATATTTGGGGATTCCCAGGGCCTCGTTCATGCGGTCGACCCAATCGATAAAGGCCTCGGCCGCAAGACTGTCCTGCGCGGTAGCCGGCGCAATGCCCGCCATGCGAGCAAGATCGGCAAGCTTGGGGGCGGCGGCGTCACCATAAGCGCGAAGCATGTGCGGCAGGATGATAGCGTTGGCCAAGCCGTGCGGAATCCCGTAACGCCCACCCAAGCTGTGTGCGATGGCGTGAACGTATCCAACATAGGAGCGGGTAAACGCAACGCCCGCCTTATACGCCGCCGAAAGCATATTGCGACGCGCACGCATGTCGTCGCCATGCTCATAGGCCTCGAGCAAATTGTCGTGGATGAGCTGCACCGCCTGTCGCGCCATCTTACGCGTATAGGGCGTGGTGCTTCGCCCGATAAAGGCCTCGACGGCATGCGTCAGGGCGTCCATACCCGTCTGCCCCGTAATGGAGGCGGGCAGACCGCGCGTAAACTCGGGGTCGTGCACCGCAAAGCGCGGGATAAGCACAAAGTCGTTAATGGGGTACTTGTAGTGCGTCTCGTCATCGGTGATAACCGCCGCGAGCGTGACCTCGCTTCCCGTGCCTGCCGTAGTGGGAACGGCGATAAGCAGCGGCAGGCGACGATGAATCCGCAGCAGGCCGCGCATCTTGTTGATGGGCTTGCTTGGCTGCGTGATGCGTGCACCCACGCCCTTGGCGCAGTCCATGGCCGATCCTCCGCCAAAACCGATAATGGCCTGGCAGGCGCTCTCTCGATACAGGGACGCCGCTTCTTCCACGTTTGAAACCGTGGGGTTTGCACGCGTTTCGGCATAGACCGTAACGCCAATCCCCCTGCATGCGAGCGCCGTCTCGAGCGGTGCCGTGAACCCCAGACGGGCAATGCCGGGATCCGTCACGATAAGGACCTTCTGGATCGAGCGCTTTTGAAGCACCGCGGGCACATCCTCGGCATGCTCTAAAATGCGCGGCTCGGTATAGGGCAGGATCGGCAATGCAATGCGAAAAACCGTCTGATATGTTCGGCACCAGGCACGACGGGCTAGATGCATAAAGGAAACTCCTTCATTTGTTGATAGGTCAACATTTGCTCGCCCGATTGTACTCAGCGGCGGTCAAAGACGGCCTGCCAATCGTTAATCAATCAACATCTTCATATCTCAAAATTGTTTTATTAAAAATCATTCCTAATAGGCTTCACATTTGGTTGCATTTATGGATAATAGAACTCGTCAAGACGCACGTCCGGAGAGGGCCCTTACGGGACCGGACGAGCGCACAATCGCCATCGATCGAAAGGATCAAATCATGAAGTTTGTTTGCCCCGTTTGCGGTTATGTGGAAGAGTTCGACGGCGACCAGCTGCCCGAGGACTTCAAGTGCCCCCAGTGCGGCGTTCCCGGTTCTCGCTTCCTGAAGCAGGAGGAGGGTCAGCTCGAGTGGGCTGCCGAGCACGTCGTGGGCGTCGCCAAGATGGAGGGCGTCTCCGAGGACATCGTTGCCGACCTGCGCGCCAACTTTGAGGGCGAGTGCTCCGAGGTCGGTATGTACCTGGCCATGGCGCGCGTCGCTCATCGCGAGGGCTATCCCGAGATCGGCCTGTACTGGGAGAAGGCTGCCCACGAGGAGGCCGAGCACGCTGCCAAGTTCGCTGAGCTCCTGGGCGAGGTCGTAACCGACTCCACCAAGAAGAACCTCGAGATGCGCGTTGAGGCCGAGAACGGCGCCACCGCCGGCAAGACCGATCTTGCTAAGCGCGCCAAGGCCGCTGGCCTCGATGCCATCCACGACACCGTGCACGAGATGGCTCGCGACGAGGCTCGCCACGGCAAGGCTTTCGCCGGCCTGCTCAAGCGCTACTTCGGCTAAGCCAGCAACCTGAGACATAACCTCTAGCTCGATGAGGCCCGGACCGCATGGTTCGGGCCTTTTTCGTGCCTCACAAACTTGTTAACTACCTGAAATAGGACCGCCTTCGGCATCGGCTTCTCGTCAAAAACTAAGTGAGTAGACTTTTTGGAACTTGCCGAGCAGACCATCCATATCACTTTATAAAGCCGCAGGTAAATGCCTTGTTGCAAAACGACCTAGTCGCCAAAGTGCCAAAAGTCTACTCACTTAGATTCGCAGCCGTCCACGATCGAGCCATTTTGTGTCTAACGGGCATCTTTCCGTCGATTACTCCCAATTTTGTCCAGTCAACGAATAGTTCAGACCTGAGTAATGTCTCAGCCCTTTGCTCATCTGAGCTTTTATCACGATATTCAGCATCGAGCATCCTGCATACGGCCTTAACGATCGCGCGGAATCTATCCTCATCCGATATCTGTCTGTGTGTCAGGAGAAGCACATCGTAGCCCATGGCCTGAAGGGCCGTCATGCGGTCAGCGTCACGCAAGCCATCCCCTGCGCGTCCGTGCGAGGCCTTTCCCTGACATTCAATGGCCACCTGTCGCCTGCCGTCCGGCGAAGACAGAAGTATGTCGATATATACACGGGACTTTCCCACAATCGCTCGAGCACTTGTGCTTAGCATCACTTCAACATTAAGCTCTATGTCGCAAAAACCTTCGCCTCCCAGGGATCGCGGCAGTGCAAGTAGCAAATACGCCTCGACCTCAAAAGGCGACGCGGCACCCAATGGAACGAGTTGCGACACCGTCCTAAATCTATTGCCGTAACGTATCCCGCAAACATCTGAACAAAAACGGTCAAGGTCTCCGCCCAAAACCAAAGCGTCTCGACGCCATAAATTTGAGGCGGTGCCGTCCTCGGACGGGCAGCGCACCCAACCGAACGTTGTCGAGATCGCGCCCGAATCAATTGCACGCGAAAGCTCCGCCTCAAGTGCCGCAGGCAGAGCGCACACCGCAAACAAGCCACACATCTCCGCCAATACCAAAAGAAGCTGAAGATCCGTCAGATGCCGTGACATGATGAATGCCGTCAGTAGAGGAGACGTAATCAAAAATCCATGCTCCGTTTCCAGCACGGATTCCCTGGGGAGCTCACCAAGAAACAGCCGCTGCCTAATGCTGGCAGGACAAGTCCGTTTGTTTCTCGTCCGAACCAATGTATGCAACGGAAAACCGAGCGCGACCGCAGCCGTCGGGTTGCGGGCGAGATCATATCGCTACCGGTCTTCTTCCGGTCGTGGAAGCGACGGACACAAAGCGCGGACTTGAGGAGGCAAACGCCAGTACCTAAAAGCCGATATGTCACAAAGTAGATCCTTCATAGGCACAGGAGAACACGAATTTCAACCCAGTCAGTCACGCATTGGCGCGAACGCACCAAAAATGGCGCCGAACGGACTGCCAAGTTTTCAACAGCCCTCCCCAACTGGCCAAAAGCTTGTCGAGAGCTGGACGAAGCCCTGTTGAAAACCCCATTTTTTTCTCATGCAGAAGCTTTACGCGGCAAGTGAGTAGACTTTTTTTGAACATTCCGAGCAGGCCGGTCTTCCTGCTTTTCAAAACCGCAGGTAGATAGCTTGTTACAAAACTGCCTGGTCGCCAAAGTGCTAAAAGTCTACTCACTTAGATTGCAGAGTGCCCCCCATTAGCTGCAATTCCAAGGTAGTTAGTACTTTTGGACTCAGGTCGTCATACTGGACAAGAATATGAGTTGAGTTTTCAGGGGCAGATGCGCCATCGGCACACCAAAAACAGTCACCGATATCGATAAAAGGGATGCTCGAGCGCGTGAGGGCCCGTGCAAAAGTGCTTCCGCCCGTTCCGCGCTCCGCAACCACGGTGCAGTAAAGGCCCGCGTCTGCATGCTCGATCGAGACCTCTCCTGCCGGAAATACCTTCCGCACAAGCACCATCAGGCCATCACGCGCCTCGCGAGCACGAACGCGCACGCGGTTCACATGTCGCTCGTAATCACCCGATTCCAGCAAGCGAGCCAATGCAACTTGATCTATAGAGCTAACCGACGAGGCGTAAAAACCAAGGTCGCGCCTAAACCGCTCCATCAGCTCGTCGGGCAGCACCATGTACGCTAGGCGCAACGCCGATGACAGGCTCTTCGAAAACGTATTGGTGTAGATAACCGACTGGGCGGCATCGATCGACGCGAGTGCGGGGATCGGCTTGCCGGCAAGGCGGAACTCACAATCAAAGTCATCTTCGATGAGATATCGACCCGGCCGTTCGGCAGCCCAGCTCAGCAGCGCATATCGACGCGCGATGCTCGTCACCAGGCCGGTTGGATATTGGTGAGACGGCATCAGGTGAAGGACATCGGTCCCAGTTTTCTGCAGAGTGCTCAGGTCGACGCCGTCATCATCCAACGGGATATGCCGAACTTTGCAACCCATGGCCTGATAGATGCGCGTCAGGCGCAAATAGCCCGGGTCCTCAACGGCATACACCTTGTCGGCTCCAAGCAACTGAACCAACATAGTATCGAGCAGCTGGGCACCTGCACCGATAACGATGTTGTTGGGGTCGACATTCATACCCCTTGTCCCGCGCAGATGGTGAGCAATTGCGCGTCGCAGCCGAGCGGTGCCCTGCGCCGGTGCGGGCGAAAAGATTTCGCGCTCGTCTTCGGATGCCAGCGTCGCCCGTAGCGCACTTTGCCAAAGCCGTGCCGCCTCCAAAGCGGAAGGAGAAAGTGCATCGAACAGCTCAACCTGTCCGTTGACATCATGCGCGCTGGGACCCGCAGAGGCGGCATCTCGGTCGATGTCCTCCGCAGCTGAAGCCAAAACCGGTGCATCCGGAAGCTCGCAAGCGTAGTAGCCACGACGCGGCATTGAGCAAATATAGCCCTCAGCGAGTAACTGGCTATATGCATTCTCGATGGTAATGACACTGATTCCCAGATGACTGGCAAAGGCGCGCTTAGACGGAAGATGCTCCCCCGCCGCAATACGTCCAGCAACAATATCATCTCGAATTTGCTGATAAACATACTCATAGAGCGATGCCTCGCCACGTTTTTCCAAATTGTAGTCAAGCATGAGTTTGCCACCTGACCTTATCGAGCTGTTCAATCTGATATTAAGCTGACCTTATTATTATCTCGAAAACTGAGTATTTTGCCATACCCAGCTCCCCGATAGGATGTTCCGTCAAACAATGCACATGCCAACCAAGGGAGCAACCATGGCAGAACAGACCAGCAAGGCCGATCGCGTCAAACTCAATCGCGAACTCGCACAGATGCTCAAGGGCGGCGTCATCATGGACGTCACCACACCCGAGCAGGCGCGCATCGCCGAGGAAGCGGGCGCCTGCGCCGTCATGGCACTCGAGCGCATTCCGGCCGACATCCGCGCCGCAGGCGGCGTCTCGCGCATGAGCGACCCCAAGATGATCAAGGGCATCCAAGAGGCCGTCTCCATCCCTGTTATGGCCAAGTGCCGCATCGGTCACATTGTCGAGGCGCAGGTCCTGCAGGCCATCGAGATCGATTACATCGACGAGTCCGAGGTTCTCTCCCCTGCCGATGACGTCTATCACATCGACAAGACCCAGTTTGATGTGCCGTTTGTCTGCGGCGCCCGCGATCTGGGCGAGGCGCTGCGCCGTGTTGCCGAAGGTGCCACGATGATTCGCACCAAGGGCGAGCCGGGCACGGGCGACGTCGTTCAGGCCGTGCGCCACATGCGCAAGATCCAAAAGCAGATCCGCGACGTTGTTGCCCTTCGCGACGACGAGCTCTTTGAGGCAGCCAAGCAACTGCAGGTTCCGGTCGAGCTGGTGCGCGAGGTCCATGCCACGGGAAAGCTTCCCGTCGTGAACTTTGCCGCTGGCGGCGTGGCAACCCCGGCCGATGCTGCGCTGATGATGCAGCTGGGTGCCGAGGGCGTCTTTGTCGGCTCGGGCATCTTTAAGAGCGGCGACCCCGCCAAGCGCGCCGCCGCCATCGTTAAGGCTGTGGCTAACTTTACCGACGCCAAACTCATCGCCGAGCTTTCGGAGGACCTGGGCGAGGCCATGGTCGGCATCAACGCCGACGAGATCGAGATCATCATGGAGGAGCGCGGGCGCTAGTCCAGCAGAAAGGATCACACATGAGCGATTATGCAGACCAAACGGTCGCCGTGCTGGCGGTCCAAGGCGCTTTTGCCGAGCACGAGGCGAGGCTGTCCGAGCTGGGCACACGTTGTATTGAGTTGAGGCAGGCGGCCGATTTGAAGCAGGACTTTGACCGTCTGGTACTTCCCGGCGGCGAGTCTACCGTTCAAGGGAAGCTGCTTGATGAGTTGGGCATGCTCGAGGAGCTTCGTGCCCGTATCGTTGAAGGCATGCCCGTCCTGGGCACCTGCGCCGGCCTGATTCTGCTGGCTCACGACCTTGCCGCCCACGACGATAAGGGCACGCCGCGTTTGGCAACCATGGATGTACTTGTCGAGCGCAATGCCTACGGCAGGCAGCTCGGCAGCTTTCGAACCAAGGGGCAGGTATCCGGCATCGACGGTGAAGCGCCACTGACGTTCATCCGCGCGCCCCGCATCGTCGAGGTCCACGGCGACGCCAAGGCCTTAGCGAAAGTCGACGGCCGTATCGTCGCCGCCCGTCAGGGCAACCAGCTCGGCGTAACCTTCCACCCCGAACTCGACGAAGACACCCGCCTCCACGAACTGTTCCTACAAATGTAGGCAAAGTAGAACGAGCGTGGATTTTCGGACACATAACAAATGAGAGTGGATAATCTCCCACTTTGAACTTGGATGCAGGCTCAAACCGGGAGATTATCCACTCTCATGCTATGTAGTCGTTGGGGACGCTCTTAAACGACTAGAAAAAACTATAGGAACACCCAATGACTACTTTGGACCATGACGGCGCCGCAGGTAGAGGACGAACAGCGAGCGCCCGTCAGAGCGAACAAATTGGCATGAAAAGAGGACGGCATAGACCTTCTGGTCATGCCGTCCTCTTTGAATGACAAGTTGTCGCTCTGGTGGGCGCGCAGCGTCAAGTGGTTACGGCGTTTGGTAAAACGCCGTAACTAAAAGCGGTTGCCGCGGAAGCCGCCGCCGTTGCGGCCGCCACGATCGCCACCGCGACCGCCACGGTCGTTACCACGGTTGCCGCCGAAGCCGCCACGGTTGCCACCGCGATCGCCATAGCCACCACGGTTGCCGCCAAAGCCGCCGCGACCGCCACGGTCGCCGCCACGGTCACCAAAACCGCCACGGCCGCCACGATCGCCACCGCGACCGCCGCGGTCGCCGCCACGGCCACCACGATCGCCAAAGCCGCCGCGACCGCCACGGTCGCCGCCACGGCCACCACGGTCGTCACGGCCGCCGCGAGGACCGCGGTCCTCGTCCAGACCCATGGCGACAAGCGGAGCGATAACCTTATCGAGAGCGGCCATCAGCTCGGTGGCCTCCTCGTAAGAAAGCTCGGGCAGGAGCTTCTCCTTCTTGTTGGCAAGCTCGACCAGGCCCTCAGCGGCATCCTCGGCAGCGAAGACGACGATCTTGCGCATATCGCCCTCGGCGTCGTCGATGCGACCGACCAGATCGGCGGCCTCGGCCTCGGCCATCAGGCCATCGAGCTCACGGAGGCGCATGCCCAGCAGGTCGGACATTTCCTTCTGCTCCATCTTGGGCTTGAGGTCAAGAAGCTTGATGGCGCGCTCGATGTTCGCCATGCGCTCGGCCTTGGCCTCCTCCTCCTTGGAAATAGCAAAGCGACGGCTACGCAGCAGGCGGGCGGCCTTCTGCATCTTGTCCATCAGCTCTTCGTCATCGTAATCAACGGCGGCCTTGACAACCTCGGCCTCCTCCTCGGCGGAAACCTCGTCAGCAGCCTCAACCTCGGCAGCTTCGGTCTCCACGGTCTCGACTGCCTCGACCTCGGCAGCCATGGTCTCGTTCTCGGTCTCGTTCATGATCTCTTCGTTCTCAGACATGAGACTCCTTCTTAGCCCTCTCGGGCATCATCGCCCCATTCGCGGGGCCCGTCGCGCACTCTTTGCGCTTTAAACATTCATGCCTCTCGGCAAAACGTCCATTAGTTTATGGTGTTGCCATCCAATCTAGCTGCAGAATCTATGTGCACACATTAATGCGACATGTGCGACTCGCGACGAGCGTACACCAGCGACGTCGCGAACCCGACCACGGCAATCACAGCCGCCACACGCACGGCAGTTGCAAATCCAATCGCCTGGGCAACGTCGGTCGCAGCGCCAGCCGCGCCGGCAGTCGCCGCAGAACTCGAGAGCAGACCGATAAACAGCGATGGGCCAAACGATGCGGCAATCATGTTCCACGTGTTAAGCAATGCCGTTCCGTGGGGATGCTCAGCGGCAGGCAGCGTCTCCAAGCCGGCCGTTTGCGAGGGGCTCAGTACCAAACCTACTCCGGCATACACCACAACGGTCAGCGCCACGACAACGCCGATGTTCATGCTTGCCGCCGTCATCGAGATGGCAGTCTGCCCCACGGCAATCAGGGCAAAGCCGACCGGCAGCAGTGGCCATGCGCCACGGGCGTCCATCACGCGTCCGCCCACAATCGAGGTCACGGCGTTGCAGGCAATCGCCGGCAAAATGAGCAAGCCCGCAATAAGTGCGGTCATGCCGTATGCGCCCTCAAAATAGAGCGGCAACAAAACGCTCATCGAGAACGTCGTCATCATCGACACCACCACAAGCAGGCACGCGGGCCAAAAACGAACGCTCGCCATGGGACGCACGTTAAGCACCGGATGCTCGAGCTTGAGCTGACGGGCCGCAAACAGGCCGAGCAGCACAATGGCGGCGAAAAGCGCCACGATGCCGGCAATCGGATTGGTCGAGAACTCGCCTACGGAATGCACGAATGCCGTAATGCCGGCAGCGAGCAAAACAACCGACAGAATATCAAGCGTGGTGCTCGAGCGCTCTCCGACATTCTGAACAAGCTTAACGCCCGCCGCAGCGACCACAATGCCGCCCACCAGCGGCACTACAAACACCGCCCTCCAGCCGAACAACGTGCACATAAGACCGCTGATTACGGGTCCAAACGCCGGCCCTAGCGTAATGCAGGCACCGCCCAGGCTCAGATACAGACCGAGCTTCTCGCGCGGAGCGCAAGACAGCACCACGTTCATCATGAGCGGGAACAAGATGCCCGATCCCGCAGCCTGCAAAATACGGCTTGGCAGCAAAACGCTAAATGACGGAGCGAACAGGCACAGGACTTCGCCGGCGACCATACATCCGCATGCGAAAAACAGCAGCTTGCGCGTCGAGAAACGGCCGGACAGGAAGGCCATGATGGCCGTAAAGATCGACGTCACAATCATGTAGCCCGAGACGAGCCACTGCGCCGTGGTAGCACTCACCGAAAAGGCTGCCATAATGTCGTGCAACGCCACGTTAATGATGTTCTCGTTAAACGCGGCAACAAAGGCTGCAATATACATAACGATGAGAATCACCGCAGTGGCCGATGGCGGTGCTTGAACTTGTTGCTGAGATTTGCTCCCCATGCATTTCCTTCCTCTTGGAACGACAGTTGCATCGCCCCAGAGGAACAGTCCAGGGCGAAAAATGAGCCCTAGACTTACGCCAGACGCCGTACACGACGAGTCTGACAACATGGTCCAACGTCGAAAGATTGTAACGCGGACGCACAGCTTTCCTTCCGCGCTATTATTAAAAGTCCACGAAAGCATGAGACATGAGGAGCCCGCCATGATTAAGCCCGTCATGAAATCCGAGTTCTTTTTGCGCCTGCCTTCCGAAGACGCGGGACCCGACGATGCCGCGACCGGGCAGGACCTCCTGGATACACTCCACGAGCATGAGCACGAGTGCGTGGGCCTCGCCGCCAACATGATTGGCGTGCGCAAACGCATCATCTGCGTAAAGGACGGCAACAGGACACTCCTGATGTACAACCCTCAAATTCTTGAGCAGGTCAATGCCTATCAGACGAGCGAAGGATGTCTCTCGCTGATCGGCGAGCGTCCCTGTACCCGCTATCGCCGCATTAAGGTGGAGTATTTGGACGAGAACTTCGTCCACCGCATCAAAAACTTCTCGGGCTACACCGCCGAGATCATCCAGCACGAAATCGACCACTGCAACGGGATTGTTATTTAGTTCCGCCGATTCAAGAAAGCTCCCTGCAGCAAAACAACTGCAGGGAGCTTTTCATAGTGCGGAGTTTCTATCCCCTACGACTGGCGGTAATGATCGAAGAAGTCGGCGAGGTCTTCGAGGGACTCTTTGAGTACTTCCATGCGCGGCAGGTACACGATACGGAAGTGGTCGGGCTCAGCCCAGTTGAAGCCGCCGCCGCGCGTGATCAGGATCTTCTTCTCGTGCAGCAGGTCAAGGGCGAACTGCTCGTCATCGGTGATGTTGAACTTCTTCACATCCATCTTGGGGAAGATATAGAACGCCGCGCGCGGCTTGACCACCGAGATGCCGTCAATCTTGTTGAGCGCCTCATACACAAAGTTGCGCTGCTCGTAGACACGACCGCCGGGGCGGATGTAGTCGTTAACCGACTGATGGCCGCCGAGCGCCGTCTGGACAATCGACTGAGCCGGCACGTTGGAGCACAGGCGCATGTTGGAGAGCATGTTAATGCCCATGATGAAGTCGCTCATGCAGCGCTGGTTGCCCGAAAGCACCATCCAGCCAATACGATAGCCCGCGATCATGTGCGACTTGGAAAGGCCGCTAAAGGTGACGCAGGGCAGGTCGGGGGCGAGCGAGGCAATCGAGACGTGCTCGTAGCCGTCCATGCACAGGCGGTCGTAGATCTCATCGGCAAAGATCATCAGCTGATGCCTACGTGCAACCTCGACGATGCCCTCGAGCACCTCGCGCGGATAGACGGAACCCGTGGGGTTGTTGGGGTTGATGATGACGAGAGCTTTGGTCGCGCTCGTAATCTTGGACTCCATATCCTCCAAGTCGGGATACCAATCCGCCTGCTCATCACACAGATAATGTACGGGATGACCGCCGGCAAGGGTTGCGCACGCCGTCCAGAGCGGATAGTCGGGGCTGGGGATCAGAATCTCGTCGCCGTTGTCGAGCAGCGCGTTCATCGAAAGCTGAATGAGCTCGGACACGCCGTTGCCCGTGTAGATATGCTCCATCTGAACGTTGGGCAGGCCCTTGATCTGCGAATACTGCATGATTGCCTTGCGCGCGGAGAACAGGCCACGCGAGTTGGAATAGCCTTCGCAGTCGGGCAGCTGCTGGCGCATGTCCTTGATGACCTCATCGGGTGTGCGGAAACCGAAGGGCGCCGGGTTGCCGATATTGAGCTTGAGGATGCGCTCGCCCTCGTCCTCCATACGGGCGGCCTCATCGACGACGGGACCGCGCACGTCATACAGGACGTTGTCGAGTTTGGTGGATTTAGAAAAAGTACGCATGGTGGTGCTCCTTGCAATTTGAGCTGAGGGATGGGGTTCGGGCTTGGAATCGTTGCGGGGTGATGATGCCTCGCCTTGATCGGCGTCGCCGGCGAGCAGCCAGGTAACATCGACCTCCAAAATACGGGCGAGCAGCTCAGCCACATCGCGCCGCGGAATCGTCTTGCCGCTCACATATTGGCTCATCTGACTCTTGCCGAGTTTTTTGCCGAGCATCTCCGATGCGCGGATTACGTCCGACTGGCGAACGTCGCGATTGGACATAGTCTGTCGCAGGCGATCGCTAAACGTCTCTTGGGCCACTAGAACCTCCTTGCTGGCAAAGTTCAATTTATAGAACACGAATTGAACCTGGGTTCAATTTAGGCAGCAGTATAGCGCGGCGCATTATCGGGAAGTTCAATTTCATAAGAAAATGCACCGGACTCTGAGATTTGCCCAAAGCGGACAATGACACGCACACGTTTAGAGGTATTCGAGGAAACGGGCGGCAGCAAGCGAAACATCGGCCGTTCGATATATGGCGTTGATCTGCCGATGGGGATGCCCCTCGAGTGGGCGCACGGCAACATCGAACTGGCAGCGGCGCAAGATGAGCGCGGGAAGAATGCTCACGCCCAGGCCGTCCTCGACCATAGCCATAATCGCATAGTCATCCCAAGTCGACAGTTTTGAGCGCACTGTCAGTCCCGCCCGACGAAACAGCGGCGTAATCTCGTCATCGGTGCCGCGTTCTAGCAGAATAAACTGCTCGTTGGCTAAATCGGCAAGAGAGACGACCTCCGCCGTGGCAAGCAAAGAGTCTGCCGGCACTACCGCCATTAACTCGTCGCGCACCAAAGACCGCGATGCCATGCCGTTTTCTCGGGGTTCACGCGGGATAAAGCCCAGATCGCAGCGCCCTTCCGCCACCCATTGTTCAATCTCTGAGTAATCACCCATCAGTAGCTCGTAATCGACATCCGGGTAATCGGCGCGAAAACGCGCAATCACCGGCGGCAGCACGTGGGTCGCCACACTCGAAAACGTACCGATGCAGATTTTGCCGCGCATGAGCCCACGCATCTCATCCACCCGTCGCTGCAAACGAACAAATTCCTCGCATAACGTCTCGACCGCCGGCATAACTTGCCGCCCGTCGGCAGAAAGAGCCACGCCCTCGCGACTGCGGTCGAGCACCTTAAAACCCCAGTCGGCTTCAAGATCGGCCACCATACGGCTCACGCCCGACTGCGAATAGCTCAGGCGCTCGGCAGCACGCGTAAAGCTTCCGGCGCGCACCGTCTCCAGCAGCACCTGCATCTTTTGAATATTCGTTTCCACGGCACCCCTCCACCTTTGCATGAGTTTTTGTCATGTTATCTATGCATTATATTCGCTTTTCTTCTAAAGCCAGTTCACCCATAGTGAAGATGCTCAGATATAGAGGGGATGTCAGCGCATGAACAACGGGCTGTTTACGTACTTAGCAGCATTGCTGTTGTTTGGTTCCAACGGCATCATCGCCGCTGCCATCGCGCTGCCGAGCTCCGATATCGTGCTACTACGCACGTTTTTGGGCGCACTCTCGCTTGTCACCATTCTCGCCATCACCCAACGCCATACGTTGCAGGCGCCATCTCGCCCCCGCGAAGCCGCAGCCCTCCTCCTCTCGGGAGCCGCGCTGGGCGCCAGCTGGATTTTTCTGTTCCGCGCCTACCAGACGGTCGGCGTCGGCGTATCCTCGCTGCTGTACTACTGCGGCCCCATCATTGTCATGGCACTCTCCCCGCTCATCTTTGGCGAAAAGCTGACCGGCGGCAAAATCGCCGGCTTTATCGCCGTTGCTTGCGGTGCTTTTCTCATTGCAGCGCAAGGTCTAGGCGGCAATATGCCCATTGCAGGTATCGCCTGCGGCATCGCCTCGGCATTTTGCTATGCGCTGATGGTCATCGCTAGCAAGGGCGCGCCACACATCGAAGGCCTCGAGAACTCCACGCTCCAGGTGAGTGCCGCCTTTGTGACCGCGCTGGTCCTCACGCTCATCACGCAGGGTGCACCCTCATTCCTGTCCGCCGGCGTCGCCGCAGGCATCGATTGGCGCGCCGTCGTCATGCTCGGCGTCGTCAACACCGGCATTGGTTGCCTGCTCTACTTTAGCGCCGTCGCCAAACTGCCTGTGCAGACCGTCGCCGTTGTCGGCTACCTCGAGCCGCTTTCGGCCGTCGTGTTCTCGGCCGTCCTTTTGGGCGAAGCCATAACACCGGTCCGCCTGATGGGCGCCGCGCTTATCATCGGCGGCGCGATTTTTTGCGAACTCGCCGGCAAACGCGCAAGCGCCAAGGCTGGCATAGCCCAGACAGCACGTGCTTAAAAGCCCCTGTTTTGAAATGCTACCTACGTACATAAATAATCCCCAGCTGGGGATTATTGTCTAAAATAACCTGATGTGCCAAACTGCTCTTGTATGTATAAAGACGGCATAAAGATTATCTGTCCTAGACAGACAACCGGATGTCTAAGGGAGTCCACGTGGCACACAACAAACTGGAGGCAAACCCCCAAGACCAGCGTGGTCAAGGCGGGCACAGAGCCATCCCCCTCTCCGCTGGCATGCTGCTCGTAACGCTCGGCGTCGTCTATGGCGACATCGGCACGAGCCCCATGTACACCATGAAATCAATCGTCGCCAACAACGGCGGCATCGGTACCGTCAGCGAGGACATGATCCTGGGCGCGCTTTCGCTCGTCATCTGGACCATGACGCTCGTGACCACGGTCAAGTACGTGGTAATCGCCATGAAGGCCGACAACCACAACGAAGGCGGCATCTTCGCCCTGTTTAGCCTGGTACGCAAGGTGGCACCGTGGCTGATTCTCCCCGCCATGATCGGCGGTGCGGCGCTGCTCGCCGACGGCATCCTCACCCCCGCCGTCACGGTTACCACGGCCATCGAGGGTCTGCGCACCATCGAGTGGGGCCACGCGCTGTTGGGTGACGGGCAAACTAACGTCATCATTATTACCATCATCATTATCTGTGGCCTGTTTGCCATGCAGCGCGCTGGCACCTCGTCAATCGGCAAGCTGTTCGGTCCGCTCATGACGCTGTGGTTCCTGTTCCTGGCAGGCGCCGGTCTATTCAACATGCTCGGCAACCTGTCCATCTTGCGCGCGCTTAACCCCATCCGCGGCGTCATGTTCCTGTTCTCGCCCATCAACCACTCGGGCATCATGGTGCTCGGCTTCGTCTTCCTGTCGACGACCGGCGCCGAGGCGCTCTATTCAGACATGGGCCACGTGGGCAAGGCCAACATCTACGCATCCTGGCCGTTTGTTAAAGCGGCGCTTATCCTTAACTACCTGGGTCAGGGCGCTTGGCTGCTCGCCAACAATTCCAATCCCCAGTTGCTCGCGATGGATAACGTCAACCCGTTCTATATGATGCTCCCCGAGCCCCTGCACCCCTTTGCCATCGTGCTTTCGGCCGTGGCGGCCATCATTGCCTCGCAGGCGCTCATCACCGGCTCGTTCTCGCTGGTATCCGAGGCAACGCGTCTCAACCTTATGCCGCATCTGCGCATCCACTACCCCAGCGACACCAAGGGCCAGCTCTATATTCCGCTCGTCAATAACATCATGTGGGTCGGCTGCATCTTCATCGTGCTGCTGTTCCAAAACTCCGAGCGCATGGAGAGCGCCTACGGCCTCGCCATTACCGTGACCATGCTCATGACCACGACGCTTTTGACGAGCTACATCGCCGGCATCCTCAAGCACAGGCTGGGTGCCTGCGTCTTCGCCCTGCTCTTTGGTGCCATTGAGCTGTGCTTCTTCGCCTCGTGCCTCACCATGTTCTTTGACGGCGGCTACGTCATGATCTTCCTGGCCGCACTGCTGTTTGGCCTTATGTACGTGTGGCGCCGCGGCACCGCCATCGAGCGCACGCAGACGATTTTGCTGCCCGTCTCCAAGTACATCGACCAGCTCAACCGCCTGCGCAACGACGAGACCTATCCCGTGCTCGCCGACAATCTGGTATTTCTCACCAACAGCCCCGACCCGCTCACACTCGACCGCGACGTGCTCTATTCCATCCTGGATAAGCATCCCAAGCGCGCCAAGGCATATTGGTTCATTAACGTGCACGTTACCGACGAACCCTATACGCACGAGTATTCCGTCGAGACCTTTGGCACGGACTTCCTCTTCCGCGTTCGCCTGGACCTGGGCTTTAAAGTCAACCAGCGCGTCAACGCTTATCTGCGTCAGATCGTCGGCGACTTGATGGCATCGGGCGAGCTGCCGCCGCAACATCACACCTACTCCATCTACGAGACACGCGGCAACGTGGGTGACTTCCGCTTTTGTATGCTGCGCAAGATGCTTGCCCCCGAAACGGACATCAACCGCAATGACCACCGCGTGATGGCCATCAAGTACGCCGTCCGCCGCGCCTGCGGAAGCCCGGCACGCTGGTACGGTCTTGAGAACTCGGCCATCATCATCGAGTACGTGCCGCTGTTTGCCCGCATGCGCCCGGCCGTTAAGCTCGTGCGCACCCAGGTGCCGCTCGAGGTTCAGATCGAAGAGGCCGAGGAAATGGAAGTCGACATCTTCTCGGACGACTTGGTCAACGGCAACGAAGCCGGTAAGGACATGAACGTCGATCCCACCGAGTTGCTCGAGAGCGTCGCCGATACGCCCGAACAGCAACAGCTCGACGGCCTCGAGAACGAACAACTCAACGACGCCAACTTCTAGCGACGTCACAAATCAACGACAGCGGCCCTGCACCTCACGGGAGATGCAGGGCCGCTTTGCATTGCGGTAAAGCTATCGGCTACGAACGACGCGGCTCGGGAACCACGAGCCTATCGGGGCTCGCGCCCTCGGCATCCATCAGGCTCACGTAGCGAATCGACGGATCCCCATACATCGCGTAGTAATAATTGCCCGTGCGCGCGCTAAAGCATCCGGTGTAGATAGTCTTCTCGAACTTGCCATCGCCCATCCTGGACGCTCCCTCGATCATCACCACGCCCTCGAGCGAGCGGAACATGCGAACGACGTTTTCGGTCTCGCTCTCCTTTTGCGGGTAATTGGCATTGAGGTACGCCGCCTTTACAAAACGGCTCGGCGAATAGCAATCGCCCGGAATGCCGCGCATGCCGGCACCGGCTCCATAGGGCTTGAGCTCGGCGCCACGCCATGTCGCCGTCTGCGGAAAATCGCTTGTGGCGGTGATATAGGTGCGTAGGTTTTCCATATGCCACGGGAAGGTCGGCTGATTGGCAAGGGTGTCGACCGGATCGTCGTATACATGCAGGCCGTCAGCCATCATCTCGACCACGATGCTGCGCTGGCTGTCGCCGATAATCCAATGGAGCAGTGACACGCCCAGCCCCTCTCCGGCAGATTTGGCGACAATCACCGTGTCGCGCAGCGCGGCCTCGACCTCATCGACCGTCGAGAACGTCGCTGCCACCCACAGGGGAAACTCATAGGCCGCGATATTGGTCTTGCCGTCGACAGGGCCCTTGGCATACTCGGCATAACCCGGGAAATTGAGACCCGCCACGGCGAGGCCCGCATCGTTGCCGCAATCGAAGAACATAGGGTAGTTCCTGTAATCGATGCACATACCGATCACCGCGTGCGCCGCTGTCGCGTCGTCGATAAACGAATACGGAATGTGAAACCCGCGCGGCATCACGCGAACCTGTTGGCCGTAGTCAAAGCTCCAGTCGAGATTGCGGCCCAGATACATGTGGCCAGAATTATCGGTAAATCGAATACTCGTACACATAGCGCCTCCTAGCTTTACGTTCTTGCTAATTTCATTGTCTCCAAACAAAAAGGCGCTAAACACAAAAGCCCGGACATGACAACAATGTCATGCCCGGGCCAAAAGAGACGAAGTGCGGTGCTTTGGTCCCCTTAGACCAACTTTCCAAGACAGTGATCGATCATATGCTGGATCATCTGTGCCTCAAAGCCCGCGTAGTCGCGGCGGCACTCCTTCATCTTGCCGTCGACAATCTGGTCAAAGGCAACCTTGCACTTGATATAGCGCGTGGACTTGGTGACCTCCTCGTGCGTCAGGCAGCTCTCCTCCATCTTGCTGGCACCCAGGCCAAACACCAGACGGGGGTTGTAGAGCACATGGGGCTCGCCGGCGTCGTCCAGATAGACGCAGACCTTCTTGGTGACGCCGATCTGGTTGGCGGCAAGGCAGCCGGCATCGTCGAGCGACTTGATGGTATCGATCAGGTCCTGTGCCACCGACTCGTCCTCGACGGTCGCGACCTCGCAACGCTGGGACAGAATAGCCTCGTCGTGGCAGAGCTCTTTAATCATACGTTCCTCCATAGGGGTCGTTGTAACTGCTTAAGTATACGGTACCCACACATTTTCATGCGAAAAATACCGTCCGTCTGCTACAAAGCGCCGAACATCAACATGCGAGGAACATCAACCTTTCAAAGGCGATATAGTAGTTGAGTTCGTGTCAATCGGCCTAAACTCGGGGCCGAACAAGGAAAGGGTATGCATGGACGAACTTTTTCACGTCAGTGAGCGCAAGTCCACAATCGGGACCGAACTTCGCGCTGGACTGACAACATTCCTGGCGATGGCCTACATCATCGCCGTCAACCCTGCGGTGCTCTCGGGCGCCGGCATCGATGCGGGAGCGCTCGCCTGCGCCACCTGCCTGGGCGCCGGCATCATGACCATCTGCATGGGCATCTTCGCCAACCGCCCGCTCGCCTGCGCGTCGGGCTTAGGCGTCAACGCGATGATCGCTGGAATCACCACCACCGTCTGCGGCGGTGACTGGCACGTGGCCATGAGCGTCATCTTCCTTGAGGGCGTCGTCATCTTGCTGCTCGTGCTTTGTGGCCTGCGCGAGGCCATCATGGACGCCATCCCGGTTGTCCTGCGTCACGCCATCTCGGTGGGTCTGGGCCTGTTCATCGCCATGATTGGCCTGTGCGATGCCGGCATTATCACCGCTGGCGCCGGTACACTCGTCGGTCTGGGCGACATCACCTCCCCCACCTTCATCGTCGGCATCATCTCCATCCTGGTGACAGTCGCCCTCGCCTGCCGCAACGTCCCCGGCTCGCTGCTCATCGGCATCGTCGTCGCCGTCATCGCCGGTATCCCCCTAGGTGTGACCCAGGCTCCGACCGGTATCATCGCCCCGCTCGACTTCTCGAGCATCGGTGGCCCCATCGCCGACGCCGGTGGCGTGCCCGCCATCGTCAAGGTCCTTACCGACCCCACGCTCCTCGTCATCTCGTTCTCGCTGCTCATGAGTGACTTCTTCGACACCATGGGCACCGCGATGGCCGTGGCCAAGCAGGGCGAGTTCCTCACCGACGACGGCAACGTCGAGAATATCAAGGAGATCCTGATCGTCGACTCCGCCGCCGCCGCTGTGGGCGGTTTCATGGGTGTCTCCTCCATCACCACCTTCGTCGAGTCCACCTCTGGCGCTGCCGACGGTGGCCGCACGGGCCTCACCTCCGTCACCACCGGCGTGCTGTTCATTCTCGCCGCGTTCTTCTCCCCCATCGTCACCATCGTTTCCAGCGCCGCCACCTGCGGTGCTCTGGTCTACGTCGGCTACCTCATGATGAGCGAGGCCTCCGAGATCGACTGGTCCGACGTGTCGCAGGGTTTCCCGGCGTTCATGATTGTCGCCGGCGTGCCCTTCACCTACTCCATCTCTGCCGGCATCGGTCTGGGCTTTATCGCCTACGTAGTCGTCGCGCTCTTTAAGGGCGAGGCTTCCAAGATCAAGCCGCTCATGTGGATCGCAGCCCTCGCCTTCCTCGTCTACTTCTTTGTAGCGTAGCGGCATAGTCTGCTAAAGCAAAACAACAAGGCGCGGAATCGCATCGAGCGGCTCCGCGCCTTTCTTTTAGCGTCTGCCCCCGTGCCAGCGTGCGACAATTGAGGCTGTCAATGTCACAACACCGAGAGAAGCCTGCCTTGGAAGTGCATCAGAAGCAGATAACCGTTTATTCAGAGTGTGCAGAAGGTACGCCCGTCATCTACCTCCCTGTGGTTATGGGCGACGGTAGTGAAGTCTACGAGCGCTGCCGAGAGCTCGACTGCCCGCCATTCGCCCTTGTCGCCATTGGAGGGCTCGATTGGAATCGCGAGCTGAGCCCCTGGGAATGCGACGGAACTATACGAGATGCCGAGTCCTTTGGCGGACAGGCGTCTGAGTTTCTCGATGAACTGCTGAATCAGATAATCCCAGAGGCCGAATCATCACTTCCCTGCCCGCCCACCTGGCGCGGCATTGCCGGCTACTCGTTGGCGGGTCTTTTTGCACTGTGGGCACTTTGGCAAACAGATGTCTTTGAGCGCGTGGCGAGTGCATCGGGGTCGCTGTGGTTCCCCGGCTTTATCGACTACGCGCGCGAGCGCACGATGACAGCTACGCCCGACGCTGCCTATCTGTCGCTCGGTAAAAAGGAAACCAAGACGCCCAACCGCATGATGCGGCACGTACTCGACGATACGCACGCGATGGAAGAGCTGCTTATCGAGCGTGACATTCCAACAACGCTGGAGCTCAACCCCGGCAATCATTTTGCCCAAACTGACCTGCGCATGGCGCGCGGCATCCACTGGATACTGACGCATTAAAAATGGCGTCCACGCGTACGCACGGGCGCCATTTTTTGATTTAGCTGAACACAACTACTATTCGACAGTCTCCTCGAGTTCAGATACGGCGGGCGTCGAGGATTGGGACATGGAAGTCCTTTCATAATGGAAGGGCGATCAGGCATATCGGATAACCTGCCCGAACGATACGATCCGAACCATTGTACGTGATACGCCATGTCTCGCACGCGCCGTCACCTGCAAGCGGTAGCGTTACTTCCAAACGCGCTCGGCAATGCGCTTGACCAGCGCGATCTTTGCCCACTGTTCGTCCTCGGTCAGTTTGTTGCCAATCTCGCAGCTGGCAAAGCCGCACTGGGGCGACAGGTACAGGTTCTCGAGCGGCACATACTTTGCGGCCTCTTGGATACGTTCGACGATAACGTCCTCGTCCTCAAGCTCAGCCGCCTTGGTGGTCACCAGGCCCAGCACGACCTTCTTGCCGGGAGCAACGTACTTAAGCGGCTCAAAGCCACCAGCGCGTGGCGTATCGAACTCAAGGTAGAACGCGTCGACGTTCTCATGTGCGAACAGGTACGGCGCAATGGGATCGTAACCACCCTCGAAGGCATACGTGGAGTGATAGTTGCCGCGGCACACATGCGTGTTGATAACCAGATCGTCGGGCTTGCCCGCGATGGCAGCATTGTTGAGCGCCACGCCCAGCTCACTTACCTTTTGCAGGTCGACCGGGCTCATGCCGGTTTTGGCAACAAAATCGGTATCGCAGTAGATGCCCCAGGTACAGTCGTCAAACTGGATGTTGCGGCAGCCTGCTGCGTACAGGTCGGCGATCACTGTGCGATAAGCGGCTGCAATGGCGTCGGCAAGTTCCTCATCGGTCTTATAGACAGCGCGCAGGCTCTCCTGCTGGCCGTCGCAGCGATCGAGCGTGACCTCAGAGAACGTCTGGATCGGCGCCGGAATGGTCTGGCGTGCGACCTGGCCCTCCCCCTCAAGCGCCTTGACGAACTTAAAATGCTCGACGAACGGGTGGTTCTCGCCGCTAATGGGACCAGTAACCACGGCGGTGTCGGCCGTCGTCTCCTCATCATGGAACATATAACCCGTGCGTGAGGTGCGGCGCTCAGTGCCGTTAAGGCCCCACATAAAATCGAGGTGCCAGTAGCTGCGGCGGAACTCGCCATCGGTGATCACCTGCAGGCCGGCGGCCTTCTGCTTGGCCACCAAATCGCGAATGGCATCGTCCTCGACGGCCTTAAGGCCGGAAGCGTCGAGTTTACCCGCGACATAGGCGGCACGGGCGTCCTTTACAGCCTGCGGACGAAGAAAGCTGCCGACGATATCGGCGCGAAACGGCGCATTCGGTTGAATCGAAGTGCTCATAGATATCTCCCTTTGCATTGGTTGCTTTACTGGGACAGAGTATGAGCGCTCATATGACCATCGTAAAATATACGTTTATAACAGTTTGATATAGATGTTTCCTATATCAGTCTGGACTGTCATAAAGAGACTTGAACCGTGCGGAACACGGCAGCCTAGATATGCTGACGAATCGCGTCGATATAGGCCCGACCGTAGCGCGTAAGCGTCGTGTTCTTGCGCGTGATGATGCCAATCTCCATGTACTCGTCCACGTCGAGCGGAATCGAGATAATGCCGGGGCCGTTGAGCTCGTGGCTGATCACGCCCGAGCATACCGTGTAGCCGTTGAGGCCCATGGCCAAATTGAACAACGTCGCACGGTCGCGCACGCGGATATTTTTGCGACGCTCGAACGTCGAGGTCAGCTCCTCGGAATAGTAAAACGAGTTGTAGCTGCCCTGCTCGTAGGACAGGAACGGGTAGTCTTCCAGATCCTCGAGCGTCACGCTGGAGCGGTCCGCCAGCGGATGGTCGGCGCAGACGAAGACATGCGGCGTGGCGCAGAAGAGCCCTTCGAACACGAGCTCGTTGGCCACCAGCATGCGCTCGATGACCTCGCGGTTGTGCTCGGACAGATATAGGATGCCCAGCTCGCTTTTCATGTGCGCGACATCCTCGATAATCTCGTGGGTCTGTTCCTCGCGCAGGGTAAAGTCGTAGCGCGCGGCATCGAACTCGCGGATCACGTCGACAAACGCGTTGACGGCAAAGGAATAATGCTGGCAGCTCACACTAAAGTGCGGCACCTGCTCGGATGCGCCCTTGTACTTGCCCTCGAGCAGGTCGGCCTGGTCGAGTACCTGGCGCGCATAGCCCAAGAAGGTCTCGCCCTCCTCGGACACAATGACGCCCTTGTTGGTGCGCTCAAAGATGTGCACACCCATCTCGTTTTCGAGATCGCGGATCGACGCGGTAATCGAAGGCTGCGACACAAAGAGCCGGCGCGAGGCCTCGGTGATGCTGCCGCATTCGGCAACCTTAACAACATACCTAAGCTGCTGAAGCTTCATGACGTTCTCCCTAGACGTTCGTGGCGCCAAGACCCGCCGCGTCCACCTGGCGCATAAACGACGGCATCTCCCCCGTCGCGGCGCAGGCGGCAATCTGATGCAGAGCCCCGGCGACCGCATCATCTGCCGCAGCGCCGATATGCCAGCGCGCCGCCGCCGTGACGACCTCGTTGGCATTAGCGACTGCAACGGAGTTGGGAACGGCATCGATCATGGGCAAATCGTTATCGGAATCGCCAAATACGGCCACCTCGTCGGGCGTCATGCCCATAGCGCGCGCCAGCTCCAGCGCAGCGCAGCCCTTGTCCCAACCAGCCGGAAGGATGTCAAACAGGCGCACGCGGTTGTTGGGAAACACAAGCGAGATTTCCGGCACCTCAGCGGCAACGCGCTCGCGTAACTCCGCGAGCTCCTCACGCGAACGGGCACTCCAGATATTCGCCTTAAACACCGTCACATCATCGACGACGGGACGGCACGGAGCCTCTTCGCCTTTGAGCCACGCATTGCCGTCCGACTCCATAGCGCGACACACACGCTCGGGATCGCTCGTCACGCAGTAGGCATCGTTGCCCCAAAAGTCATCGCCCAGGCTATAGACTTTTAGAAATGTATCGTCGGTCTCTTGCTCCAGATAGTCGGCCAAACGCATCAGAGCATCGTTGTCGATTGCGCGCGAGGCGACTACTTCGCCGTCGACAAACATCACCTGGCCGTTACAGAACGCACCGGTCGAAAAACACTCGGAACGGTTTTTGAACATCCAGCCCATCGCGGACGGCTGACGACCCGAAACCGGCCCAAAGTGCAGACCCGCCGCCTGCATGGCATGAATACCCTCAATGGCGTAGTCGCTGGCGCCGTCATGCCCGGCTGGAATCAGCGTATCGTCCATATCGGTCAGCACAAGTTTGATCATAGAGTCCCCCAGTCATTTTCACCGTACCCATTGTAACGACCAACCAATAAGGGACAGGTTTATTTTGGCAGGTTTTATCTGGGAAAATGCAACACCCCAGTTGCCACCCACCAAAATAAACCTGTCCCTTTTTGGCAGGTGCGCTAGTATAGGGAACAACAGATTCGATGCGGGAGTGCCGGCGGTGCAAACCACAAGGCTGAGAGGGCAATGGGCCCAATCCTTTGAACCTGTCAGTTAATGCTGGCGTAGGGAGCATGCCGCCTTTACAGGGGCGCTGTCTATGCACAGCGCCCCTTTTCTATGCCAAGGAGGCATGTGCAGTGATTGATTCGGAACAGCTTAAGCAACATGTGATCAAGGCCGTGAATGAGATTCGCGCTACCAATCCGATGGCCGGTTCCATCACCAACACGGTGACGATCGACTTTGTCGCCAACGCACAGCTCGCCGTGGGCGGATCGGCCGCCATGGTCTATCTGCCCGACGAGGGCGAGGCACTCGTTGCCGGTGGCGGCGCCATCTATCTCAATATGGGCACGCTCTTCCCCATCTACGAGCAGACGATTCCCCGCGCGGCCAAGGCGGCACACGACGCCGGCAAGCCCTGGGTGCTCGATCCGGTTGGCCTGGGTATCGGTAACCTGCGCACCCAGTTGGTAAACGAGCTCAAGCAGTACAAGCCCGCTATCGTGCGCGGCAACGCCTCCGAGATCATCGCACTCGCCGGCCTGTGGGGTCTTGAGGGCGAGGCAGCTGATCTGAGCCGTGTACGCGGTGTCGATACCACCGACACGGTAGACGCCGCCCGCGATGCCGCCGTGGCGCTCGCCCGCTACACCGGCGGCGCCGTTGTGGTCTCGGGCGAAGTCGACCTGATCACCGACGGCACAACCGTGGCCAAGTCCCACGGCGGCAGCCCGCTCATGTCCAAAATCACCGGCTGCGGCTGCTCGCAGGGAGGCGTGCTGGCCGTGTACGCCTGTGCCGCCGACCCGTTTACGGCAGCCATCTGCGGCACCGCCGTCTACAACGTTGCCGGCACGCGTGCCGCCGCTGTCGCCGATGCCCCGGCAAGCTTTAAGGTCGCCTTTATCGACGAACTCTACCGCGCAACCGCCCAAGACATTGCCGACAACCGACTCGAGCTCGAGGAGGCATAGGCCATGTCCGATCCCGCAACCAATACCGGCATGAACACGCTCGTCGCCGTGGCCATCGCCCCCTGCGGCACCGGCGATGAGCTCTCCGCCGAGGTCGCCGAGGTCGTGCGCGTCATTCGCGAGAGCGGCCTTCCCAACCGCACCACCTCGATGTTCACCGAGATCGAGGGCGACTGGGACGAGGTCATGCAGGTCGTGCGCGACGCAACCTTTGTGTTGGCGAGCAAGGGCATCCGCACCGAAGTCGTGCTCAAAGCCGATATTCGGCCCGGATTTACCGACACCATGACCGGCAAGCTCGAGCGCATGGAAGCACAGATCAAAAAGCAGGAGGAAGCACGATGAGCATCCGCGACAACCTTGATATCTCGGCCTATCTGGTACTCGGCCCCGAAAACACGCTGGGACGTCCCGTGGGCGATGTAGTGGCCCAGGCGCTCGACGCCGGCTTTACCTGCATCCAGGTGCGCTCCAAGGTGGCAAGCGCCCGCGAGATCATTGCGCTGACCGGCGACGCCGCGCAGGCAATCGCACAGGCTGGCAAGACCGGTCAGGTCGCCCTGTTAATCGATGACCGCCTGGACTGCGTACTCGCCGCGCGCGAGCAGGGCATTGCCGTCGACGGCGTGCACGTGGGCCAGAGCGATATTCCCGTCGAGGTCTGCCGCAAGCTGCTGGGCCCCGATGCCATTGTGGGCCTTTCGGCCCGTTGCGAGGAGATGCTCGAGTACGTCAAGACCGCCGACATGAGCCTGGTCGACTACCTGGGCATCGGCCCGCTCCACGAGACCAAGACCAAGCGCGATTGCGGACGCGCGGCCGACGGCTCTATCATCACCAAGAGCTTTGAGGACCTGGCCGCCCTCCACGCGGCAAGCCCCGTGCCCATCGTGGTGGGCGGTGGCGTCAAGACAGCCGACTTGCCGCAGCTCAAGGCCACCGGCGTCAACGGCTTCTTTGTGGTGAGCGCCGTCTGCAGCGCCGATGACCCCTACGCCGCGGCCAAGGAGCTTGTCGACACCTGGCAGCAGGCATAGGCTCAGGCCGAGCAACTGATTCGCGACCTCATATCTTCAGCAATGGAAAGCGCATCCCGGTTTGGACCTCCATTCCGGGATGCGCTTTCCGCCGAGATGGCGGCAGCAGCCTCTACCCTGCCAGATATGCCTCCAGTTCCGGCAAGGTCGCCTCCGCATCGCGGCGACCAATCTGGTAGATGCGCTCAAGTTCATCGGGCTCGCGACACAGCGACGGCACCTTCACCGATTCGCTCGGACGCACCACAAAGATCTCGCCGGCAGCCTCGCGACGTGCCAGGTCATCGAGCGTGGCATTGTAGACCTCATGCCGGTGCTCAAGCGCTGCGACAAACTCCGGATAGTGACGGAACAAGCGCCGCAGCATGGGCATCACGCTGTTGGGCTGCTTCACAAAGCCCGCCGGCTGCGTGAGTACCACGATATTGCGGTCATACCCCTGCGCAAACAGCCACGCGCTGGGAATAGAATCAGCCACGCCACCATCCAGATACTTATGCCCGTCAATAGCAACGGGACGCGTCGCCACGGGAATTGCCGACGACGCCCGAATCCACTCGATATCGCGCTCGTCGCCATACGGCAGATCGTGATAGACGGCCTTGCCCGTCTCGATATCGGTACACACGCACGTAAATCGCATGGGACAGGTGTGATACGCCTCCAAGTCGATAGGATCGCGCTCGATAGGCACCTCGTGATAAGCAAAATCGGCATTGAACATGTCGCCGGTTCGCAACCAGCTTGCTACACCCGCATAGCGCTTATCGGCGCAATAGGCCTTGTTGTAGCGAATGGCGCGGCCGATCTGGCGCGATTTAAAGTTGTAGCCAAACGCCGCGCCCGCCGAGACACCCACCATATGGTCGCAGGTCAAACCGTGCTCCATCCAAACGTCGAGCACGCCCGCCGTATACATACCGCGGTAGCCGCCTCCCTCGAGTGCCAGCCCCACCGTGCGCGTCGTATCCGGCTGTGCCATGCGACCATCTCCGTTCCTGCGTTTTAAACCGGGACAAGTATACCCGTCAACATATATCGTCTCAGTCGCATTTTCATCGAACATCGCATCGTCGCGCTACCGCCTGTCGAATAATAGCCGTCCACAGCATGTGCACCCATATCCCCGCACTCGAGGAAAGCGGCTTTATGGTGACGCTCGACAAGCACATTTGGCAGATTGCGCCCGTCGACGGCGATCATGGCCGCAGCACGCAAATCATTTCATCGATGCTCGAGATGGCGCATTCGCTCCATCTGCCCGTCGTGGTCGAAGGCGTCGAGACAAATGAGCAGGCGAACGTGCTACGGCAAATGGGCGCCCGCGACGCTCAAGGCTTCCTCTACTACCGCCCCATGCCGGCGAAGAATTTTGAGGCATTGCTCGATGGCGGCAATAACAACTGATACGCTCGCGCGCAAAACGCCACCGCCGAAGGGGGCATTTGTCCCCATTGGCTAACTTATATCCCCACTTCAAACCAAATTGGGGATATGATACAAACCGTTGTTCCGCCCAAGGAGGTTATCCATCATGAACGAGTCATATCGCCTGGGCGAGCAATCGATTATTGCCTATCTTCAGCGACTTGCGAACGGCGTCTCGACCGCCGAACTCGATGTTGCCGCGCTGCCTGCTGAGCTACGCGCCGTTGGCGAGCAACTGCAAAAGACGCATGCCATCCTGCAACAAGAGCGTCAGCTGCTTGAGCGCAACGCCTATATCGATCCGCTCACCAACTTGGGCAACCGCAACGGATTCGACCGTCACGTCGAGCAACTCTGGCGCAAAGGCGACCCCTTCACCTGCGCCTATATTTACATCGACCATCTCAAGCGTTGCAATGATAGGTTTGGCCACGCCGAAGGCAATCGCTATATTCTGAGCATCTGCCGCACGCTCTCCGAAACCATGGAGCACGATGAGATGCTGTTCCGTATCGGTGGAGACGAGTTTGTGCTTATCTCGCTCTCCGCAAACGAGATTGAACTCGAGCAGCGCTTGGAGCAGGTACGTACCAGGCTGATCGAGGCGAGCTCAGGTGGCAAGGCGCCAATGATCGGCAGCTTTAGCTTTGGCTGCTCGCGCGTCGATCCACTTGCTGGCGACACGCGTCGCCAGATGACGATGGATGCCGATCGCAAGATGTATCGCTATAAGCTTATGCATCGTGTGCAGCAACCGAAAGACGATGACGCGCCGCAACGCCCAATCGTCGATCAGCTTCCCTGCAACGACCGGGTGTTCCAAGCGATCTCCATGAGCTCCGAGACGCGCTATCCGTTTATTCTCAATCTCGATACGGGAGAATCGCAATGGTCGGTTAACGCCGTGCGCGATTTTGACCTGCCCTCCCAACACCCTTTTAACTCACTCGACATGTGGCTCGCCCGCGTTCATCCCGAGGACCGCGACAACGTACGTGCCGAGCTCGACATGGTGATAAACGGCACGTGGCACTTCCACTACATGCAGTATCGCGTAATGGATGCCACCGGAAAATACGTGCTTTGCGACTGCACGGGCTACCGCTTGGACGGCACCGATACCGAGCCCAGCATGTATGTGGGCATTATCGTCAACCGAAGCCTAGCGGATACGACCGACTCGGTAACGGGCCTGGGCGATGTCCACGCGCTGGTCAACGCTATTGGAGAGATGCGCCGCGTGGCGCGCGAGGCAGGCTTTATTGCCATTAAGGTTGACGATATCGCCGAGGTCAATGCCCGCTTTGGATTCGATGCGGGCGACCGTGTGCTCGCCGAAAGCGCCGCCTGTCTCATGGATTGCTCGCGCGGCAAGGGTCGCCTGTTCCGCTCGACGGGACCAATGTTCGTGGCGCTTTTCGATGAGCTCGGCCCCGAGGCAATCGACGAGCTCGCAGACGAAATCGAGCGGTTCCTGGGTTCTCCTGTGCTCATCGGCTCGCTTGAATATCAGCCACCCATTCGTGTGGCCACGCTTCATCTGGACGCTGTCGATCGACAGCCCGTTTCCATTTTGAACGAGCTCAAAGCGTTGCTTGGGAAAGCCGTGCAGGTGCCAGGTACCAAACTGGATTAGCGCCGCGCCCGCGCCGCCCCCCCCATCGTGCGATAATCCTCTGCAGAAGTCACCAAAAGCAGAGGGAGTTTGTGATGAAGGTTCTTTTAGTCAACGGTAGCCCCAAGGCAAACGGCAACACCGCTCGCGCGCTTGCCGAAGTCGCCGAGCAATTGCATGCCGAGGGTATCGATACCGAGGTGTTCCAGCTGGGCGCCAAGCCCATTCGCGACTGCATTGGCTGTGGTCAGTGCGGCAAGCTCGATTACCGCTGCACCTTTGACGACGACGAGGTCAACGAGCTCATTGCCGCCGCCGAGCAGGCAGACGGCTTTGTCTTTGGCTCGCCCGTCTATTACGCGCACCCCAGCGGCCGCATCCTCTCGGCCCTCGACCGCGCGTTTTATGCTGGCAGCAAGGCCTTTGCACACAAGCCGGGCGCTGCCGTCGCCGTTGCCCGTCGCGGCGGCACGTCGACGACCTTCGACGTACTCAACAAGTACTTCACCATCAACCAGATGCCTGTGGTAGCGTCCACGTACTGGAACAACGTGTTTGGCTGCGTGCCCGGCGACGCCGACGGAGATGCCGAGGGTCTGGCCACCATGCGCAACATCGGCAAGAACATGGCCTGGCTCCTGCATTGTATCGAGGCAGGACAGGCTGCCGGCATCGAAGCCCCCGAAGCCGATCGCGAGCGCACCAACTTTATTAGGTAGAACGGCGGGACCATGAATATTCAAATCTTCGGCACCAAAAAGTCTTTCGATACTAAGAAGGCCCAGCGCTATTTTAAGGAACGCCGCATTAAGGTGCAGTTTATCGACCTTAAGGAAAAAGAGATGAGCAAGGGCGAGCTCACGAGCGTGATGCAGGCGGTCGGCGGCATCGACAAGCTGCTCAACCCCAAGGCCAAGGACGAGGAGACGCTCGCGCTCATCCAGCACCTCACCCCCAGCCAGCGCTTCGACAAGCTGCTCGAGAACCAGCAGGTTCTAGCCGAGCCCATCGTGCGCAACGGCAAAAAGGCCACCGTCGGTTATTGCCCCGATGTATGGGGAGCCTGGGAGTAGCTTGTGTTATTTGCCGGCGCGTGGGTATAAGAGCAGGCGTTTGGCATAAGATTCAACTGTAAGCCATGTCTAACAAAGGAGGGCACATGCCCAACAAACCCGTGAAGATCATCATGCTTACCGGATACCTCGGTGCCGGTAAGACCACGCTGCTCAACCACATCCTCGCTAACGACGGCGGCATCCGCGCCGCCGTGATCGTCAACGATATCGGCGAGATCAACGTCGACGCCAGCCTTATCGCCGACGGCGGTCTTTCCGAAACCGATGACCTCATCCCGCTCACCAACGGCTGCATCTGCTGCACGCTTTCGGACGACCTTGCCAACCAGCTGCAGGACATCGCCGATTCGGGCGACTTCGACTACATCATCATCGAGGCATCGGGTATTTGCGAGCCCATCCCCATCGCCTACACCATCTCGAGCTTCTGCGACGAGGCCAAGGTGGGCGGCGAGCCCAAGCTCGCGCTCGACAACATCGTGGCCGTGGTCGACTGCGCCCGCATGTACGACGAGTTCAACGGCGGTCGCGACCTGCTGGCAGAGGATATCGACGAGGACGACATCGAGAGCCTGCTCATCCAGCAGATCGAGTTCTGCTCCACGCTGATCCTCAACAAGACCGATACCGTGAGCCCTGAGCAGATCGCCGAGCTCAAGGCCATCGTGCGCAGCCTGCAGAAGGACGCTGTGATTGTCGAGGCTCAAAACGGCGAGGTTCCTATGGAGGAGCTGCTCGACACCGACCGCTTCGACTTTATGCGCGCCTACAACTCCGCCGCCTGGATCGAGGCCATGGAGCATCCCGAGGAGCACGACGACCCCGAGGTGCTCGAGTACGACATCGAGACCTTTGTGTACTCGCGTCGCAAGCCGTTTGACCTGCAGAAGTTCACCGATTTTGTTGAGCAGGAGTGGCCCGACGAGGTCATCCGCGTCAAGGGTCCGCTGTGGCAGACCGGCAATCCGGACATGTGCTACATGTTTGAGCAGGCCGGCCACCAGATGCGCCTGATGGAGAACGGTCTGTTTGTCGATTCGGCGCCCGAGGGCGAGAAGCAGAAGATCATCGACGAGAACCCCGAGATCATGCAGATTTGGGACGACGAGACGGGCGACCGCATGACGAGCCTGTGCATCATCGGCCGTCACATGGACAAGGATGCGCTCATCGCCTCCCTCGATGCCTGCCTGACCGACTGGCACCGCGCCTAGGTTTATCCAAGCGGGTTTTTCCGCTACGTAACCGCCAAACCACCACGAAGGTGCCTGTCCCCTTCGTGGTGGTTTTTCGTTCTGAGCCAAGGAGATTCATGTTCAACATCGTGCTGTATGCGCCCGAGATTCCGGCCAATACGGGCAATATCGGCCGTACCTGCGTGGTCACCGGCGCCCGTCTACATCTGGTGGAGCCACTGGGCTTTTCGCTCGACGACAAGACAGTACGTCGCGCCGGCCTGGGCTACTGGCAAAACTTGGACGTGACCACCTATGCCGGCTGGGAGGATTTCCTTGCGCGCAATGGTCTCTCCCCTGCCGACGAACGCCTGCATCTGCTGACCAAAAAGGCACGCCGCACCTATGCGCAGAGCACCTACCGCGATGGAGACTACTTGGTCTTTGGCAGCGAGAGCTCGGGCATTCCCGAGCCACTGCTTGCCGCGGCGCCCGAGCGTTGCGAGCGTATCCCCATGCTGCGCGATTGTGACTCACTCGATAACGCCGAGGCTTGGGAAGCCCACGAGGAATCGCTCGGACATACCGAGGACAGCCACGAGGCCATCCTTCAACAGGACATCTGCGGCAACTTCGTCAATCCGGACGACTACCGCATCAGCGCACTCAACCTCTCCAACAGCGCCGCCATCGTCCTCTACGAGGCCCTGCGCCAAGCAGGCTTTCCGGGAATGTGACAAACCTGCCATTAGGGGACGGGGTAGAAATGGTAGATTTTCAAACCCTCCAGCTCTTGACAAACTGGTTTTGGCATCAATGTGACAAAGGGACTGTTCATTTGTCACATTGATGCTCTAAGTAACGAACCATTGCTTTTAATCAGAATTAACTAAAGTAAAATAAAGTTAAACGGCGGTGTGAAAGGAGAGCCGTGTGAAATATCTCGAGAACCCGTTTACCCCCAGTTTTGGCGAGGTTCCTGCCCATCTCGCTGGCAGACAACAGATTATTCGGGATCTGGACCGTGCCTTCTTGAGCCAGCGCAGGCGCCCAGAATTGACCTCGATCTTCTCAGGCGCGCGTGGAACCGGTAAAACCGCTCTCATGTCGTCGCTCGCGACAAGGGCGGAATCCCACGGCTGGATTGCCGTAAAGACGACCGCGCTCCCGGGAATGCTTGAGGAAATCGAGTTCGGGGCGAAACGTGCTGCCGGCCATCTTATCGACCCGTCTAAGAACTTCGAAGTCACCGGCCTCGGAATTGCACCGCTCGGCAGCATCGAGGTCAATCGCGTTCACGATGCCTCAACCTGGCGTTATCGCATGAGCGACATCATCGACCAGCTCAACGAGGCAGGCACCGGTCTGCTCGTCACGGTTGACGAGGTGGACCCGACACTCGACGAAATGATTCAGCTCGCAGCGACGTATCAGCACTTTGTGACCGATGGGAAACGCGTCGCCCTGCTCATGGCGGGACTTCCCAACAACGTCTCGACGTTGCTGAACCACAAGACGGTCTCGTTCCTTCGCCGCGCCCAACAATATCATCTGGGTCGCATTGCCGACTATGACGTACGCGAGGCCTTGATTCGCACAATCCAGGAAAACGATCGCCTGGCAGATGCTGAGGGAATCGATAGAGCCGTTCGCTCGATCTCTGGTTTTCCCTTCCTATTGCAACTCGTAGGCTACCGTGCCTGGGATCTCACAAGCGATTCGAAGGAAATCTCGTCACGCGACTTTGACCTGGGAATCAAAATCGCGCGCGATGAGATGGACGACCGAATCCTCGCGGCAACCTATCGGGAACTCACTGCAGAGGACAAGCGATTCCTCATCGCCATGCTCGATGACGAGGAAGAGTCCACCACCGCCGACCTTGTCGAGCGCCTTAAGCGTTCGCCACAGCAGGTCTCCCGCTACCGACGCCGAATGATAGATGCCGGCATCATCGGGGAACGAGGACGAGGGCTCGTCGCATTTGAATTGCCATTCTTCCGCGACTATCTCGCGGCTCAATGCGTGAAATAGGCATCAATGAGGCAAAGGGGCTGTCCCTTTGCCTCATTGTCTATAGGTAGCGGCCGGTGATGCTTGCGGAGCAGGCCACGATGTCGCCCGGCGTACCGGCGCAGACGATTTGCCCGCCCGCGTCGCCACCGCCCGGGCCCATGTCGATCACGTAATCGGCGTTACGGATAAGGTCGAGATCGTGTTCGATCACGATAACCGTGGCGCCCTTGGCAACGAGGCCGTCAAACACACTCAGCAACACCTGAACATCGAGCGGATGCAGGCCAATCGTGGGTTCGTCGAACACGAATACGGCATCATCCTGCACGCGGCCCATCTCGCTCGCGAGCTTAAGGCGCTGTGCCTCGCCGCCCGAAAGCGCCGGCGTGGGCTCACCGAGCGTGAGATAGCCCAAGCCCAAGTCGTGCAAGGTCTGCAAGCGCGCCTGAACCTTCTTGAGCCCCAGTGTGGCGTCGATGGCCTCGTCCACACTCATGTCCATGAGCTGCGGCAACGTAAGGAGACTCCCGTCCTTGCCCTCGCGATGGATATGCGAAGCCGCGTCTGCATAACGTGAGCCGCGACATGCCGGGCAGACGATCTCGACGTCGGGCAAAAACTGCACGTCGAGTGATATCGAGCCCGTGCCATCGCACGTGGGGCAGCGCAAGGCGCCGGTGTTGTAGCTAAAGGCACCCGCCTTGTAGCCGGCTGCCTTGGCCTCGGACGTACGGGCGAAGGCGCGACGCAGCTCGTCATGAATGTCGGCATAAGTCGCCACTGTCGAGCGCACGTTGGCGCCGATAGGCGTAGCGTCAATCAGGTTTGCGCGGGCAATGCCTTCGGCATCGACCCAGCGCACATGTTTTGGCAGGCGCTCGCCGGCTGCCTGCGCCTTAAGCGCCGGGATGAGCGTCTCGAGCACCAACGTCGTCTTGCCCGAACCCGAAACGCCCGTAACCGCAACAAGGCGGCCGCGCGGGATATCAACTTCGAGCGGCTTAACGGTATGGATGGCATCGGTCGCCATGCGAATATGCCCCTGGTCGAACATTTCCTCGTCAGTCACCTGCGGACGCAGGCGCTTGGACTCTGCGCGCAAAAACGGGGCGATGCGGCTGCCCTGCGATTGTTCGACCTCGTCCACCGTACCTGCAGCGATCACTTTACCGCCGCCCGCTCCGGCAACGGGGCCCATCTCGACCAGATAGTCGGCTTCCGCCAGTACGCGCGTGTCGTGGTCGACAGCAACCACGGTGTTGCCGTCATCCACCAGATCGCGCATCACGCCCACCAAGCCGTCGACATTGGCAGGATGCAAGCCGATCGAAGGCTCGTCCAGCACATAAAGCACACCCGTCGATCGGTTGCGCACCACGCGGGCGAGCTGCACACGCTGGCGCTCACCCGTGGAGAGCGTGGCGCCGGCGCGATCGAGCGAAAGGTAATCGAGACCCAGGTCGACCAGACGACGGGCCGCACTCAAAAACGAATCGCAGATATCCGTCGCCATGGGCCGCATCTCGGCCGGCAAGGACGTAGGCACCCCGCGCACCCACTCAATCGCCTCACCCAGCGTCATGGCCGCTGCTTGCGCCAGATTGATACCGCGCACCTGGGGCTGGCGCGCAGCCTCGGAGAGACGCGTGCCGCCGCAATCGCGGCATGCTCCCTCGCGCAAAAAGCGCGCAACGCGTTTTAAGCCCTTATCGTCCTTGACCTTGGCGAGCGCATTCTCGACGGTATAGACGGCGTTGTAATAGGTGAAGTCGAGCGGCGTGGCGCCCTCGCCGTTTTTGGGAACGTAGAGAATGTGCTTCTTAACCGCCGGACCATGAAACACGATGTCGCGCTCTTGAGGCGTGAGCTGGCTAAACGGCACGTCGGTGCGTACGCCCATCTCGCCTGCCACCTGCTTCATCAGATCCCACATGAGCGTGCCCCAGGGAAGCACCGCGCCCTCGTTGATGGTCTTTGACTCATCTGGCACCAGGCTCGCCTCGTCCACCTCGCGCATGACACCGGTGCCGCCACAGGTGGGGCATGCGCCGCCGCTATTGAAAGCCAAATCCTCGGCACTCGGCGCGTAGAACTCGCGGCCGCATGTCGGACACGTGAGCGACAGGCCCGCAGCTACGTTAAGGCTCGGCTCCACACGCGCCCCGCAATGCGGGCACACGTGATGGGCGCAACGGCTAAAGAGCAGACGCAGGCTGTTGTTGAGCTCGGTCATGGTACCAAAGGTCGAGCGCACGCCCGGCACGCTGGGGCGTTGATGCAATGCGAGCGCCGCCGGCACGTGCAGAACCTCGTCCACCTGGGCGTGTTCGGCCTGCGTCAGACGACGGCGGGTATAGGTGCTGAGCGCCTCAAGATAGCGACGCGAGCCCTCGGCATAAAGAACCCCCAGCGCCAGCGAACTCTTGCCCGAGCCCGACACGCCGGCAATGCCCACAAGCCTTCCCAGTGGAATATCGATATCGATGTCTTTGAGGTTGTGCACGCGCGCGCCACGCACCTCGATAGCCTGCGGGCTCATCTTCTGTTCCGTCACCTTTATCACCCTACTCATGCCATAAAACTCGATCGCGGATGTACTCGCCCAGCATGGGCACGGTAAACCGGACGAGACCGTATCCGGCAGCCCCGATGACGCGCTCGCGAATCAGGCTTGCGCGATATTTACTCGCCCAGCTCTGGGTGCGATCGCAGCGCTCAATGACATCCGCCATGCGCGTCGGTTTGCCCTCGTCAACCGCCATGGCCTCGATAAAGAGGCGCTGTGGACTGCGCAGCCCGTAATACAGGGGCGCGTCGACCGCTTCGTAGAACTCGGAGACGGCATCCGTATGGCCAGCCTCGACATCGCACCTTTCGATGACCTGCGAGCCACGCCGGACGGCAGAGCGCCACATGTAATATCCCACCAGCTGAACCATATAGGGATGCCCCATGCTCTTGCGCGCCGCAAGGTCCGCCGTCCCCGCGTCCACGTAAAGACCAGCGTCCTTGACCGTCTGGATATACGAATCGCGCACCTTGGGCAAGGATATCGCCCCCAACGTACGCTGCTGGGCACGCCGTAAAAACGTTACGCTCGGCTCTTCGAGCAGATCGTCAACCATACTGGGTAAGCCGGCGAACACCAGCGCAAGGCCGCGCTGCTCGCTATCGGGCAAGCCCGTAGCATCCTGGTCTCCGAGCACCTGCTGATAGAGAACGGCAAGAGCCGCCAGCTCCTCGATAGACGCCGATTGCGCCTCGTCAATCGCAAACAGTATGCCCTTGCCTGGACCGAGCTTCTTGAGGCGCTCGTTGACCAGCCCTCGCAACGTTTCGCCCTTTGCTCGCGCCGCCTCGACCGACACCCGGCCAAACGACGGCCCGAACTCCATTGACGTCACAACGGGTTTATTCGAGCGAAGCGCGTCGGCTAAGCGGTCGCATAAGCCAAGCGAAGCGGAATCGGAGACAACCACCCATCCGCGCGCGCTGGCTAGACGTTGCAGCTCCCGCAGGAGAACCGTTTTGCCGCAGCCGCGGTTTCCCGTAATGAGCATGAGCCTACCCGGCGCTCCGGCGCCGTTATCGAGCCCTTCCTCGAAATCTTCGATGACCGACTCGCGACCGATGAGCATCGGAGGCCGCTTGCCTGCCGTTGGCTTAAAGGGATTTGGATTCATGTCGGCCTCCTCGGATTGGCAAACCCTGGCAATAGTTATACCAACTTGTACCGAGTTATACCAATAGCATGTGACAAAGGAACTGTCCCTTTGTCACATGTGGCCGAAAAACTCGGCGTCTGCTGCTCGCCAGGGGCGGAAGGTGGCGGGATCGACCTTTACGTGAGCTGCGGCGGGCACGTCGTACCATTTGACCGTGTAGCCGGCGCCGTGAGAGCAAAAGACCGAGTCGGGCGTGTCGGGCAGATCGGCCTCGGGCTCATAGGCGGCCGCCTCGATGACGCGCTCGGCATCATGGCAAGCCGCATAGCCGGCGAACTCTAGATACAGATGCCCACGACCACTCGTGTAGGCAGCCACCCCCAGCGCGTAATCCTGCACCTCAGATGCCGGCACGCGACCCACAAGCTTTGCCCGGTCCCCCGCCATCGTCGGCGGCTCGTACTCGGCACCCATGCGCGTGGCATCCGAGAGCGCCCGACCCACGCACTCCCCCGGCACCTCGAGCTCAAAGCGATACCACGGCTCCAACAGCACCGCCGCGCCGGCCTCGCGCGCCTGCATCAAACCCTGGCGAATCGCGCGGTACGTGGCCTGGCGAAAATCGCCGCCCTCGGTATGTTTGGCATGCGCACGGCCACCCGTGAGCGTAATGCGCACATCGGTGATGGGCGAGCCGGTCAGCACGCCCAGGTGATCGCGCTCCATGGCATTGGTGAGCGCCAGACGTTGCCAGTTAAGATCGAGCTCATCGGTCGAGGTCACGGTGCCAAACTGCACGCCCGAACCCGCTGGCAACGGCTCCAGACGCAGATGCACCTCGGCATAGTGGCGCAGTGGCTCAAAGTGGCCCACGCCCTCGACCGGCTGCGAAATGGTCTCCTTATAGAGGATGCCGCCGGGCTCAAACTCGACCGCAAGGCCAAAACGATCGGCCAACACCCGCTGCACGACCTCGAGCTGCACGGCGCCCATCAACTGCAGGTGAATCTGCTCCAGATGCGTATTCCAGCTTACGCCGAGCATGGGATCTTCGTCCGCTAACTCAGTCAGCGCTTTGAACACCGCGTGGACATCGTGTTCGCCCGGAAGCACCGTATAGGTGAGGACCGGCGCAATGACAGGCGCATCGCCCGCGGGCTCCGCGCCCAGGGCGTCCCCCGGGCGAACGTGCGCAAGACCCGTCACGGCACAAATACCGCCAGCAGCAACTTCTTGAGCAAGCTCATACTTCTCGCCGTTATAGATGCGCACCTGGTCGATCTTTTGCTCCCAAGTGGAGGCGCCAGAGCATCCCTCGACAACTTGCTTTGCACGCAGTACACCGCCCGTCACCTTGACCCAGGCAAGACGCTCGCCACGGTCTCCACGACTCACGCGGTAGACACGCGCGGCGAACTCCTGGGGCCATGTTCGCTCGTGCATCAGAGTACACATGCCGTCGAGTAGCTCGTCCACACCTCGGTCCTTGAGCGCCGAGCCAGCAAAGCAGGGAAAGAGCTTGCGCTCGGCAACCATGCGCGACAGCGTTGCGACAGAAAGCTCACCCGCATCAAGAAACTCCTCGAGCGCCGCCTCGTCCAACGCAGCAGCGTCCTCCTGAACGGCGCCGCCCGCCAGCAGTTCGTTGGCATCCAGACAGCCCTCGGAAAGACGTTGCCCAAGTTGTGCCAGCAAAACATCGCGGCCGGGATTCTCCAAATCGATTTTGTTGATATAGATGAACGTCGGGATGTCATAGCGCGCAAGCAGGCGCCACAGGGTTTCGGTATGCCCCTGCACGCCATCGTTGGCACCCACAACCAAAATCGCGTAGTCCAGGGCGCACAACGTGCGCTCCGCCTCGGCAGAAAAATCGACATGCCCCGGTGCATCCACGAGCATGACGTGGGTTTCACCGTGGTCGAGCACAGCCTGTGACGAGAAGATCGTGATACCGCGCTCGCGCTCGATCGCGTTCGTATCCAGATGCGAATCGCCATCGTCCACGCGGCCGCGCTTGCGAATACGACCCGCGTTGAACAGCATGGCCTCAGCCAGCGTGGTCTTGCCGGCATCGACATGCGCCAAGATTCCAACGACCGCTTGCTTCGACATGGCTCTCCTCTTATTGCAAGCCCATCGCACGCGGCAACGGGCATCCTCGTTCCACACCGGATGATACAATTAACGGGCCGGCGGGCGAAGCGGGCCCTATCCCCCGACCGAGCTCATCGCCCTGCGTTGCCGCGCGCCGATTTTCGTAGGTTCGCGCCTTGCGAAAGCCGGCTTGCAAAACAGCGCAGCGAACGAAAATAGCCCCACCCGGGGCCATTTTCGTTCGTGCAAATTGTTGATACGCGTCCCCGCTCTTATGCCTCGCGCAGCCAATCAAACGCGACGCGCGGCGTACCGTCCGACACATATACGATACCGGCGCGCTTAAACCCGGCCTTGGCGATGGCTCCCTGCATGGGCAGGTTGTCCTGATGTGTGTCGATACGCAGGTGATCGGCGCGCTCCTTGGCAAAGGCAAACATCGCAGCCGTGATACCGTGCACGGTGCCGTCGGATGCCACACGATGCAGCACGGCGTACGGAGTGTCGCTACGCCATTGACCGTCCTCAATTACGTCATAGCACTCGTCCGGGCCCGGTAAAAAGGCAAACGTCGCCACCACGCGGCCGTCGACTTCGCACACATAGCTGCCACCGGCGGCGATATCGGCAGCCAGCTGCTCGGCAGAAGGCGTGCCCTCGGGCCATTGCGTGGCGTTGCCATGCGCGCGCATAAAGACGCGGGCCGCATCATAGATAGCCATGACGGCGGGAATGTCGGTATCGAGGGTTTTTCTGATCATCACGCGGCGACCTCACGTATATTGGTATCACTTTGATTGAGCAATGATACCAGCGTTTGGAGAGGGGCACGAAGCAGATGGGGAGCAAAAAGCGAGCCGCCTGGTCAAAGGCTAAAAGCGAGTTTTTGGGCGCTGCCACCGGCGGCGATATGAGCGACCTGTTTGCGCGCGAGGATGAGCGCCGCGACGCCCTGGACGCCGAGCGCGATGAAGCCTGGCGCTACAAGTCGTGCGAACGCAAGAACCGTTACGACACGCGCGCCGAGGCCGAGGCCGTTATGGCCGACTGCGAAAACCGCGGGCGGCGCGGTTTGGCCTGCTACAAATGCGAATACTGCGGTGGATGGCACCTGACGTCGCACCCTTGGAAATAGGCACCGCATCGGCACGGCATTGACGGAGTGCCAGCCATCGTACGAAAGCTACGGGCGCGGCGGCACCAAAACATCGTAACGGACGGCCTTGCCCGCGAGTTGATAGCTCGGCTTAACGCCGGCAAGCAGCGGCCCCTTCACCGGCCGCTTGATAACGACCTTGCGCGGGTGCACAGCAAACGCCGCCTCGACCAGCGTCTCCTCATCGGCACACGGCTGCTCCAGATGATGCAAGAGCTGAAACTTCTTTTTAACCGCTGCGCTCTTGGTGCGCTCGGGAAACATGGGGTCCAGATACACCACGTCGGGGGCGGCGAGCTCGCCCTGCCCGATCAGCTCGGCTGTATGGCAAAGGCCGGCAATGCTGTCCTCGCCCGCATGTAAGCGCATGCGCGACACGGCCGTCGCAAGCGCCGGATCATCTGTCGCGCGATCCAAAGCATCCTTGAGAAGCGCCGCGATCACGCAATCCTGCTCATACAGATCGACGGTAAAGCCCGCGGCAGCCAGCAGCAGCGAATCCTCGCCAAAGCCCGCCGTGGCATCAATCGCCCATGGGCGCTCGATGCCTTTTGCGCGCGCAGCCTTTACCAACAGCTCTTGCTGCAGACGGCCTTGCTTGAGTCGTGGCAGCATGCGGGCAAAATCGGCACGCAGCTCCATCGTGCCGTCGGTGAGCGTGAGGCCCTCGGACGTCCCGGTCAGCTCAAGCCCCGCGGCCCGAGCAACAGAAAAGGGATCGACGACGCCCATGGGTACTCCTTAGCAAGCAAAACGAATACGCGGGGCGCCGTTTATGCCAGCACCCAACCGTCCGCTATTGTCCCACATGCGACATGGCCCACCGCCCATTGCAGAATGCGGGCATCTATTTAGCGGTAAAGCACCAAATCCCGTCAGGATTGCCCTCCACCTCAACCCTGCGTTTACCCGCCGCTTCGCGGCTGTTCCATACTTGCCCGTCCGTATCATTAAAGGACTGAACATTCGTCGTGAGGAATGCAAATGGACCATTCAGTCACACGCCGAAAGGCCTGCCGACTGGCAATCTCGGCAGCCGGAGCCACACTGGCAGCCATGGTACTGCCAGCCTGCTCGAACAGTCATTCCGGCATGTCCGGCAAGACCAGGCTGAACGTAGGCGTCCGCTCGGATATCGTCGGGTTTAGTGAGCGTAATCCCAACAACGGCAAATACTACGGATTCGAAATCGACCTCGCCAACGAGTTGGCAAGCCGTCTTGGCTATGGAGGCTGTTCGTTTATATCCGTAACGCCCGAGACACGCGAAGAAATGCTCTCGTCGGGAAAAGTCGATTGCCTGATCGCGTGCTACTCGATAAGCAACGAACGCAAAAAGCTGTTTGACTTCTCTGCCGCCTATTACACCGACTCGGTAATTCTTGTTGTCGAAAACACATCGCTCATTCAATCCTTCTCCCAGCTTAAGGGCGGAACAATTGGCACGGTATCCGGAACAAACGCTGCACCTCAACTTGCCGCGAAGTTTTTGGAGCTGGGGCTTTCGGACGGCATCCCCCAGCAGCAGGATGCCAAGAGCGGCAACATTGACTACGACACATGGCATCTGAGCCAATATGCAAGCTACGCTGAGCTTTCCCGCGCATTGGAAGCCGGCGACGTCGACGCCATGGCGACCGATGGCGCAATTGCCAAAACCTATCTCGATGACGAGCGCACCGTCCTGCCCGATTTTGGCATCAACCCACAGCGCTACGCCGTCGCAACGCAGAAGGGCTCTGAGCTTTCACCCAAACTTGCCGCCGAAGTACGCTCAATGCTCAAAGACAAAACAATCGATACGCTCATCGAGAAATGGAACTAAGGAAGTCCACCCATGTCCAAGCGACTAAAACAGAAGTCCGTGGCGCTTGCCATTGCCGTAGCCGTCTGCACGTTAGCGATGGGACTCCTACTCGCCTCGATGCAAACGCGTCTATCGCAAGAGGAATACGCTTTAGAATTCGATCGCGTTGCCGCCGAACTCCCCGATCTCGTTAAAACGGCCCAGTCGGAAACGAAAGACAACACCCAAACATTTGATGACCTGTATCGCACGCGCGCCGCAAGCATCGCATTTATGGCGGCCAACGATTCCGGTTATGAAGCGACCGATGCCAAAATGGCCGAGTTCAAGGACCTGCTCAAGGTCGATAACGTTCTCGTTACCCGACGTGACGGCTCCATCATCGCCAAAGCGGCTGACACCAAAGCCGATTTTAGCCGTGCCCGCTTCAACCAGCTACGTCAGTGCTTCGAGACCGGCAAGCCCTCCGATCCAGTTGAGGTCGATCTTCCCGATCAAGACTGGCTCATGCGATACTATGCCGCCAAAATCGATGACGACACCATGGTCATCGTAGAGCAAAATCCCCAAGAGCTGCACGCCCTTGTCAAGGACACCGGCTCGGCCGAGAGCATGCTCAAGAACATCTCGCTCGGCAGTCACGGATATGTCCTCGCCGTATCGGCAAAAACACACCTGATCACCTACCATCCCGATCAGAACATGATAGGTACCGATGCACTCGACAACGGCATCGACGTGGGCAATCTTGAAGACGGCAAGACATTCATCACTTCCGTCAAAAACACAAGCCTGTATTGTCGCGTCAAGTTGGTCGATGACACCTATTACATTCTCGCCATCCCCGAAAGCGATACCGCCTCCGCGCGCAACATCACCGTGGGCGTCATCCTCTTTGCCTTCATCGCAGTCGTCGCCGCCGTGGCACTCTATGACCTGTTTGTCCTAGCGGATGACGAACATGACGACCACGACCATCACGAATACGTCAAGATCGGTCGCGGCCTTCGGTTTAGCCCCTCCGTGGGCAGGCGCGCAACAGCCTTGTCCATTGCAGGACTCGTCTTACTTTTGGCAGTAACCTTCTATATGCAAACGCTCTTTGCCCTTTCGAGCCAGGCGACGGTCAATCGGGAGCGCTTAGAGCAGATTGATCAAACGCTCAATAATAATGCGCTGCGCGAGGATGAACTTACGAGGCAATATAGCGAGCACTATGCCACTGCCTGCCACATTATCGCCTACATCGTTGAGCACAATCCAGAGCTCGCCACGCGAGCCGACCTGCACAGCATGGCAAACACGCTCAACATCGAGTCAATTTATCTCTACGACGGCGACGGCAATATGACAAGCTCGAGCACATCGCAGCGATCCTACAGCCTTTCGACCAAGTACGGTGACTCCTCCTACGAGTTCCGCTCGCTTTTGGGCGGCAAGGATGAATATATACAGCCTCTCTCTATCAACAGAACCACCGGCGAGACATATCAGTACATCGGAGTCGCACTCTACGATCAGGATGGCATTGCAGACGGAATCGTGCAGATTGCCGTGCGCCCCATGCGCTTAGAAGAAATGCTCAAGAGCACCAAGATCGACGCAGTGCTCGATGGCATCAAGGCGGGCGCCGGAGGCTTCGCCTTTGCAATCGAGAAAAAAGACGGTACCGTCGCATATCATCCCAACGACCTTCTTCTTGGGAAAAAAGCATCCGAAATAGGACTGACTGACGAGCAGCTTGCAGATGGCTTTAGCGACTTCGTCTACATCGACAACCAAAAACTCTACGCCTCCTGCTTGGAGACTGGCGACTATTACGTTTACGTCGCGGCACCCGAAGACTCCTTTATGCACCAGCGCGTTCCGCTCACAATCGCAACCGGAATCATCGCCGCCATTTGCTTTGCCCTTATCTACCCGTTGCTGACGCTCGACACCATAAAAGTCGAAGAAAAGCGTTCGAAGCACGAAGGCGATTTCGCGACAAGACGGCACAACATCACCGTCACGACGTCCGACGGCCGTGTCAAACACAGTGAAAGCGCCATTAGCCGATGGCTCAACATCTCCTTTAAATGGGAGGACAAAACCCCCGAGCAAAAACTCGGCACAGTCCTTAAATGGTTTACCGGCATCGCGGTGTTTATCGTCTTTTTGGCCGTCTTGTTTAAAGACGCTCTGTTTGGCCCGCGTTCGGTATTTACCTATATCCTGGGCAACGACTGGCAGCACGGTCTCAACATATTCGCGCTCACCGCATCGATCATGTACGCCTGTGTTGCTCTCACAGTGTGCGCAATCGCGCAGGCGCTTCTTCGCATGTTGTCCAATGTGCTTGGAGCGCGCGGCGAGACGATATGCCGACTTCTCTCGAGCCTGACAAAATACGGAACTCTCATCGCTATGCTCTATTGGTGCCTCGGCGTTTTGGGTGTCGATACCGCAACGCTTTTAGCCTCGGCAGGTATCATCACGCTCGCCGTCTCCTTTGGAGCCAAAGACCTCATCACGGATATCTTATGCGGGCTCTTTATTATCTTTGAAGGCGAGTTCCGCGTTGGAGACGTCATCTCGGTTGGCGGCAATACCGGCACCGTTATGGAGATTGGCGTGCGAACCACAAAGATCAATGACGGCAACGGCAATGTCCTGCTCCTACGCAACAGCTCGATTTCGAATGTCACCAACATGACAAAACTTAATTCTTACGCCAGCATAGATATCACCATCCCGGTGGGAGAATCTCTACCCTATGTCGAAAAGGTGCTTAAAGACGAGCTCAAAAGCGTGCATGACCGCGTTCCCGCCATTATCGATGGCCCCTTCTACAAGGGCGTGGTCGACCTTAGCAGCACCGCTATGACCATTCGCGTTGTCGCCACCTGCAAGGAGACCGATCGCGGCAGCGTCATGCGTTCTTTGCGCCGTGAGGTAAAGCTCATGCTCTCCCGCCGCGACATCGCCCCCTATCAACTCGTTTTCAATCATTGCGATGCCGACGAGTCCGCTCCAAGGGAAGCTACCGCCGAAGAACTCGCCGAAGCGGACGAGTTTAACGAAGAACAGAAACTCGCCTCGCAAGACCTTGGTAACGAACCTACCAATCAGTAATTCATGGCACCGGGCAAAACCCGCACGGCGCCATTAAGGCTCAAGGGAAAGGAACTGAACATGAGCAACAACCGTAAAGTCCTAAAGGTCATGTCCATCATCTATCTATTGGGAGGTATTTTCAGCATCGCCGTGGGCGCGTTGGCACTCACTGCAGCTTCGGGTGACGCCAGCGGCGATCTCTCGGTTTACAGCGTTGTCGTCATCGTGATGGGCATCGTCGAAGTCATCGCTGCCGTGCTGGGCATCCGCGCCTCGAATAACCCCAGCAAGATTGGTGTCGTTTGGGTCTGGGCTATCATTTGCCTGGTTTGCGCCGTTGTGAGCCTGCTGCTTTCCGAGCCCTTCTTGGGCGGAGTCGGCACCAGCGCCACCGATGTCACCGCCGTGGTCGTAAGTGCCGTGTACTTCGTTTTCGCCAACCGCGTTAAAAAGGAAAGCCAGGAGCGCCTGAGCTAGGGTATCTGACCCGCCTGCACAGAGCACCGTATATGAAAGCCGCCCTCCGTTTCTCGAGCAAGCAAGAAACGGAGGGCGTCTTGCTGTGGATAGTCTTTGCATTCATTCGATTGCCACGGCACGGCACGATCGACAGCATAATGCCAGACACCCGAGCCGACAGCGGCTAGCGCGTCAACGGATGCGCTAGCGAGCAGCAGACCCGTTGGCACAGCCCACCATGCGAATCAAGTAGTTCTCTACGACGTGATAAGCTTGGGGCTTTTCATCTTTAAGGGAAACTAAGCACACCGGAACCGTCAGGGCCCCTTCGCCCACAATGGGAACAATCTCAAACCCATTAGCGATCTGACCGGGAACGGGAAGAATGGCATTTAAGAAAAAGCCACGCTCGGCCGCCAAAAACGACCCAACTTGAGCGGGGCTATCGATAACGCGCGTCTCGCCTAGGACACCGAGGCTTTTGTACTGCCAAAAAATCGAGTTGTTAAAGCTATCGAACGCAGTCGACTGTCCTACCGGATAGGAGCTCAGATCAGCCACAGTCACAAAGGGCCTCTTGCCGAGCGGATGGTCGGCGGCAACGAAAATACCCGTGGGCAGGGTTCCCAGCTGTTCGCAGTCATCATTGGTATTGTCATATGTACCCACCGTAAGCAAGGCATCGAGGCCGCCCTGCTCAAGTTCCTGCTGGGCAACTCCGGGATGCACAGTGCAAAACTTCACCCGCACGTGCACACCACGCATGATAAGCGCAGATAGCCCCTTATATAGCTTATCCTCGTTATCGAATGCGGGGGCGCACAGGCCAATCGAGAGTTCCGGCATCGCTTGCGGACCAGAGGCCGACGAGACGGTCAGGTCGCATCCAGACGGGTCAAAGTTTTCAACCTCGCGATATGCTTCGACGGCGGGGCGAGCCTTGGCATAAAAACTGCGACCGGCCTGAGTCGGCCTGACGCCGCTACTTCCACGCTCAAAAAGCTGAACGTTAAAAAACTGCTCGAGCTCGCTAATTGACTTGGAAATGGCCTGAACGGTCACGTTGCGCCGGTGCGCCGCAGCAGTAAAACTCTTCGTCTCAAATACGGCGACAAAATAGCCAACCTGCTTGATATTCACCATTCGCCCCTAAAAAATGCACAGTTTAATCCAGTTAAACAAAAACCTAGCACAGCGCAAGTGCCATCCCTGTCACGAGCGGAGCGTTCAACTATTGGATGAACGTACACAGCACCTTGTTGAATTACAATATGCTTCGCGACATGCGTCATGCGTGCGCATCAAATACGTCATGTCCACTTCGAAAGGACCAGCCATGAGCTTCACTCGCAAGACTCTCAAAATCCTTGCTCTCATCTACTTTGTTTTGGGCATCGCCAGCCTCGTCACCGCCGGCGTCGGTATCGCCACGGGCGGTCTCGATTCCACGTACGGTTCGTACGCCACGCTCGCAGCGGTCGTGCTTATCGCCAAGGGTCTCGTCGACCTTGCCGCAGGCGTCGCCGGTATCAAGGGCGCCAACAAGCCTTCGCAGGTGGACGGCGCGTTTAAGCTCGGTATTGTTGCCGCGGTCGCCACGCTTGCCCAAGCGGTGCTCACGCTTCCCGCGTTTGGCGGCGACGCCATCAACTTTGGCGCCTTTGTCATCGTGGTGTACGACCTGTTCTTTGTTCAGCAGGCACACGCCGTTAAGGCCGAGAACAAGGACCGCCTGTAAGCGCCCGCTTCTCATAACCTCTGTTTCAGCCAAGCAACTAAAAAGGGCCGATCGCGCATCTCCGCGGTCGACCCTTTACGTTTTCCCAGATAAAACCTGCCAAAATAAATCTGTCCCTTTTTGGTAGGTTAGTGGCGGTACTCGGCGATGATGAAGTCGATGTCGGTTTGAAGGGTGTCCAAATTTGCCAGGCGTTCTTTGTCGGAAGGGCGCGTACGGTAGTAGTACGGCGTCATCTGGAACACTGCCTCGATGTCGGCCTGGGTCTGAAGCGTAATATTCGCAGACACCCGCTGCATTCCGACTAACTCGAGCTCGGTGGTCTTCGGCAGCTTCTCATCGTTAAGGTACGGCGTGTCGTAGAGCACCTCCTTAAGCCCAAAGAGATGACGGGCGCCCGGCACCACGGTGTAGAGCGAGCCCTCTGGCGCCAGCACGCGGGCAAATTCGCGCTCGTTAAAGGGAGCAAAGAGCTCGGTCACCATATCGAAGGCGCCATCGGCCACGGGGATATCCTTCATGTTGGCTACGAAATAGGCTGCATCGCCGCGCTTGGCGGCCAGGCGAACCATCTCTTTGCCCAAGTCGAAACCGTAGGCATCCACGCCCGGCACCGCGCCCATGGCGCTGGTGTAGTAGCCCTCGCCACAGCAAATATCGAGCAACGTCATGGGGCCGTTCGTAGACGCGGCGCGCCCAGACACCTGCTTGCGCACCAGCTCAACCATCGCATCGCGCAACGGCGCATAGTATCCACGGTTCAGAAAGTCACGACGGCTGCGTGCCTGCGACTTGGGATCGCCCATGGAGTCGCCGCTCTTGGACGAACGTAGTAGATATAGATAGCCCTCGCGAGCTCGGTCAAACCGGTGTCCGCCCGCGCATACAGCACCGCGCTCATCGTCCACCAACGGCTCATGGCAAACGGGACACAACAACATGGCAACTCCTTAGCGCGAACAACACAACGCCCACCATTGTCGCACGCCTTCCCCACCTAGTCATTGGGGACGTTCTTGAAGGACTAGTCGTTTAAGAACGTCCCCAATGACTAGTCGATTAGGAGTATCATCATCTGCGCAAATAAGCACGAAAGAGCATATTAGAGATTGAGAGCGTATGGCTGACACCGTATCTAAGCACATCGATATGACCACCGGCTCGCTGTGGCGCAATATTCCCCTGTTCGCCTTCCCCGTGGCCGCCACGAGCATCTTGGAGCAGCTGTCGAACCTCATCGCCACGGTCATCATCGGTAACTTCTCGGGCGACCAGGGAACCCTCGCCATGGCGGCAGTCGGCTCCAATGTTCCGCTTACCAGTCTTATGCTCAACCTGTTTATTGGCATGTCGCTTGGCTCCAACGTGGTCATCGCCAACGCCATCGGCCGCAACGATCAGAACATGGTCAAACGCGCCGTCCATACCTCGATTTTAATGGCGCTCGTGGGCTTTGTCGTCATCGCCCTGGGCGAGATCTTTGCCGAGCCCATGCTCACCGCGCTCAACGTTCCCGCCGAAACCATGCCACTCGCCTCACTCTACCTGCGTGTCTTTTTGCTGAGCATGCCGTCGATTTTGCTCTACAACTTTGAGGCCGCGATCTTCCGCTCCGTCGGAATCACCCGCATGCCGCTGCAGGCGCTTGCCGTGTCCACCGTCCTCAATATTGGCCTGGACCTCATCTTTGTCCCCGTACTCCACTGGGGCGTCGCGGGCGTCGCCATCGCCACCGCCATCGCCTACACCGTCAGCGCCGCTACGCTCTTTATCCGCCTGCTCAAGACCGACTCCGTCGTCCGCGTCACCCTACGCGACCTAGCTATCGACCCCGTCGCCCTCAAGCGCATCGTCAAGATTGGCCTGCCCGCCGGCATCCAAAGCGCTGTCTTTGCCGTCGCCAACATCATCATCCAGTCTGCCATCAACAGCCTTGGCACCGAAGTCATGGCCGCATCGAGCGCCGCCATGAGTCTGGAGTACGTGTGCTACAACCTGCTCAACAGCTTTAGCCAGGCGTGCACCACCTTTGTGGGACAAAACCACGGTGCCCGCCAGATCGATCGCTGCACCAAAACGCTTAAGGTCTGCCTGGTCGAAGGCGGTATCGTTGCACTCACCACGATCATCGTTATTGTCGGCCTGGGGCGCGAGATCTTGTCGCTGTTCAACAGCGACCCCAACATCGTCTCGATCGGCTATATCCGCGTGTGTTCGATCTTCCCGGCGTACGCCTTTAGCATGTTCTACGAAAACATGTCAGGCTACCTGCGCGGCTTTGGCATCTCGCTCACGCCCGCCCTCATCACCATGATCTGTGTCTGCGGCATCCGCTTCTATTGGGTGTTCTGCGTGTTCCCGCACTTCCGCACCTTTGCGAACATCATGATGGTCTACCCCATCAGCCTGGGTACCACGGCGTTCTTTATGGTCGTGGCGGTACTACTCTGCCACCCGGCACGCACCTATCGCGCCACCCAAGCCAAAGCGACAGCCCGCTAAACACCGCACTCAACGCCACGCCAGTCATTAACTGACAATATGCGAGCTCATATAGTCGATAAAGCGCCTCGTGGCGATGGGCATGGTGTCCCAGCTGCGCCAGGCGGCCACAACGTCGCGCGAGGGGGCATGTACGATGGGCCGCACACGAATATCGGCTCGCATGCCCTCAACGGTACGGCGATACAGCATGCTCACGCCTAGGCCCTCCTCCACCATCGCCATGATGGTGTAGTCGTCGGTGACCTCGCTCGTCACGTGCGGCGACAGTCCGTGCGTTGCGAATGCATCGAGCACCAGACTCTGTTCGCCCTCATCCAGCAGCACAAACGGCTCGGACGCCAAGTCGGCGAGCGTCACCTTTTCCTTTGCCGCCAGCGGATGCGCGGTCGGCAGCAATGCCACCAACTCGTCGTGATAGACCACGCGCTTCTCGAGCCCAGCGGTAAATCCGCGCGCCGTAAAACAAAAATCAACCACGCCATCGTGCACCCACTGGGCGTTGCGCGTGTAATCGCCCTGCTTGAGGGTAAAGCGTACGCCCGGGTGCAGCGCACCAAAGTCGCGGATCACACGCGGCAGCACGGTACGACTCACGTTGGTAAACGTCGCGATGCGAATATCGGTCGACGAAAGCCCCAGCAGCTCCTGGCGCTTGCCCTCGAGCTCGGCCTCGGCGGTCACAATCTGGCGCAGGTACGGCAGATATTGCTTGCCGTCGCGCGTAAGCGAAACGCCCTGTTTACCGCGCTCGATAAGCGTGGTACCCAGCTCGCGCTCGAGCGCCTTGACGGCCTGGCTCACCGCACTTTGCGTATAGCCCAGCTCGTCCGCCGCACCCTTAAGACTGCCGCGATCGACCACCATGCAAACAATCTGATACCGCGATGCCATCGTGCGTCCACATCAATGCAGCCGTAAAACGTTTTGCCAGCGCTTTTCGCACCAACTTTAGCGTTTCTTAATCATACTGAAGATACATTCGCTTTACTACATCCAAATCTGGGAGCAGAATCCTTTTTGCGAAACCGTTCTGTAACAAAAGGAGTCCCATGGATCGCAAAAAAGCAATCGCGCTCTCATTTTCCGTTCCCGTCGCATGGGGCTTTTCGTACCCCCTCATGAAGATCGGCATGGACAGCATGAACGCCACGAGCATCGTTGCGCTGCGCTGTATCATCGCCTTCGCGGCCTGCCTTTTGCTCTTCCACAAGCGCGCGTTGCGCATCAACCGCGACCTTATGGTCCGCGCCGCCATCATCGGCGCCATTATGGCAACCGAGCTCACCTGCATGTGCCTGGGCTCCAGCCTCACCTCCGCCTCCACTGCCGGCTTTTTGCAGAGCCTGACGGTCGTGATCGTGCCGTTTGCCAACGCAGCCCTGCTGCGTCGCGCCCCCGAGCGCAAGGTGCTCATCGGCACGGCCATCGTCACCTGCGGTATGTTGCTGCTCTCGGGTGCCGACTTCACCAGCCTGAACCCGGGCGCGCTCATCATGCTGCTCTCCGCCTTTATCTACGCCGGACACATCATTGTCGCCAAGCGGTTTGTCGAAGAAGTCGATCCGCTGTCCCTGGGCGTTTGGCAGCTGGGCTTTGGCGGCCTGTTCTCGGGCATTGCCGCATGCGTCTTTGGCGGTTTCACACTTCCCAGTACGCCCAGCGAGATCGTGGTCGTCGTTGCCCTCGCGCTCATCTGCTCTGCCTACGGCTTTATCACCCAGACACTCGTGCAGCCCCACGTGCCTGCCGAGACCACTGGCTTCGCCTTCTCGCTCGAGCCGGTCTGCTCCGCCGTCTTTTCGTTCTTCCTGGTCGGCGAGGTCCTGAGCCCCATCGCCTTCTTTGGCGCCGCCCTCATCCTCACCGGCGTCATGGCGGCAACCGTCGAGCTTCCGCGCCTCCGTGCACATGGACAGGCTCGCATGGCAGGAGCGCCCGAGCGCGTCTCGTAGACCCCGCTACTTATACAGCCGCGGCATAAAGGCAACCGGTGCGCCTTTACAATAGATGCCAACAGAGCATCTGCCATAAAGGAGCCCCATGGACAGCGCAACTCGCGACCGCAACATAGCAACTTGGTTGGGCGATGCGCCGCAGCCGGTACGTGACACGACGAACCAGCTGCTCGAGCGCATCGCCCTTTTGCGTGCCGAGCAGACTATCTACCCGGCACAAGACGACATCCTCAATGCCCTCGCCTACACGCCGGCCGACCAGGTCAAAGTTGTCATCTTGGGTCAAGACCCCTATCACGGACCCAACCAGGCCATGGGGCTGTCGTTCTCGGTCCCCGCGACGCAAACCAAGTTGCCGCCGAGCCTGCGCAACATCTATAAGGAACTCAAAGCCGATCTGGGCTGCCCCATTCCCGCCACGGGAGACCTAACCCCATGGGCACGGCAGGGCGTCCTGCTCCTCAACACTACGCTCACCGTGCGCGAGCATGCCGCCAACTCGCACGCCAAGCTGGGCTGGAGTACGCTCACCGACTACGTTATCGAACGCTGCTGCCAGCTGCCCCAGCCGGTAGCCTTTTTGGCATGGGGCCGCTTTGCCCAGCAGATGGTCGAAGGCAAGCTCGTTGCAACTGGTGCGGGCAAGACAACCGACAAGTTCTGCCTGGCCTCTACGCACCCCTCGCCGCTTTCGGCCAACCGTGCCACGGCAGAACTCCCCGCCTTTATGGGGTCGCGCCCCTTCTCCGCTGCCAATCGGCTACTCGAACAGCACGGCTCGACCCCCGTCAACTGGACTTGCATCGGCTAAAAATCGATGCATCAAAAACGCGCCCGACGGCAATCTTGCCATCGGGCGCGTTTTGTTACTCGGGCCAGATAAACTGGGTACGGCCGGCCTCGCCGCCATCGATCAACAGACTCTGTCCGGTCATAAACCGGTTGGTCACGCCCACAAAGTAGATCCACTCGGCGATCTCTTGGGCAGTGGCCCAGCGCTTAAGCGGCGTGAGCTCCATAATCTGGCTCCACAGGTGTTCGTCTTCCATCACGCAACGGTTGAGCGACGTGATAACGCCGCCCGGGTCCACACTGTTGGCGATGGCCTGCGGCGCCAGACGGTTTGCAAGGTTCTTGGTGTAGGCGATAACGCCGCCCTTGCTGGCGGCATAGGCGGGAAACTCCGATCCCGTATGCCCGCTCGCCGACCCCACATTGACTACGGATTTGATAGCCGGCGCCGGCTTGGCGGCAAGCCCCTCCCCCACAAAGGCGTAGCGCTCGGTCACGTTGATGGTGCCACACAGGTTGGCGGCGATGTCGTCGGCCGAATCCTGCGTACCGGCAACATTCACGATTACCTGGGGTTCAAGGTCGCTTGGAAACGAGTCCGGCTCGCGGACATCAACGATCAGATGGCGGTAGCGCTCGTGTTCGATCGCCGCCGGCAGCAGATCAAAGCCCACGACCTCGTGGCCCTCGTCCAAAAAGCGCTGCACGCATGCGGCTCCGATACCGCCCGAAGCGCCCGTGATCAAAACCCGCATACTTGCTCCTTAGGCGGTTGCGTGGCGCTCGAGGTACTCGGAACCCACATTCTCGCGCTCCCAGCCGCGCACGACCTTGTAGCCCACGGGGCTCAGGAAGACCTCACACAGCAGCTCGGCGACAGCGCCGGTCAGCGAGCACATAAGGACCTGCACCCAGGTCCAACCAAAGAACGTGTGGCTCACTACAATGGCAAAGACCAGGTTGTCGATAAACTGGCCAACACCCGTGGACACATAGGAGCGGAAGGCGAAGCTCGCAAAGTTATTCTTTTTGAGCATACGGCCGAGCGACTGGTTGAGCGTGGAGTTAACCACGGCAGAAACGAGCATTGCCAGCGAAGAGCCCAGCACCACGTACCAGGTGCCACCGATGGTGGCGTTAAGGGCAGTGTTGACCTCGATCATGCCCGTGTCGTAGTAGGCGCCCCACATGCCGGGCGTGAGCGAGCATGCCCAAAAGCACAGGCTCACGGCCAGGTTGACCAGCAGCGCGAGGATAGAGATTTTGATGGATGCCTTGGCGCCAAAGCGCTTGCAGATCATGTCCTGGCACAAAAACGAGACCCAGCTCACCACAAAGCCGCAATCGAGTGCCAGATACGGCAGGCTGATGAGCTCTTTGTTGGCCAGCAGGTTCATCATGATGACACTCACGAAAAACAGCGAAACCGTTGCCGCGGGAATGCTCCGCAACAGGACCTTGTAGTCCTCCATGACCTTCTTGATCATTATGTACTCCTTTGGTTTTAGGTTTAACGAGCAGGATATCGGACCCGAACTGCTCGGACGTCCCGGTCTTGAGACGACGGTGGGTATGATAGCCGCTCACACGGCATCAGGCAAGCAAACAGCGCGGCAGCCCCGCAGGGCCACCGCGCCGATGCGTTAAAACGCTACGTTGCCAAACTCCGACAGGATAAGGTCGGGGTTGTGGTCGGTTGCCCAATCCACGTTCCACGGGCTCGTGAACAGCAGTAGCTTACCGCCGCGCATGTCCTCGACACGCAGCGTGTCGCGCGTGAGCGAAAGGCCCGGGATATCGATAGTGTCGGGGTCGTTCTGGATCCAGCGGATGTCCGTATAGGGCAGCGGCTGGCGACGAACCTCAACACGGTACTCAGCCTTGAGGCGGCGCTCGAGCACCTCAAACTGCAGCACGCCGACCACGCCCACGATGACGCTCTCCATGCCGGCACCCAGTTCGCGGAAAATCTGGATGGCGCCCTCCTGGGCAAGCTCCTCCATACCCTTGACGAACTGCTTGCGCTTGAGCGTGTCGACCTGCGTAATGCGAGCGAACATCTCGGGGGCAAACGTCGGGATCTGCGGATACTGCACGTGGCGCTTGCCGGAGCACACGGTGTCGCCGATGCTAAAGATACCCGGGTCGAAGAGGCCCACGATATCGCCCGCGTACGCCTCGTCCACGATGGCGCGATCGTCGGCCATCATCGACGTGCCCGTGGCGAGCTTAAGCTTGCGGTTGCCCTGCACGTGAAAGGCATCCATGCCGCGCTCGAACTTACCCGAGCAAATGCGCACAAAGGCGATGCGGTCACGGTGGTTCTTGTCCATGTTGGCCTGGATCTTAAACACAAAGCCGCTAAAGTCGTCGCGGCAGGGATCGACCGGCTCGCTGGTGAGCGTATCGGTATAGGCGCGCGGCGTCGGGGCCAGACGCAGGAACTCCTTGAGGAAGGGCTCCACGCCAAAGTTGGTGAGCGCCGAGCCAAAGAACGCCGGGCTCAGCTTGCCGCAGGCCACAGCATCCAAGTCGAGCTCGTCGCCAGCGCCATCGAGCAGCTCGATGTCGTCCATCAGGTTCTTATGGTTCTCCTCGCCGATGAGCTCATCCATGGCAGGGTCGCCCAGCTCGGCCTCGACCTCGGCGACCTTCTTGGTGGCGTTGGCGTGGCCGTCGCCCTCGAAGGCAATGACGCGACGAGTCTGACGGTCGAACACGCCGCGGAAGTTGCGGCCGCTGCCGATCGGCCAGTTCATGGGATACGTATTAATGCCCAGAACGTTCTCGATCTCTTCCATGAGCTCAAACGGATCGCGAGCCTCGTGGTCGAGCTTGTTTACAAAGGTGAAGATGGGAATGTGGCGCAGCGTACAGACCTTAAAGAGCTTTTTGGTCTGGGCCTCGACGCCCTTGGCGCCGTCGATGACCATGACTGCGGCGTCGGCGGCCATAAGGGTACGGTAGGTATCCTCCGAGAAGTCCTGGTGGCCGGGGGTATCGAGGATGTTGACGCAGGCGCCGTTATAGGTGAACTGCAGCACCGAGGAGGTGACGGAGATGCCGCGCTCCTTCTCGATGTCCATCCAGTCCGAGACGGCATGCTTGGCCGAGCTCTTGCCCTTGACCGAGCCGGCGGTCTGGATACTGCCGGTATAGAGCAGCAGCTTCTCGGTAAGCGTGGTCTTACCGGCGTCCGGGTGGCTGATGATCGCGAATGTGCGGCGCGACGAGATTTCATCCGACAGGCTTGCCATGCGGATCCTTTCTTGCATTGAGTGCATTACGTCGTTGTAACCGCACTATTGTAGCCGCGAAATCCCGCTCTAGGGCACCTATCAGGACAAATTCATCAGTTGGGGCCTGGTTAGCAGTCGATGGCGACACTCCGCAGCAGTTTGTCTCAATCTGTAACATCTAGACGGTTTTTGAACCTCTACCTGTTACAGATTTAGACAAACAGGTGGACGTCCCAGAAAGATCTCGATCTGTAACATCTAGCCACTCAAAACGGGTCCATCTGTTACAGATTGAGATGAATGAACGAGCGGACAATCCGTATTTACCTCTTGCGCAACTGTGCATAGTGTATATATACTGTGCTTACCGGTTATATACACGTGTAGCCCATCAGCTAAGGAGCCGCTGTGGACATCATCCTATCCAATTCGAGCGATAAACCCATCTACGAGCAAATAGCCTCGCAGGTCAAAGCTCAGATCCTTTCGGGCACGCTCGCTGCGGGAGCCAAACTCCCCAGCATCCGTGCGCTCGCGAGCGATCTTGGCGTGAGCGTCATCACCACCAAGCGCGCCTACGCCGACCTGGAGCAGCTCGGGTTTATCTGCACTGTGCAGGGCAAGGGCTGTTTTGTCGCCGAGGGCAACCAGGAGCTCTTGCGCGAAAACCAGCTCTGCCATATCGAAGAGCTGCTTGCGAAAGCGGCAAGCCAAGCCGAAGCCTTGGGCGTCACGCGCGACAAGCTGCACGAAATGCTCGACCTGGTAGCCCCCGAAACCATGCAGTAGCCATCTGCAAGAAAGGCTATACCATGCAAAACCTTTTAGAACTCAAAGGCATTTCACGCCGTGTGAGCGACCGTTTTTCGCTGCGTGACGTCACGCTTGCCGTGGAGCCTGGCCAGATCGTTGGCTTTGTGGGCGCAAATGGCGCTGGCAAAACAACGACGATTCGAGCCGCGCTCGGGCTTATCAAGCTCGATGCCGGCGAGGTGCGCCTGCTTGGGCAGCGCTGTGGCGCCGACGCGCCCGATGAGACACAGCGCTGCCTGCGCTCCCGCGTCGGTCTCATCCTGGACACATGCCCCTTCCCTTCAACGCTCAAGGTGGGCCAGATCGAGGCACTCGTAGGCCCGGCGTACCCCACGTGGGACCGCAAAACGTTCGCCGGATTCATCGACCGATTTGGCCTCGATCCCAAGACAAAGGTCAAGGACCTCTCCCGCGGCATGGGCATGAAACTGCAGCTTGCCTGTGCACTCAGCCATAATGCCAAGCTACTCCTTTTGGACGAAGCCACCGCGGGCCTCGATCCCATGGCGCGCGAGGAACTGCTCGATGAGCTGCTTGCTTTTGTCGCCGACGGTCAGCACAGCGTGCTGCTCTCGAGCCACATTACGTCCGACCTCGATCGCGCCGCCGACCGCGTCATCTGCATCGATAACGGCTCGATTGTGTTTGACCTGCCGCGCGAGGACATTACCGACCGCGCCGGCATCGCCCACTGCACCCAAGCGCAGGCCGCCGAGCTTATGGCTTGCGTCGAAGGTGCCCATGCCGCCCGCCACGCCTATAGCGTGGACGTGCTCGTGCCCAACCGTCGCGAAACGCTCGAGGCCTTTCCCGAGATTCCCTGCGATCGGGCAACCATTGACGACTATCTTCGCCTCACGCTGAAAGGGGCTTCTAAATGAAACGCGCCTTTATGTCCGAGCTCGCCATCGCTCGCACGCTCATCCCGAGCATTGCGGGCGTCGGCCTGTTCATCTTCGTCGTGCTGACCCTTGCCAACCCATCGGACGGCGATTCCGGTATGAGCGCCGGCGCCTGCGCGGTCAGCGCCATGTCGCCCATCATGGTCATGAGCTCGCTGGCCGGCTTCGACAATCAAAATAGCTGGGAGCGTTATCGGGCAACGCTGCCCTTCTCGCGCAAAGACATTATTTGTGCACGCTACCTGAGCGTTATTGTCTTCTCCGCCGTCATGGCATGTGCAGCTACGCTTTTGAGTATCGTCGCCATCCCGCTCTTCAACAGCGCGGGCATTCCTTCGACGGGACAGACGGTCTTTGAAATCGCAATCGCCTCGGCAGCCTCGATGCTCATTTCCCTCATGATGGTGTTTTTGGAGCAGCCGCTGTTCTTTCGATTTGGACAAATGGAGGCGCTGCGCCTATCCGTCGGCCTGTTTGCCATGCTCGGGTGCCTTACCATGGCAACGTTGAGTTCCTCCAACCCCATCAGCAACTGGCTCATGTCGATTGCCGGAGCGAATCCCGATCCCGCCGTCCTTGGCTGTCTGTGTGCAGGAATTGCCGTACTGGCGCTCGCACTATGCGCAATCAGCTGCACCGTCAGCACCAAGGTTTATCGAGTACGCGATCTGTAGCCACACGAGTCTCAATCCGCGAAGGACGCGATCGCCGCCCCTCCCCGCAAATCCGTGGCAAACGGCATGTCCCCGGCGTGTGCCACCGTGCTACTTGCGCAGCGGCTTGGGCAGTGGAATGCCGGCGGCGATAACGGCGGCGATGATCATGCAGACGATACCCTTGAGTGGGAAGCACATGAGCAGCAGGCCCACGACCATGACCGGCTGGCGCATGACGGCGCCCATCGTCGATGCCGTGCAGACGGCAACGCAAAAGACCGGATCTGCGCCGGTGAGGATAGCAAGGCCATAGCCCAGGCTTACGCCCGAGAAGATAACCGGGAAGAAGTGGCCGCCGCGCCAGCCCAGGTTGATGAGGGCGGGGGTCAGCATGGCTTTGACAAGACCGGTCGCGATAAGCACGCCGGCGGGAATGGTCAGGTAGGTTTCCATGAGCACGTCGGCCTGGGTCTCGCCGGCAAACATGGTGTAGGGCAGGACCGTGCCGCAGATGGCGAGCGCCAGACCGGCCAGCATGGCTTTGACGACAGGACGCTCCCCTATTGCATGAGACAGCGCCTCGCTTGCGTGCTCGGAGACAAAGTACAGCCAGCCGCAAACGGTGCCGACCAACGCCAGCGGAATGAGCCAGGCAAGTTCCAGGTTGCCCACCTCGGCGGACTCGAACCTGGGCATGCCCATGCCGCCGCCCACAAGCTGGCCAAGCAGCAGGTAGGTGCCCAGACCGCCGGCAATCGCGATGCCATAGACCACGGTCTTTTGCACCTTGGGCAGCTTGATGGTGATCTCGCCGGACACGGACTCATCGTCGGCGTCTTCGCCCTGGCCGTCGGCGCTACCGGCAAGCGGTGCTACAAAGCCAAAGACGGGCGCGGTAAAGAGCGCCGTCAGGGCAGCCTGGGTGCCCAGCAGCGTGAGCTCCCTAAACTCGGCGCCAAAGCAACGCATACGGTCGCCGACCCAGCTGCACAGACCCGCGATAACACCGGTCAGACCGGCCTCCGGTCCAATGCTGCCGCCAAACAGCAGCGGCAGCAACGCCGCGAGCGAAAGCTTGCCCAGGTTGTCGTACGGGTAGCGCCCGTCTTGCTTAACCTTAGCCATCACCTGGTTGAGGTCATCGGTCTTGGCGCCTGTCATCTTTTCGTACAGACCGATTAATAGGCCGCCCAGCAGACAGACAAAAAACGGGTACGGCAAAAAGCCAAACGCGCCGCTGGCGAGCTCGGGCGAAGCGACGCCCAGCGCGTGCGGAATCTCGGTCCACAGATAGTCGATACCGTGCTCCATCGCAAAAAAGAACAGCCAGACCGCGGCACCTGCGAACGCACCGGTCACAGCAACGCTAACTAAAAACAGCGCGCGGTTTGTGGGTTTGGCAAGGTTATCCATCGGGTCCTCCCGCGGTCAAAGTCGACATAGTTATGTTTTATTGTAGAGCGAGCGTTGCCCGAACGAGCCAACCGTCTGCGCCGCAAACGGCACCATTGGGAGCCATAGCGGGACAGGCTCAAGACTCATCCGTTGATAATCGAGACAATCTCGCGCAAATCGTCGGCAAAGTAGATGCCGTGCTGGCGCCTCGGGCTCGAAAGCCCTTTATCAATCATGTGCCCGAGCAGCGCCTTGAGGTCGTTGTAGTAACCGTCCAGGTTATACAGGATGCACGGAGCACTCAGGTGCCCCAACGACACCGCGGACATGACCTCGGCAATCTCCTCGAGCGTGCCCGTCCCACCGGGAAAGGCGATGAACGCATCGCCGAGCTCAATCATCTTGGCTTTGCGCTCGGCCATATCACTCGTCACGATGAGGTCGTCGATACCGTCATGTTGAAACTCGGCCTCGATAAAAAAGCTCGGCTCAACACCCGTCACGTGTCCGCCAGCATCGAGCACGCTATCGGCGAGCGCACCCATCAGGCCCGATTTGGACCCGCCGTATACCAACGCGTGTCCGTTGGCGCCAATCCAGTTGCCCAGCTCCTGCACCGCGGGCAGAAACGCCGGATCATTGCCGGCACTGGCACCCAGATACACGGTGATATTCATATTTGGTCCCCCTTGTTGTGGCGCACGACGTTCGTCTTAGCGCTGGCGTCGACGATACTCGCGCACGCGACGCGAAAGATCGGCGAGCTCGTCACGATCGAGCTCTTCCAAATGCTCAAGATCGTCCATAAAGCGCGCCATGGTGTCCTTTTGGCGCAGCTTGATAAGCGTATTGCAGTAGTTCACCGCCACGCCCGTGAGCATGGCGATGTAGAAGATGCTGATGATGCTCAGAATGACGGTAATGGCGCGGGCAACCTGTGTCTCGGCCGGAATGTCGCCAAAGCCGATCGTCGAGACCGTCTCAAAGCTAAACCAGAGACCATCGCCAAACGTGAGGGTCGTGGGCTCGGACAGCCAGACAGCCGTCGAGCACAGCAGGTAAAAGATAAGAAACAGACCCGTGATGCGTGCAAAGCCAGCCTGTCGCAGTACGTCGGAAAGCGTCCTCAACCTGTTCATCGCGACCCCTTTTCCCAGACGCCCAATCACGTTCGCTCGGTATTGTCCCACAACCGGCAGCTAGGGACGTTCCTTTTGTGCCGGCAGAAAGGGACTGTCCCCAACTGCCGGGCGGGAGCGTTTAGCTGTGCGACTGCCGACTGGGCAGGCTGAGCTGGTATCCTTATGCGGTAATGTCTCGATTCGTTAGGATTGCATGTGAGAGCTGCCACTGTCCTTCGTTCAGTTATATATCGCACCCTGGCCGTCGCGCTTACCGCGCTCGCCGTACTGAGCACCGTCGCGCCTGTCCAAGCTTTTGCCGCTGACTCTAGTCAGCCAGTCAAGACGGTCCGCGTTGGTTGGCTCGTCAACAACGAAGGCTTCCAGGACGGCACCCCCGGCGAGCGTCTCTCGGGATGGGGTTACGAGTACCTCCAGACCCTGTCGTACTACACGTCCGGCTGGCGGTACGAATACGTCTCCGGCACCTTCACCGAGCTTATGGACATGCTCGAGGCAGGCGAGATCGACCTCATGCCCAACATCTCCTACTCCGAGGAACGTGCCCAAAAGCTGCTCTTTTCCTCGAACCCCGAGGGCACCGAGCGCTACTACATCTACGCCAGGCCCGACCGTGACGACCTTGCAAAGGGTGACCCTCAAGCACTCCAGGGTCTCACTATCGGTTGCAACCCCGACGTCATGCAAACCTTCGTTGGCCAGCAATGGCTCGCCAGCGAAGGAATCGCCTGCACATACAAGGAGTATGACGGAGGATCCGATCTCTTTGACGCGCTCGCAAACGACGAAGTCGATGCCGTCATCATGAACGACACCATCTCGTCGCCCAATGCCTCCCCCATGTTCTACATTGGTTCGAGCGACTACTATTTTGCCGTCCCCAAAAGCCGCCCCGACCTGATGGACGACATCAATGCCGCCATGTCGGCAATCGCCCGCGTCAACCCACGCTATATCGACGAAGTCAAATCTAACTACTCGGCCCAAAACGGCGGTTCATCATCGCTCAACGGCCCCGAACGTTCCTGGCTCAAAGCAAATGGCAACACCATCACGCTCGGCTACATTACGGGCAAACTCCCCTACTGCAACGAAGACGAAAACGGCGAAATGAAAGGCTCGCTCGCATCGCTTGCGACGACGCTGCACGATAAATTTGGCATTACGGTCAAAACCGTCCCCTTTGATAGCTACAAGATGATGTCAAAGGCCCTGTCAAAGGGAAGCATAGACGTTGCGCTGCCGGTATACCGAGATTACTGGTTTGCCGAGCAAACAGGCGTTGCGCAGTCGGTATCGTTGGAGACCATATCCCTCACCGACATCCACACCGGCAGCGACCTGAACAAAGACCTTCAGAACATCGCCTGTACCAAATCATCGTTTGTCAACAAAAATGCACTTGAAAATCTGTTCCCCACAGCGACCGTGACCGAATACCAATCCGACAATGAAGTGTTCGACGCCCTCAGGAAGGGAACGGCGCGCTGCATCCTCGCTCCCAGTTCACGTGTAAAAACTATCGGTGACCGTCATGATCTCAAGGACTACGAGACGATCGAGCTCCCTGACACCTGTGAGCTCTCGTGCTGGATTTCGCGCGGAAAGCCCGAGCTGCTGGGAATCATCAACAAGGGGATCATCAATGCCGGAGAATCGCTCTCTGCAAGCAGTTACTCCTCCATGTCGTACACGACCCAGGAATCAGACACGCTTCAATTCCTTTTTCGCAACCGCGCCGCCATTGCCGCTACCCTCATCGGTATGTTGTCGGTCGGCATCGTCCTGCTCATCTGGGCGCTCGTGCGCGCTCGAACCGAGCGCAAAAAAGCCGACGCTGCCAACGCCGCTAAGACGGCATTCCTCACGCGCATGAGCCACGACATCCGTACGCCGCTCAACGGTATCCTGGGCCTTATCGAGATTGAGGAATTGAAGGAAGGCGATATCAAGGTCGCCCGCGAGAGCCGTGCCAAGGCGCGCGTTGCCGCCAATCACCTGCTCTCGTTGATCAACGACATCCTCGAGATGGGCAAAATCGAAGACCGCAAGCTAACACTGGAACATGCGCCTTTTAACCTCAAAGAGCTCTGTGACAATACGCTGGTTCTGTGCAAGCTCCGCGCGTCCAGTAACGGCATCACCATGCAGGACAATAGCCTGCCGTACGCCACGGGGCCATACATGATCGGCAGTCCCACCCATATCCGACAGATCATGATCAACCTGTTAGACAACAGCATTAAGTACAACAAGCACGGCGGCTCCGTCACCTTTAGTTCAAAGACCAAGCCACTCGATAACGGGCGCGCGCTCTTTTGCTTTAGCGTTTCGGATACCGGCATTGGCATGACTCCCAAGTTTTTAAAGCATATCTATGAGCCGTTTGCCCAAGAAGGCGACGATGCGCGCAGCAGGTTCCAAGGAACCGGCATGGGCATGCCAATCGTCAAGTCGCTTATTGAACTGATGGGCGGCACCATCGAAGTCACCAGTGAGCTCCATGTGGGCACCTCGTTCTACGTGGAGATTCCGCTCGATATCGACGAGAATCCCCAGGCGCGGGCGAATACGGTTGAGAGTGCGCCTGACTGCTCGCTCACCGACATGAACGTGCTGCTCGCCGAAGACAACGAATTGAATGCCGAGATTGCCCAGACGCTGCTAGAATCCGAGGGCGTCGTGGTCACCCGCGCCGCCAACGGCAACGAGGTCGTCGATCTGTACCTGTCGCATCCCGCCGGCAGCTTCGATGCGATCCTGATGGACATTATGATGCCGGACATGGACGGCTATGAGGCAACCCGCGCGATTCGTCTGAGCGAGAAGGTCGATGCAGCCGATATCCCCATCATCGCGCTCACCGCCAATGCCTTTGCCGAGGACGCCAAGGCGGCACACGATGCCGGCATGAACGCCCATCTGTCCAAACCGCTCGACTTTAACAAGCTCAAAAACATACTCGCCCGCATCAAGAAAAACGGATCCGTTTCGCTATAGTTTGTGCTCAACCACCACGCACGACCAGAAAGGAAGCCAACGATGTTTAGGCCCTTACGTCGAAAGAAACGCGCCATCACCGACAAGGAAGCGCGCGAACTGCTCGCTACCTGCAAGCGCGGCGTCTTTGCCGTCAACGGCGACGATGGCTACCCGTACGCCATTCCCGTCAACTACTTCTTTGACGCCGAGCACGACAAGATTTATTTCCATGGCGCCAAGGCTGGCCACAAGGTCGACGCACTCAAGCGCGATGACAAGGTCTGCTTTACCGTTTACGGAAACGAGTGGTACCAGGACGGCGACTGGGCTCCCTACGTTATGAGCACCGTCGTCTTTGGCCGTTGTCGCCTGGCGAATGACACCCCCGCGTTTATCGAAGACAAAGTCCGCCAGCTCGCCCTTAAGTACTACCCTTCTGCCGAGGAAGTCGAAGAGGAAATCGCCAAAGACATTAAGGGCGTCCAGCTCTACGAGATTACGATTGAGCATCTTTGCGGCAAGCAAATTCAGGAAAAGTAAGCCCCCCCAGCAGGCCTCACAAATAGCAATATGGCCCGGTTCCAACCAACCTTGGAACCGGGCCATATGCTTATGAAGCGTCGGCGGCGATGTGCGCTAGTGCCTCAACGAGCTCCTGCGAGCTCACGGGTTTACTCAGGTGCGCGTCCATGCCCGCCTCGCGCGAAAGCCTGCGGTCGTCGGCAAAGGCGTTGGCGCTCACGGCGATAATCGGCGTGGTCGCGGCATCCTCGCGATCGAGCGCTCGAATCTGACGCGTGGCCTCAAGGCCATCGATGCCAGGCATCATGATGTCCATCAACACCACGTCGTACACGTGCGGTGCGCTCGCGGCAAACGCCTCAACGGCAGACTCGCCATCCTTAGCATGCGTCACGACGGCACCGGCACGGCTGAGCGTAAACTGCGCGATCTCGGCATTCAGATCGTTATCCTCTACGAGCAAAACGCGCAAGCCCTGGAGCGCATCGCCATCGCCCGCATCCGCGCGAACTGCCTGAGGAATCTCGGAGCGCTTGCATTTCTCGAACGGCAGGCGGATGGTAAACGTCGTCCCCTGCCCCAAGACGCTCGTAAAGCTCATGGTTCCGCCCATAAGCTCGACCAGCTGTTTTGCGATAGGCGCGCCCAGGCCAGTTCCCGACGAAGCGCCTTCCACCTGCTGCTCCTCGCGGCAAAACGGCTCGTAGAGGTGCCGTTGGAACTCCTCGCTCATGCCAATACCGTTGTCGGCGATCGTGTATTCATAGACGGGGACGCCATCCGCTGGCTCCACCTCGCGGCACGCCAGGCGAACATAGCCGCCCTGGCGGTTGTACTTGACGGCATTGCCGGCAATATTGAGCAACAAGCGCTTGAGGTGCGTCACGCTCACCCGCGCATAGGGATGATTAAGCGTCTGCTGGTCGCAGATAATTGTCACCAGACGCTCCTCGGCCTGGCGCTCCAGAATATCGCGCACTTCACAGTTGAGGGCCACCAAATTTATGGGCACGAGGTTCAGGTCGACCTGCCCGCTCTCCAGGCGACTCATATCGAGTGCCTCGTTGGCAAGGTCGAGCAGCAGTCCCGATGCCGTCCAGATTTTTGAGCGGCACTCAGTCTGCTTTTGCAGATCGTCCGCATTGGCATCGCCAACCTCGACCATGCCGCGAATGCCGTTGATGGGCGTGCGCAGATCGTGGCTCATGCGACGCAGAAACTCCGTCTTTGCCGAGTTGGCGGACGAGGCCTCACGCGCCGCCTTTGCCAGCTTGTCGCCATAGTCGCGCTCCTGCTGCAGTAAGTCCGTCAAACGTCGGCGATCAGCGCGGCGACGCACCGTCACAACAACGGCTATAACACCGCTGTAGAGCGCCAGCACGCCGGCAGCAACAGCCGCTACAACCTCAAAGTAACGCCGGGCCGAGGCATAGGTGTACACATAGAATTTGTGCGCTTTTCCAAATGTGCCCAAATACCACTCGCCGTCGGCGTTAACCAATCTGACCTTACCAGCCAGGCATCGATCCTTAATACCGTCGACAATGAAGACGTCCGTCGCAGGCAGATCGAATACGCCCAATACGGTAGGTTTAACGGCATTGGTCGCAACGACCTTGCCGTCGCTTTCGATCACGATATTGCCGCTATCGATGGTTTCATAGCCATCAAGCAAGCTCTGCAGTTTGAGCGTATTGCTTGCAACCGCCTTCGCGCTCTGATGCCTTACCGCGATAACGATGCCCTCGCCATCCCGCCGGGTCACGCAACCAATGTCTGCGACCGAATCATCCGCAAGCGTGATGCGGGCGGTATAGGACTTAAGCGGATGAGTTGCCACCTCAAGCACGGGTGATTCTTTGAGATACGTAGCGAGCGACCCGTAGTCCACATCGCCCGTCGAGGACTCGGACACCAAATTGCCCGATGCGTCCGTCACGATCAGCGCGCTCACGTTGAACTGATCGGCATATTGCTCCAGCATGGCGTTATCCACCGAACCGTCGCGCTCCATATCGCGAGCCGCCTCTCCGGCAATCTCCATAACGCGAATCAGGTTTTTGGTCGTATAGGCGCTGTTAAATGCATCGTAGGAAAGGCTCTGCGTCGCCACGTAATCGACAACGTCGGCAAAGCGCTGCTCGGCTTGGGCCGTCGTGTAACCGTAGCTCATCATGCCGGCAACAACCGAGAGCACTATCCCCAGCAGAGCGACAAGGAGCCATGCCCCTGCCGAACGATTGCCCCGCTCCTGAGCAGCGTGGTCGGGCGCATCGATCATGACAGGCCCTCCATATTCAAAAATGGCGAAGGGTCATCGAAGTACTTTGACACCAGGCGTTCCATGGTGCCATCGGCAAGCATTTCTTGGTAGGCATGAGTGAGCTTGACGTCGATGCCACGCGTATCGTTGATATCGAAAGCGGTGCCCAAACCGACCTCTAGCAGCGGCTCATCCAAAATGCGATATGTCACACCATAGTCTTTTTCGTAGGTGAGGAACGAGGACTCATGCGCGGCGATAGCGTCGACCAGGCCCTCGACGAGCGCCGGGTTCAGGTATGAACCGTCCGAAAAGCTGTAGAGTTCCTTGATCTGCGGAACGTTTTGATTTATGCGATTGAGCAAAATACCCTCGGGCTTGGTGGTGGACTGGACCGCCATGACCTTATCCTCAAGATCGGCAAGCGTGTAGATATCGCTCTGGGGATCGACCGCGACCACCTGGCGGCTCGCAAGGTACGGGCCGGCCCAACGATACTCGTTTTCGCGACCCGTCATGCTAAAGCTGCCCATGACGCAATCGAGCTCGCCGCTCGCCAGCAGCTCTTTCTTCTTTTCCCAATCGATCAGCTGGTACTTTGGCTTGTAACCAATGCGGGCCAAAGCCTCGATTAGTATCTCGACATCCAGGCCAACGATATCGCCGTACTCGTCGGTATACACAAACGGCGGATAGAGGTCGCTGCCAACGTTGAGCGTCTTAAGGCTGTCGTCTTTGGCCTGCGAGGCGTCCAGACCTTCTAATGCAGACGTCGAGGCTCTGTCATTCGACCCGGAACAGCCGGCTATCGCTACGACAAAGGCACACGCTACCGCAAGCGCGGCAAACAACGATATGGACACCGAGCGGCGAGGTCTTTTCATCGAGCTCCAGAAGATCCTGTTTACAGACTGAAATGGCTAAAGATAATAGCAAACGAAACCACTCGAGCGTCCAATGGTTACAGACGTTTTACCATGCGGGGCCTTCCAGCCGACTTGGCAGAAGGCCCCGCATGCAGTGCACACTTACCGCGCATTAAAAACGTAGCGGTCCAGGCGGTCGCACGCTTCCCTTACGCGCGAAAGCGGCAGCGCCAGATTCACACGAATGTGGCAGGGTCCATGGAACGGGCGGCCGTCCTGATACCCCACGCCCACGCGCGCCCCCTCGTCGAGCAGCCACTGAATATCGCGGCCATGCTCGCGGCACCACTCGGTGCAGTCAATAAACACCATGTACGTGCCCTGCGGACGTGAAAACGCGACGCCCTTCCAGTGTTTTTCTGCATACGTGCAGAAGTACTCGATATTGCCGGCAAGCACCTGGTTGAGCTTGTCCACCCACTCGTAGCCCTGCGGCTGGTAGGCACCGATAAGCGCATGCATGGAGAGGACATTCATTTCGTTGTAGTGGGTCTTGTTGGACACGGCGCACATGCGGTCGCGCAGCGTCTCGTTGTAGATAATGTGGTAGCTGCCGACCAGACCCGCCAGGTTAAACGTCTTGCTCGGCGCATAGAGGGCAACCGTGCGCATGCGGGCATCCTCGCTCACCGACTGCGTCGGGATGTGCTTGTGCCCCGGCAGGATGATATCGGACCAAATCTCGTCCGAGATCACCACGCAATCGTGCTGGCGATAGATGTCCATGGCGCGCTCGATCTCGTCACGCTCCCATACGCGGCCGCAGGGATTGTGCGGTGAGCAGAACACCGCGGCATGAATGTGGTTTTGGGTGAGTTTGCACTCCATGTCCTCAAAGTCCATGCGCCACACGCCCTGGTCGTCGAGCTTAAGCGGGCTGTGGACAATGCGATAGCCCGCGGCTTCGATAGACTTGGTAAAGCCGATGTAGGTGGGGCTATGGACCAGCATCGCATCGCCTGGCTGGACATACGCGCGCAGCGTCGACACGACACCGCCCAGCACGCCGTTTTCGTAGCCGATATGCTCAGGTGCCAGGCCCTCGACGCCATTACGGCGGCTCTGCCATTCGATGATGCGGTCGAAGTACTCGGGGCGCGGGTTAAAGTAGCCAAACATGGGGTGCTGGGCACGCTGAATGATGTGTTCCTGGACCGTGGGCACCGTGGCAAAGTTCATATCGGCCACCCACATGGGAATGCGGTCGAAGCCCTCGTCGGGTGCGTTCGGAGCCATACCGGGGATCTCGCCCCAGGAGTCAACGGCGATGGAGTCCATGCCGTGGCGGTCGATAAGCGAACTAAAGTCGTATTTCATGCTGAACTCCCGTGCAAAGTGATTGTTTTGGTAGGCGTTATTGTCCACCAGCACGGGCGATTTTGGCATGGGGTTTGGCGCTTAATTTGACGGGTGCGGACGAATGGCTGGTTAGTCTTGCGCGTCGTTGACGGCGACTACGGTTAGCTGGGTTTCATCGACCGTAAAAGATATGTCGAGCCCAGCGTAGGCCAGGTGATAGACGCGGTTTGGCTCGTGTTTGCTGCCCGCGCGGCGCGGATCTTGGCGAAGAACCTCGACCAGACCGGGGAGCTTTGCAGGCGAGACCATGTCTTGAAGCGCTTGCGGGAACTCAACGTCGAGCTCTTGCCACGGGGCATTCTCAATCCAGCCACCGGTCGCATCCGGATGACAATCCGCAAACGGAATGTAGGGCTTGATGTCATAGATGGGCGTGCCGTCGCGCAGGTCGGCGCCCAGCACGTGGATGATGGGGCCGTTGTCGGTGAGCTCAACGTGATCGAGCTTTACGCAGGTAAGTCCGATGGGATTGGGGCGAAACGGGCTGCGCGTGGCAAAGACGCCCACGCGCTCGGCTCCGCCCAGACGCGGCGGGCGCACGGTCTTCGACCACTTGACGTTGGTGCCGGACCTGTCCTGCGACTTGGCATCGGCAGCTATGTCCTTAGCCGTGCCGCCGGGCGTTCCGTTTTCAAAGCGCCACAGCAGCCACAGGTGAGAGAAGGAGTCCAGACCCTCAACCGCCGCATTGGAGGCAAATTCCTGCTCAAAGACGATGCGTCCCTGCAGATGGGGCGCCAAAAAGCTGTTGCGCGGAATGCCGAATTTCTGCGGCAGGTCGGTATGTATGTGTGCAATAGGTTCCATGCCGGTCATTGTACGGCATGGAGGCGTGGAACGTTGTGCGCAATTCTTCGCCGCGGTCCCCCGTCGTGCAACCAACGGTTGCTTGGAAGGGCGCCTGCCGCCGCATATGCTTAAGCCATCAACCAGCAGAAAGGAGCCGCTATGGCCTTTGCAGAAAAGCTCATTGCTGTCCGTCGCGCCCACCACCTCACCCAAGAGCAACTCGCCGCCAAGCTCTTCGTCACACGCCAAGCCGTGAGCCGCTGGGAACGCGGCGAAGTCACCCCTGGCATCGACATGATGAAGCTCATTGCCGCCGTAACCGGAGAGCCGCTGCCCCACCTGCTCGAAATGCCCGAGCACTATTGCCAGAGCTGCGGCATGATACTCACGCCCGAAGACTGCGGCACCGACGCCACGGGCGCCACGACCGACCATTACTGCAAGTGGTGCTACGACCACGGCAAGTACACCTACGACACCACCATGGAGGCGATGATTGAGGATTGTGCCCCGCGGCTGGCGCAAAACACCGGCATGTCGCTCGACGAAGCCGTCTCGCTCATGGGCGCCGTGCTGCCGCAACTGGAGCGCTGGCACACCGTGCAGGAAAACGAAGAGCGCTACGGCGCCGAAGCGCGGGCGCGCTATGGCAATGAGGCTATCGATGCAGCAAACGAAACGTTACTGGACATGAATCCTCAGACATGGAACGACATGAAGGAACTTGAACGCGCTGTCCTGGACCAGCTCTCGATTGCCATGGGCGACGGCGATGCGGACGGAAGCGAGGCTCGCAAGCTTGTCGCGATGCATCGTCGATGGATTGGCCTTAACTGGGGACACGAGCCCCAAGGCGAAGCGTACCTGGGCCTCGCCCACGGCCATCTTGCCGATCAGCGCTTTATCGACTACTACGACAAGCCCTGCGGCACCGGAGCCACGGCGTTTCTGGTACAGGCCATCGAGTCGTCGTTAACGCGCGCATAGACCGCGGCGGCTTTGGGTATTTCAATCAAAACCTCAACCGATTGGAGACCCATGGCTACTGATCATGAGCTCGCGCTCTACGTTATGACTGGCTGCCCGTATTGCTTAAAGGTCAAGCGCTTTTTGGCCGATAACGGCGTAACCATTCCCGAGCGCAATATCTCGACCGATACCGAAGCCGAGCAGACACTCATCGTCGTCGGCGGAAAGCGCCAGGTTCCCTGTCTGCTCATTGACGGAGAACCACTCTACGAATCGAACGACATTATCGCGTGGGTACAGAAGAACCTGCTCTAGCACGCGCATCCCGTCCGTCCAAGGCCCCACCCCATACGGCCTAAACATGTACACCAGCATCCAAAGTCGACATTTTTCGACATCTTTGGATGCTGGCGTACAGCTTTTTGGTAGTCATGGACGCTCTTGGCCGGCTAATTGTTTGAGGAGACCTTTGGATTATGGCTGTTTGACGCCTCTGGAAAGGTTTCCGAGAGGGCTGTGGTCAAAAAAGGGCAAATATGAGTACTGCTACCTGTTTAGTAGCAGCGATTTTGATCACTTCAGGAACTATTCAACGTTCCACTCGTCCGCAGACGACGTTATTTCTCCTCATATGTTCAATAAAAGTAGCTCTTAATGGGAATAAATCTCATCAGGAGCTACAATTTATAGCAAATAAATGCAACCATAATGGCAACAGTACTCATATTTGCCCTTTTTTGACCACGACCCTCCAGAATAGTCGCTGAGAGCGACACTAAATGACAAAATCCGACACTTGAACGTTCTTATATGAGTAGCCATTAAAGGACACCTAACGACTACTCCCATTCGCGACACACTGTGTCGCGAATTAAGCTGGCCCCATTACCGAAGACCAGTGAGAGCTCCTGCCCAGAATCTCAATAGCTTAATAAAGGGCTCCCCTCCGGAAGTTCAATGAGCATCCAAATTCCAAGCTGAAAAGCAAAGGAGTATCGAAGCCGTCAATGCTCATTTCCTATCGAACAGGCAGGTCAAAACAAGCTAATTAGCCCGATGAACTGCTTGTATTTTTGTCTACAAAATTGTATACAAAAAGAGAATCCGAGAACCGGCGCTCGACATTATGTCGATCGATAGGAGGCGCCATGGATGCTAAGCAGCTCGAAAAGATGATGGGGTTTGCTCCCGGAGAGTTGAAGAAAGCCGCGGAAGCCTACGAAAAAAATGAGTGGCCGAAAGGTCACACCATCAAGTTGGGAAGGCCACCAATCTCCGATGAGCCGAGCGTCGTTATATCAGCACGTGTGGGCGAATCGATTCTTGAGGCGTTTGACGAAAAAGCCAAACGCCATGGGCAAACACGCACGGAGCGGCTCAGAGAGCTCATTACACTTGATGCACTGATTGCCTAGGCCCGCTCCCCCGTCGGACCCAAACATGTACACCAGCATCCAAAGTCGACATTTTTCGACATCTTTGGATGCTGGTGTACATGTTTTTGCTACATAGTCGTTGGGGACGTCCTTAAATGACCAGTCGTTAAAGAACGCCCCCGATGACTAGTTAGCCGTGGAAGCGAGCTGTGGGTGCAAGCGGCTGTTCACGAAAGACGCGCTCGACGGCAGCGCGGTATTCGTCGACCTTTTTGGTCTTGCGTACGATCTTGTGGACGGTAGCGGGATCAGCGAAAGCGCACTTGGCGTAGAACCACCACTCCTTCATGCGGAAGACCGCATTGCCGCCAATCTCTTCTGCATATGCCGCAAACAGCGTGTCGTGGAAGCGCTGCAGCTCAGCAGCCGTTGCAGCAGGGCCGCCCTTGACCATGCGAGCCAGAGCGGGGTTCGCGAGCAGGCCACGCCCCAACATCACATGGCGCGTGCCGGGATAGGCCTCCACCAGCGCGTCCATATCCTCAAGATCAAAAATGTCACCGTTATAGGCCACGGGGAACGGCGCACGCTCCAGCGTCTCGCCATAAAACTCTTTGCGCGGCAAGCCCGTATAGCGGTCCTTCTGTACGCGCGGATGCACGATCAGCTCTGCCAACGGCATGCGGCAATACAGATCGAGCACGCGCTCGTATTCGTCGTCATTCTCCAGCCCCAGCCTGGTCTTTACCGACACCGGCAACGGCGACCGCTCGCACACATCGCTTAAGAACGCCTCGAGCTCGTCGAGATTGCGCAAGAAACCCGAGCCCTTGCCCTTGGCGACAACCGTTCCCGAAGGGCAACCCAGGTTGAGATTGACCTCGCGGTAGCCCATGTCGGCGAGCACCTGTGCCGCCCACACAAACTCGTCCGCGTTCTTGGACATCAGCTGAGGCACCACGTTGAGCCCCTGGTTATTGGCAGGATCGATCTCCTTAAACGCCTTGCCGCCAAAGCGGTTTCCCACCCGCGGCGGCGGCAAAAACGGCGTGTAATAGCAATCGAGCGCACCGAAGCACTCCGCATGCACGCGACGGAACACATGCCCGGTAATCCCCTCCATAGGGGCCAGCGAAAGGATCATCTACTCTTCTCTCATATCAACACAACAAAGGGGCCGTCCCTTTGTCACATGCATTATGCCTTGCGCTTCAGGCGATTCACAAGGAAGAGGTAGCTACTGAACGATGACCACCCTCCAGCCGCACCCCATACAACGAGGTTTAATACTTTTCCCGAGAAGTGAACGAGTGAAAACGGGCCCCCGAAGCATCGGCACTTTCGAGATGCAATTTCCTGCGGTTTTGCCAGCAAAATCCTGCGGGTTTGACGTCTAAAAATGTCGATGCTTCGGAGGTCCAAGTATGGCCGTTCACTTCTCGGAAAAGTATTAGACCTCGATTTACATGCCACTCAATGTGACAAAGTGGCTGCTCCTTTGTCACATTCGATGAAAAAGGGCACCGATGTTAGTCGATGCCCCAAAGCGGCTGCAGGTTAAGCCCTACAGCGTATGTCTAAGACGAATCGAACTATTCGTCCCAGGAGAGGTTCTTACCAGTCTTTTTTGCCAGCAGCAAGAACAGGCCGATAATAACGTTGCATGCGATGCAGAAGATGAAGACGCCCTGGAAGGAGCCGACAAGCTCATAGACCTTCATCATAACGGGCATGCCAAAGGCGCCGACGATATAGCCCACGGAGCAGATCAGCGCGAAGATGCGACCGAAATCGCGGGAGCCAAAGACATCCATAACCAAAACGGTCAGGGCAGTGCCAGCGATGACGTACATTACGTCGTTCACGCCTGCTGCGAGGATGCTGAGCGTCGAGTTGCCGCTGCTCATCATGAGCATGACAAAGGAGAGGATGGAGACAGCGAGCCAGCCCAGAATGGCCTTCGTGCTGCCGAACCTATCGCAAGTGGTGCCGACGATCGGATTGAGGAACAGATCGAAGAGCGATGCAGCGGATACCATGAAGCCGCCCACCATGGGGCTAAAACCAACCTCGGAAGCATACGTCGGGAAGAGCTGGTTCATGCAGCAAGTGAGCTGAACGAGACAGAGGAAGCCGATGCAGAAGAAGAAGGCAGGCGACTTAATGGCGCGCGCATAGCTAACGCCACGCGTGCTATCCTCGGTCGTCTCCTCGGTCTCGGTGACCGTCTCGCCCTCGACGTAGCCATAGGGCAGCATGCCCTTGTCCTGAGGCTTATAGCGAATAATCAGGACGGAAGCGGGGAGAATGAGCACGGCGGAGACGCCAGCGAGCACCAGATAGCCAGTCCTCCAGCCAGCGGCCTCGATGACAGAGGTGATGACGGGGCTCATGATGAGCATGTAAATCGAGTTCACTGCCCAAGCGAGACCGATTGCCAGGCCACCAGATTTTTTGAACCACTGGTCAATAACGTCGGACATGGCGACGCCGGTGGTGAAGGCGAAGCAAACGCCAATCAGGGCGCCAGCGGCGATGAACATCCAGACTTCGGTGTAGAAGGCCATGCCTGCGCCGGCAGCAAGCAAAATAAGCTCGACAACGGGGAGCCAAACCTTGCCAACGACCTTGGGAATGAGTTTTCCGACAAACGGAAGAGCTGCCGCAAGACCAATGAGCGTTGCGGTGAAGTAATACGAGAAGATGGAATAGTCAAACCCGAACTCCTCGCACACGGGTGCGACGAAGGAGCCCGCGATGACGCTATAGGATCCGGTCGTGCCGGCAGACATAAGGCCGAGCGCGATTACGAGAACCCATGCGTAAACCTTGCTGCTCTTTAACTTTGCATTTTCCATTGATACAGCTCCTAGAGACCCAGAAGGGCACACATAACGGCCTTGATGGTGTGCTGACGGTTCTCTGCCTCACGGAAGATGACCGAAGCGTTGGCCTCAAAGCACTCGTCGGCAATCTCAAAGCCCTCGGTGATGATTTCGCGATGGAGGTCGTTCTTGCACTGGTCGAGGAGCATTTTGCCGACACGGTGATCTGCGTTATGGACAGAGGGAAGCTCATGCATGCAGAAGATGTCGGGATTGTTGGTGCGCTTGCACAGCTCGCTGGTGACGCGATAGGGGTACAAAGACTCGGCATCGCCCAGCCAGGAGTTGTAGTCGTCGGGATCCAGAACCTCTTCGCCGCACTCGGGGTTGATGTAGCGCCACTCCTCGGTAACGATAACGTCAACGCCATCCAGGGCATCGAGGTCAGAGGTGATGGTAAAGGTCCTATTGGGAGCGTACTTGGCGTAGCAGGCCTCCACCTCTTCGATCATTTCCTTGCACATCTGATGACGGAGGTCGTCGGGGCCGATGGCGAGGAAGTCCATGTCGAGCATAGCGCACAGACGGCCATACCACACCGGGGCGCCGGCGCAGTTGCCAACGAAAGCCATCTTCTTGCCGCGGCTCGTACGCAAACCGCCCCATTGCTCTTCCATCGTAAGAGCGTCAGCGAGCATCTGAGTCGGGTGATCGCCGAGAGTAAGGGCATTGATGACCGGGATGTCAACCAGGTCGGCGACGTCATAGAGGAACTGCTCGTCCTTCTGTGCGCGATAGACGATGAGATCATACATGCCGTTAAAGACGCGCATGGCGTCCTTGACGGTCTCGCAGTCACCCATGTGGGAGTTGGTCAGATAAGTGAAGCCCATGCCCAAATCGTTGCAGGAGGTCTCGAATGCGCAACGAGTACGGGTCGAGCCCCACTCAAAGTTGGCGAGGACGTTTTTGCCGGGGAAGTAGCGCTGGTCGACACCAGACTTCTTCTGAGCCTTAAGGTTCCAGGCAAGATCGATGAGATAGCGGAAATCCTCGGAGGAGAGATCATGGATGTTGATGTAGTCGCGACCGCGGAGGCTGTTGTTCATGCCTATTTCCTTTCGAATTATTATCAAAATTATTGTTGAATGTGTCCCCGAGGAAAACACGGATATCCCTCGGGGAGCGGTACATGTGGCGCCTAAGCCAAAGAGCGCAGGCTCTAAGGCTCACTAACGACTGGCCGCCACGTCCTTAGTCCAGCAGTGCACGCCGCCGCCGGACAGGTTAAGCGCGAGGGAATCAATCATGATGACCTTGCGATCGGGGAAGCAGCTCTCAAGAACTGCCTTGGCCTGCTCATCCTTCTCTTTCACGACCTCGCTCATGCCCTCGTGGTAATAACGCTGGCCAAGAACGACGCCGTTGCAAATCAGGAAGTTGCAGTAGCTCGCTGCGGCGTAGAAGTGGACGGGGCCCTCGGGCCAGGGGGTGCCATCCATAAACTTGCCGCCCATTTCGTCGATGAAGCCCTTATAGAGCTCGTAATCTTCATCGCCAGGGGCGATAACGACTTCAATAGGCTCGGCGGTGGGCATACGAACGATCTCGAAGGGCTTGCCCTCCCAGTCCGTTTCGTTGCTCAGGATCTCGTAGGCTGCCTCAATGCGGCGACGAGACTCTGCTCCAGCCTTGCTCGAGGCTGCCTCTTCATCGGACACCTCGGCAAGAAGAATCTTGTTCGGAGTGATAAAGCGACACATCTCATCAATGTGAGCTGCAAAGCTCATGCCAAAGACGGGAGTTCCGTCTTCCTTCTCGTCGAGGATGCCCAGTCGATAGTCGTCGTCCTCGAGCATAGGCTGCGGAAGCCAGATAACCTTGTTGAGGTTGTAGATGCGCTTATACTCGGCCTCTATTTCCTCTTTCGTGAACTCGGGATTACGCTTGCGGCATTCCGTGTCCTCGATGGCGATCAGAGTGCCGTGACCGTCAAACTCGCGGTCGCCGCCCTCCGAAACCATTTCGGAATTGACGATATCGAAGCAACCGAGCGCAACCGCCATGTGAACGGCTGCCTTACGTGCGGACTGGCACTCCGGGGAGTTCTTGTCCCACACGCCGTAATAGGTCCAAGCGGGGTTGACCATATAAGAATGGCCCTTGTCGTCGACCATGATGCTGGGACCGTTGTCGCGGACATAGAAGTTGGAGTCTTCGAACTGCGTGATCTCGATGCGATCGAGATCAACCCCCTCCTCCTTCAGGCGCGAGCAAGCCTCCTCATAGGAGCCGGGGGTGCAGCAATTGAGGTTGACCGTAACGTCGCCATACTCGAGCAGAGCCTTGATCACGTCAACGCAGGGCTGGCGGTTATCGTAGCCCTCTGCACGGATGTAATCGGGAAGCCATGTCACATAGACGTTGGAGCGCTTCTCGAACTCGCCCGGCATACGATAGTTCTCGTACATGGTTGGTCCTTCCGTCGGGTTTCCCGCGATGCTGTCCGGCCGCGACAATAGCGGGGTTTCACCTGCTATAGTACTACTATACCTACCGTTCGGTAGATAATTTTGAATAATTGCCGCTCGCCTACTGATACATACCGTTCGCCGTATATAGTGGTCATGTTTGGACACGAATTGATGTTCCGTTGCCATCCTTAATAATGTTGGTAGTGCGGAAGTGATTTGCAATGGAGAAATGCAGCGTGAGCACAAGAAAAAAAATATTGGACGCAATGTACGATCTTGTGGCAGAAGTCGGTTATGACAAAGCGTCTATCGGAAAGATTTGCGACTTTGTCGGTATATCCAAGCCGTCGGTGTACTACTACTTTCCCTCAAAAGAGGAGATTTTCACTACGCTCTTGGACAGCATGTTTCCGACCATCGACTATCAGCGCGACTACTCGCTAATAGTCGATAGGGACGGGTTCAAGGCCGCGCTTATCGAGCTCGGCAATTCAGTTATAGGTGGCTATCGAAGCGATGAAAAGCGCCGGCGCGTGCTGGCCGAGGTTAGCGTCCAAGCAAATCGAATTCCTGCAGTTCAGGAACGTCAAGCGACGGCGACCAAACGAACCATGGATGCGCTTAAAGACATCCTTCTTCATGGTGTAGAGATTGGCGCGTTTTCCGATAGTGCCGACGTGATGCTCTACGCACAAATTCTTTATACCGTTCTGGAGGGAGCGAGCAATACGGTCGCTCAAGGTGAGGATATCGATGAAAAAGCGGTTTGGGCGGGAATAGTCGAGCTTATGTTCAAATAAACCAGCCAAGCTGAAGCGCATGTTGGCACCCATGGTGCCTGCGGGCAACCTTTAAAACGAAAACAGGGGTCGACTCCAGTCTGGCTTGGAGTCGACCCCTGTTGCGTGGCAATCTATGCCGATGCAAATCGGCGCTTATTACTTTTCAGCAGCCTTATTGAGAAAGCCGGAAACGATAGCAAACGCAGCAATCATAAGGTTGCAGGCAATGCAGAAGATAAATACTCCCTGGAATGACCCCGCCATGCCGTAAACCTTCATCATGACCGGCATTCCAAAAGCACCGACGACATAGCCCGCTGAGCAAACGATCGAATAGATCCTTCCAAAATCGCGTGATCCAAAGAGCGAGAGTAGAAGCATCGGCATTGCGGTTCCAACGATGGCGAACATGACATCGTTTACACCAGCTGCAATGATGGAAACGGTCTCATTGCTTCCGCCAATGATAAGAAGCAGGAATGAAAGAATGCTGACACCTGTCCATGCGACCGTTGCTTTAATAGCGCCAAGCTTGTCGCATGTTTTGCCCACGAAGGGATTTAGGAAGATATCGGAGAGTGAAGCTGCCGAGACCATTAAGCTTCCTACGATAGGATTGAAACCGACCTCGCTTGCATAGGTTGGAAACAGCTGGTTCATGCAGCAGGTGAGCTGCGCCACGCAAAGCAAGAGGACGCAGAGAATAATAGACGGCGTTTTCGCGGCATCGCGGAGTGCCATGCCCGAAAGAATATCTTCCTGCTCATCGGCGCTGCAGCTCTCATGGGTTTCGGAGGCGGTCTCTCCGTACGGAAGCATGTTGCGATCAGAGGGGTTAAGGCGAATGATAAATGCGCTTGCAGGCAAAATCATAGCTGCAGAAACGGCCGCAAGCACGATGTATCCCGTACGCCAGCCTTGCTGCTCGATGACCAGCGTAATGACAGGACTCAATAACAGCGTACAGAGAGAATTAACGCCCCAAGCGAGGCCGATGGCAAGACCGGACGATTTGCTGAACCATTGGTCAATGACATCGGACATGCAGACGCCCGTTGTAAACGAAAAGCAGATGCCGATCACTGCGGCGGAGACGGTGAACATCCAGACCTCGGTGTAGAACGCCATTGCGGCGCCGGCGGCAATAAGGACGAGTTCAATGCAAATATGCCATGGTTTGCCGATTACTTTTGGAATGAAGCGACTCAAAAGCGGAAGCCCAAGCGCAAGGCCAAGAAGAATCGCGGTGAAATAGAAAGAAAAAGAAGTGTAGTCAAAGCCCAGATCTTCACATACTGGAGCAACGAATGAGCCGGCAATAATGCTATATGTGCCAGTTGTTCCGGCGGACATTAAGCCGAGCGCAATAACGACGACCCAAGCAAATGCGCCGCTTTCACGGAGACAATCTTTTTTGGCTGGTGTGGTGAGAGTCATGGTTGCTCCATTTCTATCGGCAATACATCCTATATGCCTACCGATAGGTATATAAACCAGAGGACTCTTCGTCAAGCATTAAGCGGGGGGAGGGAGTTCTTAACCTGCCGAACGGTAATTAGACCCCGATTTCGCAAGGGTCTCAATGTGACAAAGGGACTGTCCCTTTGTCACATTATTCGGAGCGCAGGGCTTCCACGGGATCCTTTTTGGATGCGCTGCGGGCAGGCAGCAGGCCGGCAACGACCGTCAACAGCACCGAAATCGCGATGAGCACTAGCGCATCCCGCACGGGCAGGCTCATCAGATTGGGTACCTGTTTGGCCGCAAGCGCCCAAGCATTGACCGGGAAGCTCACGGCCACCACGACGACAATGGCAAAGACGCCGGCGATGAGGCCTTCGATAAAGGTCTCGGCATTGAATACGTTGGCCACGTTGCGCTTCGACGCGCCGATCGCGCGCAGGATGCCGATCTCCTTCTTGCGCTCCAGTACGCTGATGTAGGTGATGATGCCGATCATGATGGAGCTCACGAATGCGATGAGCACCAAGCTGATGGTGTTCACGATGTCGGTCACCGAACCCATGATGATGCCCATGTAGTCGGTATACGAGATTGCCTGCCCGTCGTGGCCGGCGGTTTTGACCTGCTTGTTGTACGCATCGATGTGATCAAGCACACGCTCCTTGGCCTCAAAGTCGCGCGGGAAAATCTTGACCGAAATGGGGTCCGCTTCGTCCGCATAGCCCAACGTGGTCAGATTGTTGTCGTAGGTGAGCTTCGACGCCTTCGCATAGCTCATCATGAGCGAACTCAGGTCCTCGGCATCCATGTTGAAATGGATGGCACGAGCAAAGGCGCTCGCATCCACGTGCATGGCGCTCGCCAGGTTGGCAAAGCTCGACGACATCTGCGTCGCCATCTGGCCCATAAGCCCTGCCGCGCCCGCCTTGAGCTGGGACGATACCGTCGACGCTATCTGCTCGCTGATTGCCTTCATCACCTGACCCATAGCCTGCTGCAGATACGGAGCCAGCTGCTTTTGCACATAGTCGGTCATCGCCTGCTGCAGGCGCTCGGCCAGGGCATCGCCGCCAAGCGCTTTGAGCTGTGCCAAGACTTGCTGGGCTGCGGCATCATTCTCAAGATACGCCGAGAATGCGGCAGCAAGCTTTGACGCGTCCTTAAGATCTTCGGGCGACAGCACCTTAAACTGATCGGAGCGCATAAAGCCCTCAAACAGCTGGTTGGCAAGCGTTCCCACCTGCTGCATTTGCTCGGGTGTGAGCTCCAAGCCATCGAAAATCCCCGAGAAATCTGGCGTCGGCGCTTTTGCCATAATGTCACCAAAGTCAATATCCTTCCCAACACCCGAAAGGTCGATATCCAACCCGGACAAGTCAAGACCCGACAGGTCCATACCGCCGGCAGCGCCCGAGAGCGCAGACGCATCGAACGAGAACGCGCTCTTGAGCGCCGCCTCGTCCACACTGAACATGCTGCCCAGATCCACGCCTTGCTTGGCCTCGCCCTGCAGCTCATCGAAAGACTTGCCCGTAAAGACATCCGTCTCGGGGTGGGCGAGTTGCTCCTGCACAATCTGCGAATCAGCGGCGCGTTCCATAAGCTGGCGAGTCAGCGCATGCGTATAGGCAATGCCCGGGGACAACGCGCTCGCATTGGCTGTCTCGTTAGGTCGCACCACGCCCACAATGTGCACGTCGATACCGTCGGCAACCTTGGCTGCCATAAAGTCGGCGTCGCCAGACATATCGGTCCATATGCCGGTCTCTTCGTTTTTGCGATACGCATCGGCCGGCGACAGCACCTTAAACGTCGTGGACAGCGCATCGTCGTAGGTAAATTCGGTGCCGGTCTCGGGCGTTTCGACCCCACCGTCAGCCGTCATAGCGCTGTTTACCAGATCGTTGAGCTCATTGATATCCAGCGCGCCGATGCTGTAGAGCGTGTAGTCGCCCACCGTGCCACGACTCGAGAGCACCATCACGGCTTCGTTGGCAGACGTGGGCCAATGACCGGCGACGACATCGTACTGGCTGTCGAGCAGGCTCTGGTCGTCAATCATCTCGTTAAAGACCGAGGTTCCCATGGATTCCATGCTCACCGTTGCCGCCGAGCTCGCGCCTCCGCTCATGGCCTCGGTCATAGCGTTGGGAACAAGCCGGACGGGCTTCTCGTCGCCCTTGCCGGCACGATAGACAACCGGCGATACACCGTAGCCGTACTGAATGGCGTTGACTTCTTTATCGATGCCGTCGCCACCGGCATCGAGCCATGCCTTAAAGCTCGTCATGTCGTTGGACTTAACACTTGCGAACATATCCTTTACGGCCGTGACCACAGGAATCTTATCGGTTCCCTTAGCTTTGCCGCCGGTGTCGCCGTCAGACGAGTCCTCGCCCTTGGACGCCTCCCCTTCCGTAGTCTCGTGCCCGCCCATCATGGACGACAGGTCGTAATCCTGCTTGGAGATCGTAAGCGGATAACTCGAGAGCGTATCCTCCTCGACCTTTTTGATGTAATTGTTCACGCCATTAGAGAGCGCCAGAATCGCCGCGATGCCGATAATGCCAATCGACCCCGCAAAGGCCGTCATGGCCGTACGGCCCTTCTTGGTCATGAGGTTTCGGGCAGAAAGCCCTAGCGCCGTCACAAAGCTCATCGAGGTTTTGCGCGTAGGCTTAGCCTCGCGGCGCGTGGCGTCGGCGACATCGAAAGGATCGGAATCGTCGGTGATCTTGCCGTCCGCCAGGTTAACGATGCGCGTGGCGTACTGGTACGCCAGCTCGGGATTGTGCGTGACCATGATGACCAGGCGGTCGCGCGCCACGTCCTTGAGCAGATCCATGACCTGTACGGATGTCGTTGAATCCAAAGCGCCGGTCGGCTCGTCTGCCAGCACAATCTCGGGATCATTAATCAGGGCGCGGGCGATGGCCACACGCTGCATCTGCCCGCCCGAAAGCTGGCTCGGGCGCTTGTTAACGTGCTCGCCCAGGCCGACTTTCTCCAACGCCTCGCGCGCACGCTGGCGACGCTCGGCATGCCCCACGCCCGTGAGCGTAAGCGCCAGCTCCACGTTTTCCAAAATGGTCTGATGCGGAATGAGGTTATAGCTCTGGAACACAAAGCCGATGCGGTTGTTGCGATAGGCATCCCAATCGCGATCGTGAAAGTCCTTGGTCGATATGCCGTCGATCAGCAAGTCACCAGAATCGAAATGATCGAGCCCACCGATAACGTTGAGCATCGTAGTTTTGCCCGAGCCCGAGGGACCCAGAATGGCCACGAACTCGTTATCGCGAAAAGACAGGCTTACGCTATCGAGCGCCACCTGCGTAAACGACTGCGTAACGTACCTTTTGCAAATACTCTTGAGCTCCAACATGGACGGCAACCTCTCCCACGCGGGCGCACTTGCCCGCTCTCCCCCGCCGTTCGTATTCGACGCGTTTGTCCTACTCTATCCCCATTTTTTGCCGGCGCCAGTGAGGAATGTAACGAAGCACGCCAAAAAACGAACGGGACGGCGCCTAAAAGAAGAGGCCCCGAGCGGGACCTCTATATGGTGGAGATTATCTTGAAAGGCAGCGGACTACTCCGCGCAGCGGCGCACGATCCTCGCCATGCTTTACGCGTTTTTTACTGCTCGCTATTCGCAATCGCCTGGTCGATAAGCTTGTCGAGTGCTGCACGCTGCTCGGCGGAGCTAATGGCTCCCACGATTGGATCCCCTACGATGTTGCCGTTCTGATCGATGACATACGTCGTCGGGAACGAGAACAAATTTGACGTGAACTTACCGGCCTCGCTATCCGACTTGAACCAGATGTTCTTATATGTCACGCCCTTCTTGCTCAGCACATCCTTGGCATCTGCGATCTCGCCCTTGTTGCCATCGAGCGTAAAGGAATTGACGCCCACGACCTGGCCGCCCTTCTCGGCAAGCTCCTGATTCAGCTTCTCAAGATCGCCCAGCTCGCCCACGCACGGCTTGCAAGTAGTGAACCAGAAGTTCATGACGGTGACCTTGTTCTTAGAGAACAGCTCGTCGCTGTTCACGTCGTTGCCATCCAGGTCCTTGCCCGTAAAGCTGGGGAACTTCGTCGCCTCGCTCGAAGCATTGGCACCAGCCGTCATGCCAGCGGTCGAAGCGTCGACGCTCTCGCCTGCACTCGGCGTGCTTCCACAGCCGGGGAACTCCTTCTCCAGGCTCTCGAGCTTGTCCTCGATCTCCTTGATCTGCTGTGCACCGGCCTTGAGCGTCTTAAGCTCATCCGACGTAAACTCATCCTTAGCGCCGTCGATGGTCTTGAGCAGGAAATCGCCGTAATTGCTGCCATCCTCAATCATTGCCGAGTCTTTATTTGCCGCGTTGAATACCTTTTCCCACAGCGCGTTATCACTCGAAAAGATCTCGTTCTCCTTCTGCATGAGCTTCGCATACAGCTCGGCGGCCTCGTCGGCATTGGTCGGCTTCTGCGCAGTGAGTTCTGCGATCTTAGGGTCGGAGCTCGCAGATTCGCTCGCATTGCCACCGGGCGCCGAACATGCCGCAAGGCATAAGGCCAGCACCGGCACCATAAACAGGGCCGCAATCTTAGAAAGCTTCATAGTCATTCCTCCGTTTTGTCGAAGCTTGTTTACTTTTTATCGGCGGTCAGAGAGAGCTTTTCTGCCGACACATCCAGGCCATAGCGATAGCTGATGGCATCGACGGGACAAGCCCCGATGCACTTTCCGCACCGGATACATTCGGCATGATTGGGCGCCCGGACCACATCAACGTCCATCTGACAAACCCTTGAACACTTGCCGCACGAGACGCATTTGCACGCGTCGACCTGAATCCCCAACAAGGACACCTTATTCATGAGCGCATAGAATGCGCCGAGCGGGCAAATCCATTTGCAGAAGGGGCGATAGAACAAAACGCTCAGCACTACCACGGCAATGAGAACGACAAGTTTCCAAGTAAAGAGCTGTCCCAACGCAGATCGAATGCCGGCATTGGCAATGGCCAGCGGAATGGCGCCCTCGAGCACGCCCTGAGGACAGACGTACTTACAAAAGAACGGGTCGCCCATGCCCACGTCGTTAACCACCAAGACGGGCAGCAGCACCACGGCAAACAGCAGCACGACGTACTTGATGTACGTGAGCGGCTTGAGCTTTTTCGTGGAGAACTTTTTGCCGGGAATCTTATGAAGCAGCTCCTGCAGCCAGCCAAACGGGCACAAAAACCCGCATACAAAGCGACCCAGCAGCACGCCGAGCAAAATGAGCGTACCGGTAACATAGTAAGAAAAGTTGAACTTGGATGAACCTACCACCGACTGGAACGACCCGATGGGGCACGCACCCGATGCCGCGGGGCACGAATAGCAGTTAAGCCCGGGTACGCAGACTGTTTTTCCCGCGCCCTGATAGATGCCGCCTTTAGCAAAGTTTGGCAGGTGGATATTGGTGACGATCGTTGCCGCCGCCTGAATGAATCCGCGAAATCGAGCCAAAACATGCGACGCAGTGTTTTCTCTTTTATCCAATTCCGATACACTCCAAGCACAGCCTAATCGCTTTGGCCAGCACGGCATCCGCCTCGCCACGCATAACACCAAAGCACACCATGGCAATTCCGACGATCAACAAAGCGACCTGTACCACGGGTTTTACCGCTTTGAACAACTCGATCACTCCTTTCGTTACGCGACCATTGGACCATATCGACTATAAAATCCGTGTTAAGCGCGATTTGGAATGTGCAAGGAGACCGTTATGCGTATTTTGATCATCGAGGACGAGCGAGCACTGTGCGATGCAATCGCACGCAGCTTGCGAAACTTGGCGTACAGCGTCGACTGCTGCCACGACGGGCAGGAGGCGCTCGACCTGCTGGGCGTCGAAGTCTTTGACCTCGTGGTACTCGACCTCAACCTTCCCCGTATCGACGGCATGACCGTACTCAGGGAACTTAGGAAAACTGACTGCGAGACTAAGGTACTGATTCTGTCCGCACGCGGCGAAGTATCCGATAAAGTCGCCGGACTCGATGCCGGCGCCAACGATTACCTCACCAAGCCGTTCCATCTGGACGAGCTTGCGGCAAGGATTCGCAGCCTTACCCTCAGACGCTTTACACAAAGCGACATAGTTTTAACCTGCGGAAAGCTCCGCTTTGACACCAAGGCGCGCATCGCTTCCGTGGACAGCGAGGCCTTATCTCTTACGCGCAAGGAAACGGGAATCTTGGAATACCTGATGCTTAATCAGGGGCGTCCGGTAAGTCAAGAGGAGCTTATCGAACACGTTTGGGATAGCAGCGTGAACAGCTTTAGCAACGCAACCCGCGTTCATATCTCGTCACTCCGCAAAAAGCTACGCAGCGCTTTGGGATACGACCCGATTCGCAATCGGATTGGAGAGGGCTACGTTATGGAGGATGGCGAATGAAAGGGCTTTCGCTGCAATGGCGCATAACGATTATGACGGCACTGCTCACGTGTGCGGCATGCGTGCTGACGAACTGCCTGGTCGGCTATACGGGCATGCGCTACATGGATGCCATCGGCAGTAACATCTCGGCCTTTAACGCAACCGGTGAAGATTCGCCCCAGGCGTTCGACCCAACGAAAGCGACCCCCGATGACAAGGTCACGATCGTCGTAAACGACGCACAGGAGTCTTTTGGCACGACAACCTGGCGCATCACGGCTGGAGTCACACTCCTTGGCGGCGTGCTGGCATACTTTGTAAGCGGCCGTGCGCTCAAACCGCTACGGGCTTTTGCCGCCCAGGTTGAGCGTGTACAGCCTGACAACCTAAGCGAAATCAGACTCAGTGAAGATGTGCCCACCGAGCTACAGCGATGCAGCGCCTCTTTCAACGACATGATCGCCCGTCTTGGCGAAGGATTCTCTGCACAGCGTCAGTTTACCGGCAACGCCGCACACGAGCTGCGCACCCCGCTCGCCCTTATGCAAGCACAGATTGAACTATTCATCTCCGAGCACTCCGGTTTGCAACCCGAAACAGCCGAGCTGCTCGGCCTGCTACAAGAACAAACCGAGCGCATGTCTCGAATGACCAAGGTATTACTCGAGATGAGTGAGCTCCGCAGCGTTCCTTGCGAGGACGATGTTGAACTCGGTCCCTTGTCCGAAGAGGTCCTCACTGACCTTGCGCCACTTGCCGAGAATAAGGACGTAACCCTCGATTGCGCCGGAGACGCTTTGACAATCGGAAGTGATACGCTCCTCTATCGGCTGGTGTTTAATCTGGTCGAAAACGCCATCCGTTACAGCCGCCCCGGCTCGACTGTCAACGTCTCCATCTGCGACAACGACAGCCACGTGTTCCTGCGAGTCGAGGACCAGGGCCCGGGAATACCCAAGCAGTACCGTGAGAGCATCTTCCAACCGTTCTTTCGTCTAGACAAATCCCGCAGCAGGGCATACGGCGGCGCAGGACTCGGACTAGCGCTCGTTTGGGAGATTGCAGCTCTTCACGGTGGCACAGTAGAGGTCGAAACAAGTTCCGAGAACGGGACCACCATGCTCGTGACCCTCTCAAAGGGGGCCACCACGTGATCCGACTGTCCAGGGGTCCCACTCGGCATTGCGAAACGCGTCCCAAAACTTGGACATGAGAAATGGGAGGCAGTTCGCATCTGTGCCGAGGACGAAGTCCTGGCGGGAATTCAGGATGCGCAGAGGAAGCTTACGGCAGAAAACCCCGACAGAGTCGTGACCGTCGGCGGCAACTGTATGGCGTCGCTTGCCCTCTTCGATTACCTGCACGGGAAATACGAGAACGTTGGAATCGTCTGGATCTATGCGCATCCGGATGTATCCACGCTGAATGATGGCTACCCCAACGCTCACGCCATGGTACTTGGCAACCTTTTGGAACAGGGTGCACCGCAACTCGTTTCGCGGATGCGGCATCCGGTGTTTAAGCCGAGCGATGTCCTGCATGTCGGGCTACAGCAGCTCCACGACTATCAGGAAGTTTGCTTAAACAAGCATAGGTGTTGCGGTTTTAGCCGATGTCCTCATGGAGGAAAACGACATGCTGGGTCTGTCTGATTAAAGTCCAACAGTTTCCATGAGGCATCTAGCACGGTAAAAGCTAAAGACCCGGGAGATCCCAAACTGTCAACCATCTTTACGGGTGCAAGGGAAACGGGCAAGACAGCCCCCTCTCGCTCCTATCCGAAACGGCGCTTGAACACGGCTGGATTGCAGCGAATGTCTCCGCCATGCCCGGCATGCTCGAAGATATCATCGAGCACACAAAGGAGGCCGCAGGCCGTTACCTCTCGCAGCCCCATACACGCGTGAGCGGAGTTCAAGTTGGGCAGCGGGGCGGTTTAGCGCGCCAATATAATCAAATCGTGCACTTCCATAGCCTCTCGTCTACGTGGTGTACCGTCGTCTCCCCTTTTATCAGAGTTGGGCGATTTCAGGCACCCGAGCTGAACTCAAATTGAACTCAACGATGCCTTATCGGTCGAGGGCGTCCTAGCGAGAATATACAGAGGCGCACATTTCGCAGGGAACCTCCCATTCGTTATCATATCGGGATGCTGTCAAGGCAGCGTCAATGCGTTCGACCTACACCTTCTCGCTTTTCGAGGCCTCGTCTGCAGGACCATCGGAATCGATACGGAATCGATCGGCATACCATTCATCCGAAGCAATCACCTTATGGAGCATCTGGAGATGCAGGTCGACATAGTGGCAGAACGCCTTGCCGCATTCCACGAGAGGCGCATTGTTTCTCTCGTTGGGCTCGGCTCCAAAATTAAACTCGACCTCATAGCCCTCCCCAGGCACACCCATGCTCGGCAGAACATCAATGGAGAAGTGGACGAATCCAGACGTCACCTTGTATACATCTTTTACCTTTGGATCGAACTTCTCGAGTAAGTCTTGAAGTCTTCCATCGGACATCTTCTCACCCGAGAAATCTTTCAGCTTGTTCACAGGCACACCTTGAAACACCTGCTTGAGAAAGTCATCCTGGTCTTCGGCGGCGAATAATGCGAATGTCCGCAGGCAGACTCCAACCTGTGCGCGGAGAAGCTGGGCGACGCAAACAAGATTCCTCGACTCGAGCATGGAGATGAATCCGTCTATCAGTCTCATCGCATACTCAGAGGAGGATGCCAGATATAGATCCCATTGGGTAAAGTCGCCGTTCATGAAGGGAATCACTGCATTGCGCTCGGCGACTCTCAAGGCACTCAGGCTTTATTCTATTTTCTCAGCTTCTTGTTTGAACTGTTCGCTATCCAAAATGCCCCCAAATGCCGGCTTCTCAACAAATCAAAAAAGCAGGAGAGACAGAGATTAGGTTCCTGCTCCACTGAACCCGCGCTTCCAGTCGAGACACTCCTCCTCGAAGATCTCCCCAGAGTCCCGTCTCTCGCGCCCCTCACGGAACTGTCCATATCAGTGTAGCCAATCCAAGCACAGCCCCACCGCACGGCCCAGTCGCTTCCGGTCCTGCGTGGCCCCATGAAGGCGGAAGGGCGTGGTTGTCGTCATCGCGTTCCTTTCTCCTCATACCTTTTGGGCATGCGTCACGGGCCCCCGCGCGGCGCCGAGAGCGAATCGGCGCAGGCTTGGGGCCAGTTGCGTAGAGGTTGAGGTTCGGGTTTCGCCGGCTTACGCAGCTTGGCGGGCAGAGCGCCCGGGCTCGCTGCGCCTAGGGCGCGGCGGGATCCGCGACGCCGGAGGTGTCGATCTCGCCCAGATTGGCGAGCTGCTCGATGAGGGGGAGGCCCATCGGGTCGTCCACCTCGACGCCGCCGAGCACGATGGTGCTGTCGCGCGTGTCGATTTGGGTTGTGAACACAGCCGGGTCGAAGCCCGAAGCGATAAAGCCAATGCCCGCGAGGACAACACCCGCGGCAACAAGCCCGCCCGCCACGGCGAGGTAGATCTTCTTCGCGCTGGTCATGGTACTCACTCCTTTCTACGCCGCGAGATGCGCGGCAGCGCCGCCCTTCTCGCCCTTGCCCTTCCAGAAGGGCGAGGCGGCCTTCCTCGCCCAGAGCGCCGAAAGGCGCGCAATTTGTTTTGAGGCGGCCCAAGCGCCAGCACCAACGAAGAGCGCCACGCCGACGAGGCCGAGCCCCACGCCCGCCGAGGCGAGGGCGTACGGGAAGTGGCCGATGGTGACGCCGCTTACGGCAAGCAGGAGCTCAACTACGCCCACGCCCCCGAGTGCCGCCGCGACGATCCACACGCAGAGTGCCAGCAGCCAGATGCAGATATAGACCGTGACGGCCACGGCGGCGAAGGCGGCGAGCAGCGGCACCCACACCGGGGAGCCCACGATGGTCAGCACCCACAGCAGCGTGGTGCTGCGCCGGCGCGTCCTCGCGATCGCGCGCGGCACGGCGGGCAGGTCGTCGAGCGTGGCCTCCGCCACCTCGCCGGGTGTGCCCATGGCGGCCACGGCCTCCTCCTCGCTCATACCGTCCTCCATGCGGTCAGCGATGGCCTCCGCATAGAACGCCTTGGTCTCCTCCACCTGCTCGGCCGGCAGGCAGGCGAGCAGCTCGCCCAACCGGCCCAGAAACTCATCGCGCGTCATGGTGCGCCCCCTCAACGTATGCGTAAATCTCCCGTACGGACGGCCACTCGGCCAGGAACTCCTCGATGCGTGCTCGCCCGTCGTCCGTGATGCGGTAGTACCGGCGCAGCCGCCCGTTGTGCTCGGCGGAGCGCGCCGTGATGCACCCGGCTTTCTCCAGGCGCTTGAGCAGCGGGTAGAGCGTCGACTCCGTGAGCCCCATGCTCGCCGGTACGTCCTTCACGATCTGGTAGCCGTAGGACTCCTCGCCGGAGACGGCCGCGAGCACGCAGGCCTCCAGGAAGCCGCGCTTCATCTGTGCCTCCATCCGCACACCTCCTCTCGTCATATACTATGCTATACACACTATATGATGCAAGGTATTAGACGTCAACTCTCATCGCGAAGATTCTCCGGCCCCTGCGCGCTGCGAACGTGATGTCGCGGGGCGGTTGGCATTATGCATGAAACGTCAAGTAACGCTCTTTTGATCCACTTCCACTCGGCCCCATTCGCCTTGTACAACGCCCCCTTTCAACCTTGGGTTCAAGAGAGCCGCTAGGCTGGACGTGCCGGACGGTAAAGTCCTGGACGCCATGGTGAACTTCTCCGATGCCATGGGGGTCACGGGTCTACGCCGATGGAGTCCCACGTACGCGGCAGGGCTCGCCCGTCACCGCTGGTCGCCGGACGGTCCCCACGCCCCGCTCGCCAACGCGCAGGCGACAGCAGCAGTCCAGCGCTGGCTGGAGACGCCGGAATGCCCAGAAGATGCGTTTCCCATCGCTGCGGCAGAGCTTTTTGCAGGGGTGGCAGTTTTTCTATATCCCAAGGTCAGACAGGCTTCGGTAGCCACCTTGGAAGCATCGCCAATAGACTCTTCCTTTATACGTTCGGCATAATCGTAGGCGATACCCACAAATTCCAGCACCGAGCAACAGGAGTACAATTGCTGCATTGTTGCCACCTGATGGGAGATGGAAGATGGACTGCGATGGCTACCCGCGCATTCCCATGCCGTTGATGTGCACCGCCTTTGTGCCGGGGCAGATTGACGCTGCGGTTGCAGGCATTTCCGACCCCGATTCGCGCGCCATTGCCACGGCAGAAGCGCTGTACTTTCGCGGACAGGCCACCCTCGCTGCCAAGACGGCGCGCCCTTATCTTGACGCCACCGACCCCGCACTGCGCTATTCCGCATGCCTTATCTGCGGATATGCCAGTCTGTCGCTCAACCGTATCGCCGATGCCCGCCGGTGCCTTGCGGGCATCCTCGATACGCCAACTGACGAGGAATCGCCCGCCGTCCACGCCACGCATATCCTGTTCGCCTCCGCCGCGAGCGTCCTGCTGCACTTGCCTTCCCCGTATTCCGCCGAAGAGTTTTATCCGCTTGCGGCGCATCTGCCCGAAGGCCTGCGCCTGTTCGCCAGCTACGTGATGGCGCATGCCCTGTACCTGCGCGGCGAATATGGCCGCAGTCTGGGCATGGCGGAAAACGCCCTGATCATGAAACAGGGAAGCTATCCCATCTCGGAGCTGTTCCTGCACCTGGCAGCTTCCATGGCATGCATGAGCCTCAAGGATATCGACGCCGCAAAAACGCACTTCGGAGCCACTTGGAACATTGCGCGCCCCGACGGCCTTATCGAGCTCATTGGCGAGCACCACGGCCTTTTGCAGGGACTCATCGAGGCATGCCTAAAATCGCAATACCCTGACGATTTCGCACGCATCATCGAGATTACGTATCGATTCAGCTACGGCTGGCGACGCATCCACAACCCTGATTCGGGCGAGGACGTGGCCGACGATTTAACGACCACAGAATTCACCATGGCCATGCTCGCTTGTCGTGGGTGAACCAACGCCGAAATCGCACGCCACATGGAAGTATCGCCGGGCACTGTTAAAAACCGCCTATCAGGCGTATACGCAAAGCTTGGCATCGGCACACGCGCCGAGCTGGTCGCGCATATGTTGCGTTAGCGACCGGGCTGCCAAGCGCATCGAACGCGTTCCGAGGGCCTGGCGCTTTCGCGCGCTCAAATTGGACATTTTGGCCTTCGAACGGCACTACCGCCACGGGGCACCTTCTCGCAAAGACAGCAACGTCCCCCTTGCGGCAGCCGCCACAGCACTCGCCGCTGTAGGCGCCGGCCTCGTCGCCTACAGCGCCCGCCGCACGGCACTCGAAACCGACACCGCCAATGAGGTCAATTCGGATAGACCTCGCTAGCTCCTAGTTACTTTTGCGAGAGACGCCGACTCGGCTCATCGAACACCAAAAGGGGCTGGCCCCGATAACTCGGAGCCAGCCCTGAGTCGCCTGACGTGAGAATCACAGCGCTACTTGAGCTTTAGCGCCTCCATCATGGGCACGGCGGCATCCCAATCGATCTTCCAGCCGATCGACACGCGGACGGTTTCACCCGTTGCGGGAGCCGTCGCAAACAGTGTATGGCCGTTGTCGGGACCGGTAAAGCGCAGCCACGTTATGCCGTTGTACTCGACCTGGTCGGTTGTTGTCTCCTTGCCTTCGTAGACCTGCTCTAGGCTTGCAACCTCTTCCTCCGGCGAGCGCGGGAAGATGCTGATGTTCAGGCGTCCTCCAGTCTCGTCGTGGAAGAAGTCTGCCTTTTCGTGCTCTTCGTTGGACGAATCCAGCGTGTACCCATCGGCGGCCTCGATACTGTACGATGCGCAATCGATGCCGGTCATATTGGCCGCGTCACCAGAATCGGCCACACCGCCGGCCGCCTTGAACTCCTTGGTCTCGCATCCCGTGGTGTCAAAGTGCATGGCCTCATGATTCTTGGCGGGGGCATAAGCGTCTACGAACTCGACAGTGATGGGCCCGTAGTACGCCGTCTTGGGCGCCCAGAAATACACGTACTCAACGGTCTCGCCCGGGCCGATATCTGGCCTCTCGGAAAGGTCGATGCCCTCGTGCAGCTCATCGGGAGCCTCGCTTGCAACGTAGTCGAGTACGGCCGCCTTGCCGGAAGTAAACAACGGGTCGCCTGCCTCAAGATCGCCCTGGGCAGCATGCACGTTAAAGGAACTGAACGTCCTGTTCTTTGTGTTGTTGTTGGTGATCTTGATGTGCAGGTAAAAGCCGTCCTGCAGCTTGGCATCGCCGCGATAGAACGTACCGTGAGCCACAGACTCATAGGTAATGCCTGCTACCTCGACCGTCTGCGAATCATAGGCCTTGGCCTTCTTGGACTTCTCCTGCACAGGTGCGCTCCCGCCCGAGCCACTCGGCGCATTACCGCCGCAGCCAGCAAGCGTACACGCCAACACAGCCGAAAGCGCCACGGTGGGAATTCCTAACAGCAGCTTCTTCGTCATGGGCTTCATCATCCTCACCGCTCCTTTCGCTTGCAGCTCATCCGTTGCCCGAGGCCTTCGTCGCCCCGTGGCATCGGCTTCCACAATGAGCGTATGACGAAACACGGCGCCGGCGAAGTGACCCGTGGCCCAAATAACGCCCCGTTAGACCCCCTTTCAGACCAAAAGGGCCCCAGTTCGCATACCCTCGGCCCACAAAACGAGACGCATGTCCCAATGTTCGATTCAATCCAACAATCCGCATGGCGCGTTTTTGACAAACGCGTCCAACCGCAAACGCAGCAGGACGCATTCGACCGCTTTCAAACTTACTCGGACAGAACCGACTCGGATTTGTCCGAGTAAACGCTGTTCCACCAAATTCCGAACGATTGTTCGATGGATTTCGTGTTGGGTGGAATCGTCTGTGGGCTGGGCTATGCTACCTTGACTATCTATATGACTTAAACGCAGCAAAGGAGCACCGAGAGAGCGAGTATGGCAAAAAACACCGCAAATTATGGTAACGACAGTATCCGCCAGCTCAAGGACGAGGAGCGCGTACGCCTGCGCCCCGCCGTCATCTTTGGCTCGGACGGGCTCGACGGCTGCGCGCATGCCGCCTTCGAGATCCTGTCCAACGCCGTTGACGAGGCGCGCCAGGGCTACGGCAAGCTCATCACCCTTACCGCCTTTCGCGATGGCTCTATCCAGGTAGAGGACAATGGCCGTGGCTGCCCGCTCGACTGGAACCCTTCCGAGAAGCGCTTTAACTGGGAGCTCGTCTTCTGCGAGCTCTATGCCGGCGGCAAGTACAACAACAACCAGGGCGGCGACTACGACTTCTCGCTCGGCACCAACGGCCTGGGCTCCTGCGCGACCCAGTACGCTTCCGAGTACATGGACGTTACCGTCTGGCGTGACGGCAACAAGTACTCCTTACACTTTAAGAAGGGCAAGGTCGTAGGTGCCAAAAAGAAGGCACTCGAGATTGAGCCCAGCGACGAGGACCGTACCGGCACCACCATCAAATGGCGCCCCGATCTTGAGGTCTTTACCTCCATCAGCATCCCCCACGATTGGTATCGCGAGACCATGCGCCGTCAGGCCGTGGTCAACGCCAACGTGACCTTCCGCCTGCGTATTGAGGGCGACGATGGCGAGTTTACCGAAGAGGATTTTTGCTATCCAAAGGGCATCGAGGACTACGTGCTCGAGAAGGTCGGTACCGACTACCTTACTGAGCCTTTCTTTATCGAGGCCGACCGCCGCGGTCGCGACCGCGAGGACCTGCCCGACTACAACGTCAAGATCACCGCGTGTATGTGCTTCTCGCGCACCTTTATGATGCAGGAGTACTACCACAACTCATCGTGGCTCGAGAACGGCGGCTCGCCCGAGAAGGCCGCCCGTAGTGCTCTGACCAGCGCCATCGATGCCTACATCAAACAACAGGGCAAGTACAACAAAAACGAGAGCAGCATTAAATGGCAGGACGTCCAGGACTGCCTGGTGCTGGTGACCAACTGCTTCTCCACCCAGACGTCCTATGAAAACCAGACTAAGAAGGCCATCAACAACCGCTTTATCCAGCAGGCTATGACGGCCTTCTTTAAGGAGCGCCTCTCGACCTACTTGATCGAGAACAAGGACGCCGCCAATAAGATCATGGAGCAGGTGCTCATCAACAAGCGCTCGCGCGAGAATGCCGAGAAGACGCGCCAGAGCATCAAGACCAACCTGCAGCAGAAGACCGACATGGCCAACCGCGTGCAGAAGTTCATCGATTGCCGCTCCAAGGACAAGAGCCGTCGCGAGATCTACATCGTAGAGGGCGACTCGGCAGCAGGCGCCATTCGCACCTCGCGCGATGCCGAGTTCCAGGGCGTTATGCCCGTCCGCGGTAAGATCCTCAACTGCCTAAAGGAGGACTATCCACGCATCTTTAAGTCCGACATCATCATGGACCTCATGCGCGTGCTGGGCTGCGGCGTGGAGATCAAGGACAAGCGCATCAAAAACCTTGGTGCCTTTGACCTGGACAACCTCAACTGGAACAAGGTCATCATCTGTACGGACGCCGACGTCGACGGTTACCACATCCGCACGCTCGTGCTCACCATGCTTTACCGCCTGGTGCCCACGCTTATCGACGAAGGTTACGTGTATATCGCCGAGTCGCCGCTCTACGAGATCAACTGCAAAGAGAAGACCTACTTTGCCTACACCGAGCTCGAGAAGAACGGCATCCTCAAGGAGATTGGCGACCAAAAGTGCTCCATCAACCGCTCCAAGGGTCTTGGTGAGAACGACCCGGACATGATGTGGCTCACCACCATGAACCCCGAGACGCGTCGCCTGATCAAGGTGGAGCCCGAGGACGTCACCAAGATGGAGACCATGTTCAATCTGTTGCTGGGCAACGACGAGGCGGGCCGCAAGCGCCATATCTCCGAGCACGGCAAGGAATACCTGGACCAGCTGGACCTGCAGTAGCAGCAAATCGATAACGACGGCCCATAAGAAGTTCAAGAGGAAATCGTGGCAAAGAAGAAGACGAAGAACCAGCCAAAGAAAAAGCAGGTCAACGCCGAGAACGTTATCGGCCTGCACTCCGAGGTCACCGACCAGCCGATCACGCAGACGCTCGAAGTCAACTACATGCCCTATGCCATGAGCGTCAACGTCTCGCGTGCGTTCCCCGAGATTGACGGCTTTAAGCCGTCGCACCGCAAGCTGCTCTACACCATGTACAAGATGGGTCTGCTCAAGGGCGAGCGCCAGAAGAGCGCCAACATCGTGGGCCAGACCATGAAGCTCAACCCGCACGGCGATGCCGCGATCTACGAGACGATGGTGCGCCTGGCGACGGGCAACGAAGCGCTGCTTGCGCCCTTCGTGGAGTCGAAGGGCAACTTTGGCAAGTACTATTCGGGCGACCTGAGCTACGCCGCCTCGCGTTACACCGAGGCCAAGCTCTCCCCCATCAGCGGCGAGATCTTCAAGGACATCGACAAGGACCCGGTCGACTTCGTCGACAGCTACGACGGCGCCATGAAGGAGCCACGCCTGCTGCCCACCACGTTCCCCAATATCCTCGTCTCAGCCAACAAGGGCATCGGTGTCGCCATGGCGTCCGACATCTGCGGCTTCAACCTCAACGAGGTCTGCACTGCCACCATGCACTACCTGCAGGACCCCGACTGCGACCTGCTCGAATACATGCCCATGCCCGACTTCTCGACCGGCGGCGAGATCATCTACCGCCGCGAGGAGATGGAAAAGATTATCGAGACCGGCCTTGGCAGCTTCCAGATCCGCTCCCGCTGGCGCTGGATTCCCGAAGAGCGCATCATCGAGGTCTACGAGATTCCCTACACCACTAAGACCGATGTCATCATCGAGCGCATCGTCAAGCTCTCCAAGGAGGGCAAGGTCAAGGAGATCGCCGACATCCGCGACGAAACCGACCTCTCGGGCTTGCGCATCGCCATCGACCTTAAGCGCGGCGTCGACCCCGACAAGCTCATGGCCAAGCTCTATCGCTTGACCACGCTGCAGGATTCGTTCTCGTGCAACTTCAACGTGTTGGTCGATGGTTACCCTCGCGTTATGGGCGTGCGTCAGATCCTGCACGAGTGGGTCAAGTGGCGTATTGAGTCCACGCGTCGCCGCATTAACTTTGACCTGGGAAAAAAGTCCGAGCGCCTGCACCTGCTGCACGGCCTCGAGGCGATCCTGCTCGACATCGACAAGGCGATCGCCATCATCCGTGGCACCAAGCTCGAGGCCGAGGTCGTGCCCAACCTTATGCGCGGCTTCGACATCGACGAGACCCAGGCCGAGTTTGTTGCCGAGCTCAAGCTCCGCAACATCAACGAGGAGTACATCCTCAACCGCACCAAGGACATTGCAAAGCTTGAGGGCGAGATTGCCGAGCTTGAGGAGATCCTCTCCAGCGAGGAGAACATCAAGAAGGTCATCAGCGACGAGCTGGCCGCGGTCAACAAGAAGTACGTGATGCCGCGCCGCACGGGCAGGATCGAGCCCCACGAGGTTATCGAGGTAAGCTTGGAGCCCGAGGTCGAGGAGTACCCGGTTACCATCATGCTTTCGCGCGATGGCTACCTTAAGAAGATGACGGACCGCGTGCTCAAGAAGGCCACTACGCTCAAGTACAAAGACGGCGACAAACCCTTTATCGAGTTTCCGTCCTCCAACACCCACGAGCTGCTGGTCTTTACCAACAAGAGCCAGGTATACAAGTGCAAGGTTGCGGCGTTTGAGGACACCAAGTCGGCCCAGCTGGGCTCGTATCTGCCCACCGACCTCGAGATGGAACCCGACGAGAGCGTCATCTGGGTCATCGACCCCGAGGACTACAAGGCCGACGTGCTGTTCGTCTTTGAGAACGGCCGCGTGGTGCGCGTCGCGCTTTCTGGATACGTCACCAAGACCAACCGCAAGCGCCTCAAGAACGCCATCTACGGCGGCAGCAAACTGCTGTATGCACAGGTGCTCAAGGAAGATCGCGACATCGCGCTGGTCTCGAGCGACTATCGCTTGATGAACTTCAACACGTCGCTACTCAAGACCAAGACGACAACCAACACGCAGGGCGTCCAAGCCTTTACGGCCAAGAAGGGCCGCTCGGTCACCACCGTCGGCACAACCGAGGAGATTCTTGGCGCCGGCGTCTCGGCCGAGAAGTTCACCGCACAGAGCCTGCCTTCTGCCGGTGCCCTCATGAAGGAAAACGACATGCCGAGCCTGTTTGACTAGGTGCCACGGCAACGAGACCGTTAGATACTTCTCAAAGCGACGAGGCCCGGAACGCAACGGCATTGCGCCCGGGACTCGTCGTTTTTCTTCTCAACTATTTTTTAACGCAGATAAATTGATTTCTGCTTATTTTTCTGCGTAAAAAATGTCAGCGTCACTGCTTCGATGCCCTTTGGTCAGCTGTTAGCAAAACTTGCAAAAATTAGCAAAACTTGCAAAAATTAGCAAAACTTGCAAAGGAGTCACCATGGAGTACAGCAAGAACCCCTTTACCCCGACGTTCGGAAGCGTCCCTCCCTTTCTAGCGGGTCGCGAGCATATTCTGCGTGACATCAACCGTGGCTTTATCAACGGCCCGGGAGATCCCAACCTGTCGACCATTTTTACGGGCGCAAGGGGAACGGGCAAGACGGCGCTTCTCTCGCTCCTTTCAGAAACGGCGCTTGAACACGGTTGGATCGCAGCAAATGTCTCCGCCATGCCAGGCATGCTCGAAGATATTATCGAGCGAACCAAAGAAGCCGCAGATAGCTACCTCTCACAGCCTCATGCGCGCATAAACGGCGTTCAAATTGGTCCAGTGGGCATCGATTGGACATATGCTCAAGAGGTCCAGGGCAACTGGCGCACACGCATGAATGGCATCTTTAAGCAACTCGAAAAACATGACATCGGACTTCTCATTACCATCGATGAAGTCACCGTCGATCTCGAAGAAATGCTTCAATTTGCCTCTGTTTACCAGCACTTTGTACGCGAAGGTAAAAAAGTTGCCCTACTCATGGCAGGACTGCCCTACAAAGTATCGGCGTTGCTGCGTAACGATTCCGTCTCGTTCCTCAGGCGTTCCCAATATCATCAGTTAGGACGAATCACTGACGTTGAAATTGCAAACGCGTTTCGCAAAACCGTTGAGGCCGGAGGACGTTCAATCACACCAGAAGCGCTCGAGAATGCTGTGAAGGCCGTCGACGGATTCCCCTACATGATGCAGCTCGTCGGATATCGCACTTGGGATGTTTCGGAGAACTCGCCCCAAATCAGTGCATCCGATGTCCAGCAGGGTTCCCTACTCGCACGCATGGAGCTGCGTGATCGCATTCTCGAAACGACCTATCGAGAGCTTTCCGATAAAGACATTGAGTTTTTACTCGCGATGCTGCCCGATTCTGGCCCCAGCAGGGTCTCGGAGATAGCCAAACGCATGGGCGTCGCCAGCAACTACGCAAGCCAATACAAACGCCGCCTTCTCGAGGACGGCGTCATCGGGGAACGTGGGCGTGGTCTCGTTGGCTTTGACATCCCCGCATTCAGGGAGTTCCTGAGCGAGAAAGTCTCCTAGCACGCGGAGATTGTCCATAAGGACATCAACGCATGGCAATCAGTAATCCTCTTGGTAAGGACAGCAAGCATTTCCACCAACACCGATTGCCATGCGTTCTTCTTGCCTTAAGAGAGCTTGCGAGCGAGCTCTCGCACCTCTTCCAACTTGGGCGACGATGCCATGCTGTCGCGCTCGGTCATACCGCTAACGGTGACAATGCCCTGGTCCTCCCACTTGCAGTACGCGCAGGTTGACTTGTACATAGCGATCGCCGCATCATAGACGCCCTCACTGTGACTATCGAGTAAAAGGGCCGTCTTGGTGAACGGGAAGCCCGTAGCACCGAAGGCGTACAGGCGGTCGATGGCGGCCTTCTCCTGCGCGGTGATATCAAACCAGTAGATAGGCGAAGCGAAGACAACCATGTCGGCGCCTTTCAGCGGCTCAATCACGTTGGTCATGTCATCCTTCTGCACGCAAGTGCCCTCATGGGCGAAGCAATACTGACACCCCAGGCAACCAGCGATTTTCTTGCTGGCAACACGGACGACCTCGACCGTATTGCCGCCCTCACGCGCGGTCTCGGCAAACGCCTCGACCATGGTGTCGGTATTGGCGCCCTTGCGCGGGCTACCACTCAATACAACGATATTCATAGAAATCTCCCTCCTTCATGCCGCAGGCGCGCGGCATATTAGTTTGTTTTAACCAAAACGTATGGAGTTATTCAATCGCCTCGTTTCAGCTACTCCCACTCGACAATAGGAGCCACTGGCCAAAAGCCTGTCAACATCAAAACAAGTTCTCAATCTGTCGATTCTACGTGAGGCAATGATCATCATTTGATACCGCGCTGTTTGCGCACTAGGAAGCAAAGGAATCTGGCCACCACTCAAATAAGATCACCGCCATCTTGCATAAACGACGCCATGTTAAGGTGCCTGACGCCACCCCTCTCCTGCAATAGAGGATCAAGCGTGAACAAGTAACGCGGATACCCATCCCTGATGTGGCCGAACGGCCTGTACTCGCGCTCCTCGACGCCTCTGTCGGCAATCGACATAGAGACCTGGATATAGGCGTAAGCATTGCGCCTACGAGCGATGAAGTCACACTCGAGCTTCCCAATACGGCCCACAGAAAGCTCGTACCCGCGCGATGCAAGATAGAGGTAGATCTTCACGTCGGTATATACGCAAGATGCACCCCTTTTTCTCAGCGTCCATTTCATCAGTTATGGGGGTGCTTTTTTACATTTTATAAAAAAGCGTACCGATAACTTATGGCTCTGTTAGACCAGGATTGACATTCCGCCCCGTCATCTTCTTGCGATTGCACAATGGTCGCCCCTTGTCGAATCTGAATCCGGCAAGGGGCGATGCGCCCGAGACCGGACGAGTTGCTCGCCTGGCCCTGCCGTTTCATGCCGACCTGCCGGCTATCTCGCCGTCTCCCCGTCGGGCGCCGGCGTCTTGACCCTCATCT